>OHAJ01000515.1_pt1 | contig 28801 bp, 32 predicted proteins | sample 1577101 | NCBI WGS metagenome assembly OHAJ01 (sample SAMEA3541531, study PRJEB24748) | human gut metagenome | biome: human gut; feature: human-associated habitat; material: faeces | place: China | collected 2012
CGTTCGTTGAAAGCCCTTTCCCTTCTTCCTTGTCGACCTTTTCGGCAAGGGCTTTGTCAATATCCCCAATTTTACCTGCGGCGTCATTTGCCGCTTTTGCCGCCTCGTTCGCGGCGTTTGCAGCGTTAATAGGGGCTTCGGCATACTCTTCCTCCGTAAGTTCGGAATTCGGGTTGTATTTCTTGAATGCCTCGTAAGCACTCTCGCCGGGCAATCCGACAACAAGGCTTGACGCCTCGAGGTCGACAGTTTCCGACCTGAGGTTGCTTTCATCCTCGCCGCCCTCCAAAATTGTCGTAGGAACCAATTCGAAGGCCTTGCAGTAGTCGACCGCCGTTTGCCCTCTCTTCTGCAAATTCTCCCACATGGTAAGGCGATACACCCCGATAGACTTCTGCATTGCCCCGCTTATGATAAAAATCGCGGTGTTGCCTTCGGTGGTGAAATCGACGGGAATGTCCATATGCGAAGGCAAATGGACGAAGAGCTTCAGGTCGCGCCCTTCGAGTGCTACCGGCTCCCCATTGGTGAGTATCGGCCAATGTATCTCTATGTCCTTGCCTATACGGATGCGTTTCATATTCTTTCTGTCGTTTATTCCTCCTTGAGAGCGGACATGATGCTGTCGTAGAAAACCGCCTTGCACATCTTTGCGGTGTCGATGACAATCGATTCCTCCTCGTCGGAAACTTCGATGCCGCCTTCGCTGTGGAGGATGCGGAATGCCAGGTCGTGGGCCACGATGCCGTTCATGCTCATGTATATGGCATTGGCAAATTCTTTCCGGGCATCGACGACAACATGTCCGACATGTGAAATGTCGGTGAATAGTTTAAAATCCTTAAAATTCAATGTTTTCATAATTTATTACATTGTAGGGCAGTCATTGGCAGTCCAATATTGCCCGTTTTCGTTCCACATCAGAATAGCGAGTGAGCCATAGTCCAAAACTACACTCCTGGTGGTGCTGCCAGCGTTCTGTTTAATTACATGGGTGAGGCCCCCGGTTTGGATGGTGACGTTACCCTTTCCTATCTTTCTGATAAAATATATTTGTCCGGGCTTGGGGTCGGATGGCAGCGTAATGTAATTCACACCCGATGTATCGTTGAATATGATTGATTCATAGTCTGTAAGCGTCCATGCACTGGTTAATGTCCTGCTGAATAACCTGAATCCGCATATATCCCCCTTTCTCAATAATATGGCATGATTGCCATTTGGAATATTTCCTGTCTGTGAGTTTTCATTATATTCCCCTTCGGCCGATACATCAATTCCGATGTTATATCTATTCGTGGCGTCATATGATTCTCTGTTTATTGCCACGGATAGCACAGAATGGTCGGAATAACCCGATGAGCTTAATGGATACGCCATTGCATCAAAAGAATTTGTATAGGCGCCCCCTTTGCATTCCAGTAGTACCCGCGCGGCCGACAGTTTGTTAGACCAAATTTCTTTACCCATAGACGTTTGCGACACCAGCCAACTCTCTCCTATTTCAAAACCGCCAATTATACCGCTCGATGCATTGATAGTCCCCGTAATATCGGCTTTGGTGGCCACGAATGAACCATCCTTGGCGACCCTGAACGGTGCATTGGACGGCGTGTTGCTCCCGACGAACAGGGGAATATCACCACCCACGAGCCCGGCAATAATAGTATTCACGGAAATGTCCGTCTTGGAGTTGTGCACCACGAACTCCATGCCTTGCAGGAAGTTGATGACGGCGTTCTCAGCGAACAACAGGGGCGTATATATCGGCACCATGTCGTTGAGTTGTTGCCAGTATGCCGACGTAGCTCCTGCTGCCGGCTTGTTGGAAGCGGACGACGTGTGCGTCTGGCTGCACTGGAATTTCAGCTGCTTATTGTTCGCATAGATCGTAACTATGTCTATGTATCTGGGGCCATTGGAGACAAGGTCGAGGTCATTGCGGTATTCGACGCCCGACGCCCATTCCGTGAGGCGGATTATGCAACCCTGCAAGCCGTCCTTGCCATCATTGCCGTCCTCGCCAGGGGCGCCGTCATCACCTTTCGGGCCCTGCTCTCCCGATATGCGTACCGGAGTTGCCCAGCCCACCGTCGGGTGCAACAGATTATTGTTGGCGTCTATTTCTGCCTGGGTCATCCACAGATATTCGCCCGAAGAGAGCGACGGCGGGGTGTCGCTCCAGCCTGCGGGGTTGCGATCCGTTTTGACCAGCGCCGGCGCCGTGGTGGTGCTGTTATTCTTGGCGTATTTGAAATCCGTATGCGGCCCCGGCTCCCCATCCTCGCCCGTTACGCGTATAGGCGTCGACCACGCCCCGGCCTTTCCGGTCGATGCGTCTACCGTAGCCTTGGACATCCACCATATACCGACACCAGTGGGCGCGTCCAGCCATCCCGAAGGAACGGGGGCAGAAGATGTCGGCTTGGCCGGTTCCGTGTCACTCTTCTTGAATATATAGGATGTCCAGTTACCCGGCGCTCCGTCGTAAGAATACCGTGCCCAAATCGAAGGTGCGGAGAATGCGCCCCAAACACCCTCCACCTTGTTGCGCTTCGACACCCATTCGTAGCGATATGTGGCGTCTACGCCCGTGGGGTCATCCGTCCATGGTGCCGGGGGATTATCGTATTCAGCAGCTGCGGGGACTTCCGGAACAGTGCCCGAATCTTCGGTTTTCGTACGTGTGAATATGTATTCTACACCCTCTCCGTCCACGCCATCCGCGCCATTGAACGACCACTTCGCCCATAAGGACGCTGCTGAATATCCGCTCCAGTGTCCGCCTGTCTTATAGCGTACGCAAGTCCATTCGTAGGGGCGCTCGGAATTCGGGCCCGTGGGGTTGTTCGTCCAACCGCTCGGAACATATCCGTCTTCGTCGCTGCCAGACGGCGTATTCGGGGCCGTGTTGGAACTTGTGCGTTTGAATATCCATTCTACATCGGTTCCGTCGACACCCGGTGCTCCGTCGAACGAGAATTTCGCCCAAAGCGCAGGGGAGGTGAACTTGCCCCACATGCCGTCATTTCCTTTCACACGCTTGCTGGCCCACTCGTAAGGGTTGTCGCTATCGGGCCCCACGGCATTGTCCGTCCACACCTGCCCGTCCGTGGTTACGGATGGCGCGGGAACGTAGTCGTCCTGCTGTGAGGTGGGCGGTTGTGCGGGGGCTTTGTATTGCGATGTACGTGCGAAGATCCACTCGTAATCCTTGCCGTCCTTCCCGTCGAGACCCGGTTCCCCCGATATGCGCTGGGGTTCAGACCATGATTTGACCTCCCCGTCGACAACGGTGCCGGTGCACATCCATGTAGGACGTTGATCCGACATCGGCAACGTTTCCGTCGTCCAGCCTTCGGGCGGTATTTTCAGCTCCGTAGGTTTCGCAGGCTCGTTTTCCGATTTTTTGAATATGCTGACCGTTTCGAGCACCCCGTATCCGCCTAAGTATACCCACTCCTCGGCATCCTTGCTGGGCTCGGTATTGGTACCGTCGACCAGGCAGCGCCAATGCCCGTTGTTCCAGTATACGTCATCGTTGCGGTTGTATGTTTCCGTGGCGCTCCATACCCCGCGGTCTATGATCGTGGGAACCTCTTCGCCGCCGGGCGTGAATTGGTGGACGACGCCCGACATGTAGATGTTGTTCAAGTATGCCGAATACCCCCGCATCTCTATCCCGAATACGGACAGGTTGGACAGGTCGCCGTATTGCGCGGCAATGTTATCGGCCCTGAACTCCCAGTCGTCCACGCCGCGCAGGTAACGCTGATAGGTGCGCGTCGAGTAGCGGGAGGTCTGCCGATCCTTATTCGAGAAGGAGCCATAGCCCACGAAGGTCATCGACGCCGCCGGATGATATTGGGTGGGGTAATCTTCCGATGCCGGGCGTAGTTGATACTTGAATGTCTTGTAAGTTGTAGTGTCCAGCTCCTCGGTGATGCGGAAATAGCAGGTGGCAAACCCGGCAAAGCGCCTGTTGCCACGGCCGTCGTCATAATCCGTAGTTGCATTCTCCGAAGTATTCAAATTGTGGAAGATACCCATGCAAATGTCGCCGACACGAGGACTTCCGATCTCGCCTTCTTCGAGCTTGAGGGTGATGGTCTGGGCTTCGGTGTCGACGCTCTCGATGATCCCGGCACTCGGGGCATACCACGTATCGCCCATGGATATTTCGACGCGGTTGTAGCGGAGTTCCGGAACCTCCAGGAATCCCCGAAGTTTCAGGCTCTGTAGCTCGGCGTTGCCTTTCTTGTCGATCATGCCGCCCAAGCCTGTCATCCCGGATGCGAAGTTCCCGAACTGGGCACCGTCATCAAAAGTCATCCTGCCCTTAAAGGTGTCTGGAAACTGTTTATTGGCGAACTCCCATAGCGCGCGGCGCGCGGAATAGGCATTGTAGTCTGCGGCGGCAGTGGAATCGTATCGGGTGATAAGATAGATCGAGGCGCCGGATTCGGTTACCCCTATGCGTTGCGCATACAGGTTGGCCTTCACCTCCGATTCGATGTTGCCAATGCGGGAATATGCCGTATTGTCGCCTACCGTATATGTGGCGATATATTCGTTATATAGTTTTTTTTCGTATCCCTGGATGCGTGATAATCGGCCGCTTTCTCCGAAGCGTGGATCCACAAGGCGTACCGCTTGCCCGGCATCGTAATTCTTCTTGTTTTCTTGGCAGTATACGGGATTGGTTTCGCAGTCGTATACGTCCGTGTCGCTGCTGTGTTTCGCAGCATATGATTCCCCGGCCTTCAAAAGCTCCTTTTCGGCCTCGTCGATCCTTTCTTTAGGTAGTTTTACGCCCGTGATGACAAACGTATCTCCAGGCTCGGGATGCAGGCTTTCGTTGGGGATGATAAGCTGGCTTTCGCCGGATGTTTCTACTTGGGCGACGATCTCGAATTTCTTGTCAAAACCGTCTTCGGGTTTCCATGTTTCAGGTTTGTAATTTATACTTAACTCAAAATCACGCCCCATAAGGCTACCGCTCGTGAACGTTGCCCCCAGCGTTTCGCCTTCGATCATGTCCGAAGGCAGGAATGGCGTGTCTTTGCAGTACATGACATACGCCTTATCCGTTTGCCCTTCGATGATCTCCCGGTCTACAGTCTCAATACTGGTGACCGTCTCCGTATTCTTGGGGTATATGTCATCGAAGAACACGACCTGCTCTACAATGTCGCTTCCCGAAATACCAGGTATTGCGTCGATATACCGCTGTCCGTCCGGCAGGCGAAGCCGAATTTCAGATACATGATTCGTTTCGCCGCCTTGCGGGGCTTGTCCATAGTCGCTTGTGAGATTACGAGTAGAGCCAAAGACGTAGAACCGGGTGCCGTAGCTCGAATCATCCCCCTTTTTTGCGGGAATGTTTTTCACTACGTTGCCCTGTTTGAACTCTTCCGGGGAACCAAAGTCCAGTTTGCCAAAGCATAATGATACGAGATTGCCGTTTTCTTCTGTCCACCACTCCGTTTCAAAGGTCTCGGCAATCGTATTGAGGATGTCCCAGCACTTATCGCCATTGAACGATACGAGCTTCGTAGCTTTAGGATTGTCAACCGTGATCGTGCCTACCTGCCAGTTTTCGCCCCCGAGTTGTTTGTTCATGTTGGCGACGATCAGGGCAGCGAAGGATGCGAGGTCGGTGGTGTTGTGAAATACGGCTTCGGGATTGTCTCCGCCCAGCCAGAAGCATACGAAACGCTTCATGTGGTTCTGTTGCGCCTCGAATTTGAGTGTATATTTGTAGCCGCCTGTCTTGTTGTCGAACTCCGGGCGTACCGTGGACATAATTTCGAACTTGCGGCCTTTATATGTGATATAGGAACCCCGGGCGAATGTCGTTGGTTCAAGGAGATTAAAGGGCAGCTCGATATAGTAGTCACCCATGAGGACATATTTGATGATAGCCTCTTTGGTGACCGGTGCGTCTAATATTTCTGTTCCTGTCGGAGAATAAATAATCATTTGCATCAAGGGCTCGGCGATTCCTCAAGCCTCTGTGCAAATGTGCAGGTGTGCATTTTAATAACAATGGGGAGCAGTAAAAATATCAATAAAAAAGCAGGGATTTCTCCCTGCCCGAACAATATTTAGGATGAGCAATTATTTGCCATATAGAATAGCAAATGCCTCTCGATGGTATATGTTTACCTGTCCATAATTACCATCGAATATCTTTTTTACTTCCAGACCATGTTCGGCAGATATTGCTTTGAGTGCGCGCCACGCTCTAACGATTCGTTATATCGTTCGTCATCGTTTACGTGATCTGAAATAGCTTTACCCGGATTGTGCAATCCAGCATAGTGCATACATCTGATACAGGAAACATTGGTTCTCCATTCACTTTGCCAAAGCGCTCATTTTTGAAATCTGAATATCGGTCATAATATTGTTAAATCACGATTCCATTCCTCACAAACCCCTCGAATGCACTCTTGAATATCACAATAAACAACATCAATAAGTCGCTTCCGTTCAGCGTCAGTAAGTGATTCAATTTTTTCAGCAAGCTTATCATCTATATTTACCATTTCGTTCATCGTGTTTAATTGCGTTATCAACCTTCAATATATTAATGAGGTTCCTTGATTATATTTCGTGGTTCGAGACACCACCACCTGTCGCGATTATCAGGCTGGTTTAGCTCGGCGTATAGTCTGCGAATTTTTCTTGCTTTCTCCGGCGTGAATCCACCTCCAATTACGTAACTTCCGCAAGATGGGCATACCTGTTCGGTGTCTTTAATAGCTACTCCACAACAGTTTGTGAAAATTAAATCAGAGCCTCTTCTGAAGCGTACGCCTGATATTTTAGGTGTCGGTGCCATCTTTATCTTCCTCGTTTAGTTTTTGGTCAAAATTCTTTCTGTGGTAAAGGTAATAAATATATTTGGGAAAACGCCCCGCATTTCTGCGAGGCGCCCCGGCGTGGTGCGGGTATAGTGGTATACAGGGGTTACTTTATAGGTGCCATTTTCTTTGGCGTTTGGACTACTTCGAATTGTCTTGCGAGGAAATCCAACCCTTTCTGCGTCACGAGGACTTTTATAACCGTGAACGATTCGTGGTTGTTGCGGTCTATCAACTTCTCCTTTAACTCGAAATAACCACGGTTAATATACTCTTGTTTAGGCTCGTTGCGGTTGCAAAAGAATATGCCGCGTTCCCGGAGCCGCTGAAAGAGCGTGTTGCGGCCAAAAGGAAGATTCAAAATCTTTGCCGCTTGCCCGACGTCGATCTTCTGGTCAGTGTCCAGCACCTTGTCCATCAGTTCTGCTTTCGGCGCGAGTGCCGCCACCTGCTTTTGTACCTGCTCCAGCTGTTGTTTCTGCCGCGCTATGGTGTCGTTTGCTACCAGCACGGCGCGCGCCATTATCATTTCGGGGGTGTCCGTCTCTTTGGCCGCCATGTATCCGCCAGTCTTGCGGATCGTGGGTAGAACTTCGGCAGTAACCCAATGTTTGAATGCTCTGGCCGCAGGTAATTTTGATCCGAAAACCAAAGCATACATGCCGCTTTCGCTGATAACTACGGTTTCCTGATTTCTACCAAGTTCATCGGTGACGCCCCGTTTTAGGGCGTCATCTTTATCAACATATCTGGCAACTGCATTACGTGGTTTATCATAACCGAGAGCAGTCGCTACATCATTCCCCACAAAATATGGCGCGCCATTTATTTCAAGCGCTCTAATTTGTCCGAATTGGTCGTTATTAAATATTTGCAGTTTGTTCATGGCTAACAGAATTTGGTGGTTGTCGTCTGTTCGAAATACTTCGATCTGTTCAGATAGGCATTGAGCGCATCCATTTCGAGTGCATGTACATAATCCTCTAATTGGATTTGCTTTTTGGTAGTTTCATTCAGCCATTGCATCGTCTGGGCGTACGCCTTATAGTTATTTTCGGCAATACGTTTGGCCTCAATGTAAAGTTCGTAATAGTCAGGGCTGGGATTCTTTGTCTTCATGGCTCGGCTATTTACATTGTGTGACATCAGATTTCCCACCCATCTTCATAAGGATAAACGGATCGATAGATCGGTTTGATGATGAAGCTTGATATTCCTCGATTTTGCGGTCAACGTCGGCGATGTATTCATCAACCGTATCGCAGTAGCGGGCGAGAAGGTCAAAATAAGCCTTCTTGTACTGCTTGGCCTCGTTGTAGAGTTGTTGATAGTCGGGTGTCCCCGGAAGCGATGGTGTTTTCATAGATGTAAGCATTTAATAAAACAAAAAAACGAACGGGTACTACCTGCTGCTTACATCTTTACTCAAGAGGTTGGCGCGCCATTACAGCAACGCCACAGGGTTACCCGTCCGTATATTTAATTACCGGCACAAAAAAAGCACCAGCGAAGGTGCATCTTGTGCACTCTTGAGTATATGTAAGCGTCACAAATATATGGAAATACTTTTAATTCACAAAGGGTTTTGCACTATTTTTTACATCGGGGTTAAATTTTACTTCCAAAATTTTGTGGGGGGGGGAATTTTATAATTTTGCGGCACTAACCAATACAATTAGAAATATGAAAAAGTTTTTACTCTTGTGTGTGGCTATTGCCTCGGTTGCTTTTGTGGGGTGTTCGGATGATGACGAGCCCAATTTCAAATATGGCGACGCCATATATGGGACGTGGGATATTACCCATCTCAAGCAGAAGGATGGCAGTTGGCTGGATATTACATCGTCGATATTCGATCAGTTCCACGCGTCAGCTACATTTAATTCAGATGGCACTTATTATGGAAGCGGATACTTCGGCAATGGGCGCGGAACTTATAAGACCAAAGGAAGTACGATTATTTGCTATATAGAAAATACTGAATATGCGCGATATGATGTCCATAGTTTATCGGATAATGTCGCAGAGATGACAATGACGATGGACGGCGATAGTGTCGAGATTAAGTGCAAGAAGAGGTGAAACAATATCATCCCGTTTGAAAATAACAATAGAACCGAGGCAATTGCCTCGGTTTTTATTTTCCACACTTCATTTTGAGCGAATGGGATTTTATCATATAAACAGTGTAAATACAATAACAGTACGCTTTTTGCAGTTTATTAATAAAAAAGTATATTTGCATAGAAAAGATGTTTATTATGAAAAGCCTTTTGATTATATTTATAGACAGCGTTTTGCATTTCTTTTCGTTGGAATCCAATCCGATAGAGAGGTGCCGCAAACAACGTCAGGCAAAAACTGACCTTGAGAATATGACGCAAGATTGGTATAATGTAGGCAACGACATACGGAGAGCATATGAAAAATACAAGTCCTGCTGATAAAGTTCAGCATGTCCAGTTGCAACAACATTATTCAGGGCCACTTCCGCAGCCCGAAGCATTAGCCAAATACGATCAGATTGTTCCGGGAGCTGCGGAACGCATTATAAAGATGGCTGAAAAAGAAATGGCACATCGACACGACACCGAGAACGTAATGACCAGAAATGCAATTCGTACGACTTATTTAGGTATCACATTTGCTTTCTTATCGGTGTTGGTTCTCTCTGGATCAGTGCTTTATGCCTTATATAAGGGTTTTGATACGGTTGCAGGATCTATTGCCGTGGGATCTATTGCTGCAGTTGCTGGTGTCTTCATATTTTTCAAATCAAAACAAAATAGATAATAGGCATCTAATTTTTTGCAACCGAGGCAATAGCCTCGGTTTTTATTTGCCGCCTTCCTCTTCCAAACACAAGGCAAAAATCACTATCTTTGCACTGCAATGACGCCTCTCGGGCGGGAGTGAATATTTGGAGCAGAAAGATAAGATATGGAGCTACAACCCATTCAGAGCAAAATTTACGAAATACGAGGCCAGCGGGTGATGCTGGATCGTGATTTGGCGGAACTCTACCAAGTAACGACAAGCGCATTAAATCAGGCAGTAAAACGTAACAACAAACGATTTCCTCCCGATTTTATGTTTCAACTTACAAATCAAGAGTTTGCAAACTTGAAATCACAATTTGTGACATCAAGTTGGGGCGGTATTCGCAAAATGCCTTATGCGTTTACCGAACAGGGCGTCGCTATGCTATCCGGCTTGTTGAATAGTGATGTCGCTATAAATGCAAATATCGCCATTATGCGGGCTTTCGTAGCGATGCGCAACTACATTACCACTACAACCCAAATCACGGCAGAGTTGGCCGAAATCCGGGCAAAACTGGCGCTATTGGAGCGAGCCGACGAGGATAATGCCGAAGCCGTCAATGACCTGTCGGAAGATATGCGCCAAGAGCTTGATAACATCTACCAAGCCATCGCCGCATTGTCGATTAAAGTACCGCAGGCAACCAAGGAGAGAACCCAAATAGGGTTCAAAAAGTAGAGAGGCATCTGCGGGTTATGGTGAAGATTACAAAAGCTTGGTTCGAGGGTGGCGGATATACATAGCCACCGATGACGGCAAGACCTATAGCCGTCCGCTTGAGTATTTCCCCATACTCAAAGAAGCTACCGACGCCCAGCGCGAGGCGTGGAAAATAAACAAGTTTGGGGATGCCATGCGCTGGGAGGAGATCGACGAAGATATACACCTGTCGAGTTTCTACACCACGGATGAACCGGACACAAATTAATGTGATAGGGGATGTGTTCCGTCGGTTCCCGCAGTTGAATGTGTCGGAGATTGCCCGCACGATAGGTGTTCACAAAAGTTTGTTGTCGAAATATATTTACGGCACCAAAAAACCATCAGAGAAACGCACGGAGGAAATATTGGATGCCTTGCGGCGGATAGGCCGCGATTTGGCACAAATACGCGCATAACGTGCTACAAAGGAGAGGCAACATTAAAACATGAGGCGAGGGGTGGCGAAAATCACTCCTCGCTTTTTGGATATTCCAATTTGAAATTGTAAATTTGGGTTACTAACCCAATAATATTTTTATTGATATGAAAAGAATACCTATTCTATTTGTATTTGTTGCTGCAATGTCGCTTTTTAGTTGCAGCAAAGGCGACGATTCTACCCCTAAATTAGAACTAAAAGAAACAAATTATAATCTAATTGTTAATGAAGAGGTGCAATTAGAATTGGTGAATACTGATATTGATATTTCGGATTGCGATATTAAATCCGAAGACGACTTCGTAGTACAAAGCTATGGACGCAGGGTATCTGCGCTTCATGTTGGAACGACTCAATTAACAATTAATTATAAGGGAGCATCCACATCTTGTACTGTAAATGTTGAGTCTGTAAATAATTATGTAATAGATCCGTATCTGAATTTTGAACAAGCTACAAATATAAATGATATTTCCAGCTATCACAAAGAAGAGCCAATTAGTATGGATACATCTAATATAGATAGCGATGTTTCATTAATTAAGTATCAACCAGGGAATGGGATTTATTATATTACCTACGCATACTCACGTACTCTAAAACGCATATTGGCGGTAACAGAAGAGATTGGTACTTATACGAATAAAATGATAGAAATAAACAGTTCATTAATGGACCGATGCAAACTTTTAAGTACGGGTGGGGATATCTGGTATGTTCGACCAAACAAATATTATGTCCGAGTTACTCAAGGAAGAACTTCGTATTTAATTAAGTATGCAGCCAGTCAAAGTGATGTAGAAAAGAGTTGGTAAAATATTTAAGGGGATGCTTGCAATATTGTTAGCAACCCCTTAAATTTTACAATACAACGACAGTTCCATCCTTATTTACCGAATACTCCCCGCTGATATTTACGATATTCAGCACGGCATAGTCTTTTGCATTGATCTGGGCTCGTGCGCCGTGCATCAATATGATTGTATGTGTGAATTTAGCCCCGGAAGCCTCGATAGTGGCCTTCGTATCACCGACCAGGCATACATATTCTTTGCCCTTTAGCGTGATGTCGCCAGCGTCGACATATACTTCCAATCCTTGAAGATTGCTTCGGTTTTCCCTGAACACTTCGACTGCGGGGAAGTTGTGATCCTGGCAGAACTCGATCCCTTGTGGGGTAAACATCAGTTTGATTAGCTCGGGGAAGTCTTGGACGCGGTTTATCTTTTTACAAGCGCCCGTTTGTAGTGCCATCGCCCGTATGGCATCTACACTCTTATTGTGTTGGGTTGTTATATATTTTCTGTTTTTGCGACCCTGTTTGCTGGGTTGGGTTCATTGAATTTTACTGTCAGTTGTGAGGTCGTAAGGTCTGCGGACATCATGTAGCTGCCTGAATTGCCCATGTAGGTCAAATGGTAAATATCCGCAGATATTGAAGGGACGCTGATGTCTATTTTGCCTCTTTTTAGTAGTTCTATAAAACTGTTGTAGTTCAACGTGTGCTCTGTGAGCGTATCGCCGAAGATCACGAATGTCAGCGTCAGATCGCGGGCGGCAACTTTCGGTTCCTCGGGGTAAATTACCTGCTTGCCGTCCTTTTTTGGGTCGTCATTCTCTACAAAATCTTTGAGGCTTGCCGGCGCTCTCAGACTTGCAATGAAACCCGATCCCATTGCGATACCCATTGCATAGGCATCGTAGCCGTTTATGAGTAAATCCCTTTTCATTCTCTTCCGTTTAATGCTTTGACTAAATAAGATTGTGCGGTGTCCAGGACATCGTAGCCTTTTGAGCTGACGAAAGAAGCGTAAAACATGCCATCGGCAAATACAATGCTGGTTCCCGACTTGTTGACTTCATCGAGCCACTTTTTGATCGCCTCAGCAGCTTCATCACCGTAATTCATTCCGCTTATGTACCGCCGCTTCTCCTTGCCGTCGTAGGTTACAACATATCCGAGGGAACTGCGAAGATTCCATGTATGGTTCTGATAATTGGCTTCGACCTGTTGGAGTTTTACGGCCTCTCGCGCCTTCTCATCCATGAAATCCACGACCTCACCTTGAATGCCGTCGATGAACTTGCTTAGGTCTGATATGTCTTTTTTTATTCTCATTAATATTTAAGACATTATATGTTTTCCGTGTTTTTCTTTATGCTGTTTATTCCCTCTTCAATGCGTACCAGTGTTTTATCTATATTTTTGGTACTTCCGTTTATTTCCACAATTTCCATGTAGGTCATCACAGCATATCGGAGCAGTTCATTATTTACCTGTACGCAAGCGTACATGGCTGTTTCAATATTGGCCATAGACGTTAAAAGACCAATTATTGATTGCGTCTGCGCCATTACATAGCCGCGGATGTCGGTTACTTTGCCTTGAATGTCGGTGAAGCGGCCGTTTAGCTCGTCTCCAGTGTCTTGCGACATCGTTTGAAAGCCTCGGGATGTTGCTTGTTGGCTGGCGGCTCCTTCGTCCCAGTCTATCCCGCGCTCTTCTGCGGCCTGTTGAAGTCGATCCCATAGCTCTTGGCCCAATTGCTGTTGTGCCATAACATCGTCCAAAAGATCGCCCACAACGCCTGCCAAGGCATCGAATCGTTGTTCATCGCTAAGCCCTGCATCCCTGTTTATCTCGTCTATCTTCTTTTGTGCGTCTTCAATCGCAGGTGCGATTGTCGCAGTGTATAACACCTGTTTTGCCAGGTTTTTTAACATATCCCCCGCGGCTTCTCCGAAAGCGTCAGCAGCATTTATCCCTTTTTCAAAGGAATCAACCAAGGCATCTGTGATTGTAGAGCCTAAATCGCCGAACAGACCGTTAAGATAGTCGTTTGCTGCTTTTACGGCTTCTTCATAGGTTTCCCAATTATTAACCAACTCTTTAAGATAGGTCTGATTTTCTTTGGAGAGGTGTTTGAAAGTATCGCTATTCCCTTCTACGAATTCTTTAAGGGCTTGCATATTTAGTACTCCACTTTCTTCAAACAGTTCGGGGACAACATCTTTTAGCTTTTTATATTTTGCATCTCTGAACCACGTAGAATGCCGCACTTGGTTCATCATGTTAGCAACAGATTCGGAAACACTCTCCCAAACAAAATCTGTTTTTAAAAGATTTGCTAATCCTGTGTTGTTGCCTATTTCCGTATATTGCTCTTTCCCGCGTTTAGTGATTTTATCCATAGTAGCTTGATAATCATTAAGCGCGTCGCTTAGGGCTTTGACATTGTTGGTATAGCTTCCAAAAGCATCTTCGCCGAAAATAGTTGAGAATATATCGGCGTTCAGGCGGGCACGCTCATTCATTACCCGCAGTTCCTCGTTCAGTTCTTGCGCTTCCCGGATATTTCGCTCCATCGAGGTTTCTGTATCTCCGAAAAGACTTGCGATGCTTTGTATGATTTGTAGTGCAGCCTGTATAATAGCGAGAATCACGGATGCTCGTTCTACTTTCTGGATAGTGGTAGCTGCTGCTTCTCCCGTTGCTTCAATACCTTCCGCCGAACTTTCCGCAAGTGTTTTAATGCTGTTAATCATTTGCAATGAGCTGGTGGTAATTTTGCTCGCCGTGGATATTACTTCCCCCATTGCTCCGCCAGCAGCTTCGCCTATATCGTTAAATTGCCCCTCAATTTTGGTGAGAGTATTATATAGCTTTTGCCATTTCTTAAATGATTCGCTGTGTTCATCATCGCTCACTGGATCCATCCTTTGAAGCGCCGATAACTGTGCCCGTAGGACGTTTATTTGATTCCGTATTTGTTCTCCCTGTTTGGAATCGGACGACGGCAACTTATTATATTCGCCTTCCAGGGCGCTAATAGCAGCTTTTATTTCATCTTTAATCCTTGTTATGTATTCCTCGGTTTTACCGACAAGATCATCCACAAAAGTACCTCCTTCGACTTCGAGCGTGGCCAGGGCGGCGTTCTTTTCTGCCTCCAAAGCTGCAACTGCACCCGCATCTTCGGTTTCGCTGATCTTCTTGTCATAATAGGACTTTGTAGCCTGTATTTTTTCGAGGAGCGTCCCATATTTCATGTAGTACTCGTTCCATGCTTGCAGTTGCTTGTTGAGATATTCCTCTGTGTTTTCAATGCCAGCTTCGGATAGGAACGCGGCATCCCAATCTTCATTTCGTTGTTCTTTATTGAACTCTTTCAAGGCCTCCGTGTATATTCTAACACCTTCTGCCGCTTTGATATTGTCAGCATAATATACCTCTTGAAGTTCATGATATTTTTCGCCAGCAGACCCATCGGCAGCTACATTGGTGGCGATAACTAAACCTTTGGTGTCTGCGGCAAGAATGTTTTGTGCCCCTTCGAGTTGAGTGTATATATAATCTTCCAATTCCTGTGGAGACAAAATGTCCCCATTAGGCAGGATTGGGGTGACTAAAATCTCAGTCACCTTTCCCTTGGCATCCAAAATACCATATTGGCTGCTGAAAACGGTGGCAATACCCTCTCCTGCATCTTCCCAGCCTTTCTTTACCAATTCTGCCGCTTCAACAAGTGGGCGCGCCAAGTGATTCACATTCCCTTTGTACTGCGCAACCATCTGTTGCCCGGCAAGGAATCGTTCAGACGAAGTGTCATTTTTGTACTGGGCGTCAATTTCTTTTTTTTGTAACTCAAATAGCTTTTCTTCGGCTTCCTGTATAGCCCGGGCGCGCTTCTGGTAGTCGAGATCTATTTGCGCAAGTTTCTTGGCCGTGCCGTCCTTCATGGAATCTACTTCGGCCTGCAACGCATCATCCCGGAGCTTTTGCAATTGCTTGGTGAGCTCCTTTAGGTTGCGCTCTTGATCGGATGCCGCTTTTTTTGCTGCGTTTTCGGCGTTTTGGCGGGCTTTTTCCCATTCTGCGTTAAGTTCGGATGGGGTTTTCCCTACAAATAGCTTTTCTGCTGTGGGAGTCAATTTTTCGATGCCTGCATTTATGGCGGCAATAAATGCATCAACATCACCCTCATAACCTTCGTTTATACGCTTCCAAAGGTCGTCTCCGTCTTTACTAAGATTTGATAATTCGTCAATAAAATCATTCCTAAACCTCCTTAAATTCGCCTTTGCCTTTTCAAAACTTGCAGATTCAGGGGTGAGAGAAAATGTTATTGGGCCTTTTCCCTTGATAGCTTCTCGCGCTGCGGCATATGCTACTCTGTATTCTTTTAGAGCAAGAGAATAGTTTGTGTAGGCATCACCTGTTTCTTCAATAAGTTTTAAACTCTTCGCACTCTCTGTAATAAGCTCTTGAGCTGCTTTGGCTTGTGCGACCTCAATAATTGCATCGCGCAGATTCTCATAGGCGCCGACAGCGTTCCCGACCATAACCTGTTCTGCGGCCATATTACCGAAGTAAGCCGGGTAGATGTCCTGCAACTTCTTGACCGCTTCGGCTCTTTCTTCATAAGGTTTGGATAGATCAGTCGCAGCCCTATACAGCAGGTTCAATTTGGTTAATTCGGATTGTGCCGATACTGAACCTTGAGCCATTGCGGAATTGAATTGCTCAAGAGCCGCAGTAGCAGCATCTATGGTAGTTTTGCCTTTGAACAGCGACGCTACCCAGTTGGTTATTTCCTTGCCGTAGAGGGTAAGTACGGTCACGCCGGCCACGAGCAGGGTCTGCCAGGATATGATTGACTTTGCAATCTGCTTCCATACGGGTACATACGCCTCGCCTGCCGCCCTTAATGCCCGGACTTCTTTGATTACTTTGGCGACCTCGTCTGCCAACATAGGGAAGTTGTTGGATATAGCAGAAAAGAAAGCCTGCGGGCCATATGCCAATGCGGGAAATTCTCGGGCAACCTGCTGAATCTGGAATCCCAGCATATTGAACCCAGAGGCGTAATCGCCGACCTTGCGGGTATGAATGCCCATCGACGCATCTAGTTCTTTGACTTTTGCGTCAAGGCCTTCTATATTTTTAAGTAGGTTTTGTCCCCAACTGCTGCCGCGTTCACTTTCATTCAGAGAGCGGTAGATAGTCCGCATTCTACCCAAGGCCTGTGACATCTCGTCAATAGACCCTCTGGCAACCTGTTCTAATTTGATTTGATTCGCAAGTTCTTGTCTTGCGCGAGATAAGGCTTGCTTATACTCTTCAATCGAAACGGAGGCATTAAAACGGCTTGCTTTTTGGTCTTGCGTGAGTTTTATGCCGCTGCTTTCTGTTTTATTGAGATCGCGTATTTCCGATTTAAGCCGCTTTATCTGCGCTTCATATTGGGATATTAATGCGACATTCTCCCGTTTTGAGGCATTGACTGCTCTAAGCTCTTCAATAAGTTCGTGGTATGCCGCAGTTTCGGCCTGGGTGGCCGCTGTTCCCGCCGTAGAGTTGCCGCCAGTAGTTCCGGTCGTGGCCGATGCGGCAGCCTTGGACGCCGCATCCATTGCCTGCTGCTCCATCTGGGCTATTTTGCGCATGGATTGCTCAACACGCGCCTCCATCTCGCCAATTTTACGGTTTATGACGTCGAATTCCTTTGTGCTGTCCGGAATCTCGGACAGCACCTGCCGCAACCGCTCAAGCATGGTGATAAAACTCTTGAGTTTATCGGTTTCCGCGTTTATTTTGAATGATAATGCGCTCATTGTTGCTCTTTATCGCCTATTTTCTTATTGCTTCTTCTCCGGGCCATATCAGCGCCCGATCCCCGCACTATTTTTTCTTCGTCTCCTACGAGCGTGCGCACCTTGTCGGTCATCATGAGGAGCATGGTAGGGTAGTTTATGCCTTGGAAGGCTTCGTTGTAGGAGATGTTCAATTGATCTATCATCGTTGCAATAATGCCCGTTATCGTATTATTCCCGACGGTTTCAGACACTGTTTTCCGGCGTGTTTTGTCGATCTTCACCGAATCGAACAAGTCTTTGCCCGATACGATGTCGGCTATTTTCATGGTCGCAGCGGAAATATCTTCACAGGTGGCATACCGTTTGGCATACCACAGGAATAGTTTCTGGCACCATGAGCGCCGAAAAAGCAGCTTGGATATTGTTTCCATGGAATATTTTTGCCTTCCGGAGATCGAAACGTCTATTTTCCCTCCGGCGAATGCCCTTGCCAAATCTTTCACAAACGGTTGGTATATCCGGAATTTAAGTACCCCGAGCTTTACCGACACATGATGCGTATTCAACAATGATCTGGCGACAATATCCGCCGATTTACTCATGATCTTTGGATATTGTTGCGGACAATCCCTCCATTACGGCAGCAACCGAGGCAATGTCCTCAAGGGGTATCATCAGTAGTATTTTCTGGTAACAGTCGAACAACTCGTTGAATGTGCCCCGTTTCATGAATCTGCGGCGTAAAAACCACGCCCTGATGCCCGCGAATATGTTACGGCTACCTGCGATGGCCAGGGCTATACTGTATGCCATTGCCGATATACACGCCTTACTCTCGTCCGGATCTTTGTTAACGTCCCGCGCCGTCATGATGCGCGTTGCCGTCATGGGGGACATCTTGTATACAGTGTATCCTTTCGATGCGATGCGGATACTTATAAATTCCAATTTCATAAGATTGTTTTTAATAAGTAGGGGTGAGGGGCACACGCCTCCCACCCCTTGGCTACTGATGACTAAGAGGCTCTTATTCGGTGTCCACCTCCGAAGAATCGAACCAATATTCCGACGAGACCGCCACATTGTCGGGCTCCAGGGCGGCAGCTGCTACACCGATACCTACGGCGCCATCATTGTTGGTGTTGCGGGCGATAACCGAGGCTTTCGGAAAGACGCAATACTGGTTGTCCTCCGTCATGGCGATCATGCATTTTTCAATGCGCGTGACGCCTCGCGCACGCTTCCATGACGTCTCTGATCCAGTGCCGCCCATGAAGGCTGCCTTGGTTTCATAGTCGTATTGCCCGATGGTAAACGACATCTGGATGTTCCCCATTTCGGTGTCTTGGCGATATACGCCATTGGTGAGTTGATTCCTGTACTCCGTGGTAGACGGCTCCTCCTCTTCGATGCTCCATGTGTCTTGGTGGATGTTTTCCACCTGTTTCGTGGCGGGATCTTTAATGATGGTTCCCAGCAGGGTGCCCGTAAGATCTCCTGTGACCTTTGCGGGGTCTGCATAATACAGCTTCTTGATTCCTACTGCTATTACTTTTGCCATTGTTTTAGTTGTTTTTAATGTTTAATACTCTGAATAGTACTCTGATGTAGATATAGTGGCATCCGAGGTTCACATCTTCTTCGCGGCCGATGTTCTCATACCTGTACCTGTATGCGGATCCGTCATAAGTGCCGTATGTCCATTCCTTGAATCTCGCCTTGGCTGCCCGTTCGAGTTCGTCCAGCCGTCTGAGGTTCGCTTCTCCCTTGATGTCAGGGACGCACAGGTTGACAGCTACAAAGCAATTTTCCCAATACGTATCCGGCGTCTGCTCGGGCGGTGTGATAACGACGATGCGCTCTCTATTGACTTTCCCTACAGGGATAGCCCATGACGTGTGCATGTCTTTTATCCCAAACCCCTTACACGCTGAGAACAGTATGTTGCGCGCGTCTCCTGTTGTAATCATATCCAAAGGTCTGAAGCGTTGAAATAGTTGTTTACCTTGGCTATTGCCACAGAGCCTTCGCCCCGTACCGTGCCGGTCGCCTTGTCTATGCACTTCACGTAGCCTCCTTTGGGCACTCCTCTCCCTTCGTATACGACGTGGTATTTCGATTGGCGTAGCTCCCCGTTCTCTGATACAAGGCGGACGGTTGTGTCGTCGTCGCAACGACAATCACCTATTTCCTGCCATGCATCACTTTCGGACATAGCTATCGGACGTCCCAGTTCGTCGTATTGTTTGGGAGGATCGTTCCTCAAATAGAGTATGTGGGGCGCGAAATACATATTACCACAAGTTCGAAGCATCCTTTATCGAGGACAGGCCAATAGAGCTGCTCAATTCTTCGCCGGGCGTGATGCCATATTGCCGAAGCATCAGTTGTGCCCGTTGCTTCATGGCGCTTTCAGACCAGGACGCCGAATGCCCGTTTTCGCTTACCGACAGAGGGTGCATTATCAGGCTGTCGATGAACTCAGATACGCGCTTGGCGATTAGTTGTTGCTGATGGTCGCTACCCGCCAGGGAGTTGGGATCGTAACCCCATTCCCTGGCGAAGCGGCGAACGCCATAGTCGGAGATGGTTCCGACCATGCTGAACTCCTGACGTATGCATTCTGCGACCGTCATGTACTTCTACGATTCTACACTCAGCGAGTAAATACCGTTGATCTCGGTAATGACGGGCAACGAAATAGATTGTGCTTTCGTAAACTCCACGCCGTTCGAGTTGTCCGTCTCGCCTTTGCCCCACTGCGAGATGCGGATGCGTCCGTAGTTGGAGTAGGCAACTCCCGGCTCGGGGCGAAGTTCGTTATCCGCGTAAGCGTTTTTGATGACGCCGAGACGACCCTCCGGCACGAATACGAGGCTCTTGTCGTTCCATGGTTTGTACTCGCGGATCTTGCCGTTGTCCTGAATGCGCGTCATCCGTCGGATCACCTCGAATACGGGCAGGCCGTTCGATCGCATGAACTCGTTCAGGGAGGCCAGCAGAAGAGGGGACGATGATTTGTCCGTGCCGAAGATGACTTGCTTCATCTTCTTGCTGCGCAAGATGTACGAAAGCCGCTTTTGATCCAGAAGGATGCGGTCGAAGGTCACCTTCTCCTGAGCTGCATCGACAACGCCTTGGATATCCTCGAATACATCGACCGTGTCAATGTTGCCCTCCGTCCACTGTGTATCTGCTGTGGCGATGTTTTCTTGCGGCATGCCATAGTCGATATTGCCTCGCACACCTCCTTCGGGGTTGTTTTCCTGAGTGAATGAAAATACCCCTTTGTTCGAGAGGGCACCCAGGAAGATGATATCTATTTTGGCCTGTACGGATTCTACGACCCGTTCAACGCCGCCCCACATGAGGTTTACGAGTTGCTGTTTCTTTGCCTGATCTGAGATCATGCGTGAATCCAGCAGCTGAAGTACCTTCCGATAGTCTTCAATGGGCATCGGTAGGGTCATTTGGTGAATGAGGACTTTCTTGGCTATTGTAGCCAGGCCTTCAGATCCTATAATGGGCTCCTTGCCTTTCGAATCCAAGGTGGCGGCTGCCACGCTCAGATTGTACGAGCCGATGATCTCTTCGAAATTGAACCCTACCATGGGGGTGTCCCACTCCAAAAAACGCTCGTAGACATTTTGGTCGAACAAGCGCTTGCGCAGTTCAGATGCTGCGTCGATGCGAGCTTGCACCTGCTTGGTCAGCTCGCTGAAAATAGAAGAATAATATACTTCACTCATTGTTTACCTGCCTTTTACTGTCTGATGTACTTTATTTCATGGTTGTTTTTCAGGCTGAAACCTTGCAACCATGCAGCCGGGATAGGATATACCACATCCTTGAGAATCCGGGCGCCGTAAGCTGCCGAAACCGTAGGGAACCCATTTGTGGTAGTATATTTCTTGGTCGTTTCGATAACTGCATCCGGCATTTCGTCCCCGCCAAGCAGATCGGCCCCGGCAACGGCTTCGGTCATTGCTGCGCTAAGGGTGATTTCATCGTAGGATTCATTGGTAGTGCTGATGCCCTTTACTGTGCCGGAGGATTCGCCAACCTTGATGGGATCGTTGATTTGGAACATAGAGCCTTTCACGACACGCGGCTTGGTTGTGGTGCCTCCTTCGACAATCCGAGCGGATTTGCAGATCGTGCATTGCATGTTCTCGAAATCGAGTTTGAGGGGCGTCCCTTCCTTGAGTATCGTGCCTTCCGGATAAGTGCCCTTCAAGGCGAAATCACCCGGCAGCACTTCGCGCTCCCCGCGCCAGAATACCGGAAACCCGCCCTTAACTTGTGTCTTTTCGAATTTAATAGCCATGTTTGTTGCTGTTTTTATTTTGCATCCGGCAGATTTTCAGCCCACATTTTGGCCTCTTCTTTGCTTTGAGCCTCAGATGTGGAGAGGGGGAATGCCGTTTTCTGCCCCTCAAGCCCTGCGGCAACGAATCGCGTCTGTATAGCCGCGAACTTTTCTTTGATATTCGTTTCGTCCGGCTTTTCCTCGTTCATCGCGGAAGCGAGCCCGAGAATGTCGTTCAACGCCGATTCATTGATGTTTGCCGCTTTAGCCGCTGAGCGAATAAGTCCGTCTCGTTCAGCCTTTACACGTGCTGCTTCCAAGGCGTCGTACTTTGCTTTTACAGCATTTTCACGCTCTTCTTGCTGGCGTTTGTAGGCTTTAAACCATTCGGGCTCTTCGCTACTGGGAGGAGTATTCGCCTGCCGCTCCCCTGTGGCAGGTTGCTCGATAGGCTTCCCGTCTTTGAGGTTATGCCGCTTTTCGTAGTTCTTGACTGCGGTCTGCTGCGCATCCCCTGCCCGGTAGTCGCCGTAGCTGGTTAACACGTCCTGAAAGCCAATCCCCTCTGCTATGGTAGGTAATTGCGCTTCGTCCGTTACATTCTCTGACTTCTTCGTTGCGATTCGGTCGAGGATCGCATTGTCCACCCCCGGAAATTTGGTTTGGAGCAGTGCTAAAAGTTTTTCTTTCATATTCTTTTAATTAATCTCTGTTGCAAAGATTTCGACGGGCATTTTAATAACAATGGGCAGGATGGAAATTTATACTTTTTTTGTACGGTAATTCAAAGCCTCTTTTATGCATTCAGATATCCAGCCTACCAAATAACAGAATGGCTCTTGGCTACTGCAATCAATGCGTCCACCGATATAATCGAATATCTCCATAGCCGCATGTGTAGATTCGTGGCAAACGTACTGGATATTTTGAGCGTTCGCCTTTGTGGCGAACCTGATAAGAACTCCACCCCTTTTATTTGTGATGTCGTATGTACTCTGCGTATCCGCCGCAGATGTGTCGTCCATATCTATTATATTTTCAAACCTATCGCTTATTGCAGATGCGCTTTTTTCACCTATCACCACCCAAATTAACCGAGGATAAATTTGAGGATCAAATTGATGTATAATAGCCTTCATTGTCCTAAAAGTTTTATTCAGTCGGGGTGTTGATACTTGAATCCTCGTCTTTTTTGGTCGAAAGGTTTGTTTTTGCATCCTCGTAGATGCTTGTGACGGAGATTTGCCTAATTCTTTCGATTTCCTCTTGGTAATTATCTGCAACACCCATTAATTTTACAGATTCCTCAAGTGAAAGCACTCCATCTGCATAGGCTTTCCCTATGGATTGCCACCTTGCAGTAATGTCTTCGTTGAAGGGCTCCGAAAATTCATGCTCGATCTTGAGGGTGGCGAGTTTGTCTCTCATATGGATATGAGTTACATTCATCATAATCGCCAAGATTAGGTTCTTTTCCCGGTCGACGAGTTCGTCATATATCTCTTTTCGATTATCACGTTTTATATACCCAAGAACCATCGCTCGCTTGATTGCCTCGCCGGATAAGGTACCCAATCCCACCATCTTTTCGGGCGTGAATTCGGGAGTGAACGTATCGAAAAGTATAGATTCTTTTAAATCCGACTTTTCCTGCTGCCTCGTTTCAGACGACATAGGTGGATTAAGATATTCAAACCGATCATCTTTGCTTGACAGCTTGATCCCCTTTCCGGGGGAATCAGCTTTGGGAAGACTTTTGATAACCTCTGTGGTGGCAATGTACATTGGATCCGCAAAGTAATTGTTGGTGTCTGCTGTTTTTGAATCTATAATTTCTTCCCGATCAATTCGGGGCTGCAATCCATCCCATGCCGTATTTTGCTTGTAATAAATGATGTTAATTTTACCAGTTGGATTAAGCACTGGGATTACATCCCAACCTATTTTGGCTTTTCTGCCCCGAAATATGAAAGTGGGTGTGTGAATGTCGAAATGCTCTACTGTTCCGGCGCCCTCCTTCAAATAATACCCACATCCAAATGCGAGGAGGTTACCATATTGGTCGAACATGGGGCGCAAGGTATATCCGTTAGACTTCGACAGCACAACTATTTTCACCCAAGGAAGCCCCGTTGCCTCGTCCCTGTAAATGTGATACAGCTTTGCACTTTGGGTTTCTGCTCCGGCCAGCCGTTTAGCCTGTCGCATCTTACTGTCAAATCGTATTTCTCGAAGGAATTGTTTGTAAGCCGAAAATGCATCGGCATCACCGGATTCGTCGGATACCTTCCATTTTATCGGATTTCCGAGCAGGAAGAACAATTCCACCTCATTTATATAGCGTTGGCGCGAGCGGGGCAGTTTTTCCGTTCGATAATCCCCCTGTCCCTTTCTTGATTTATTCGGACGCTTCATTATGGCGTGAAGTTCCGGATTATACTCCCGTATTGCCTGCATTGCTTCTTCGTCATGATCTTCCATTAAAGACATCGCCTGGCTAATGTCTTTTGCCTTGATAAGCTCCATTAAATCCCTCTCAACCCCCAAGGCATTGAGCGTTTTATTTTGGAAAAAAGTAAAAAGGCGGTCTAAAAAGTTCATTGTTTACCAAATATTAATATCACTTAAATCATCGTCTTGTATCGGTGTGCTGCGCTTTTCAAAGCATCCGGTCAGCGCATCGGGGGCATCGTCATGCGCATTGCCCCCTTCCTTCATGTATCCCATAATGGCCTGATAGAATTCCGGCCATCTTTTGTCCCAATTTGTCGGGAAAAATGTCATGTTGTTGACGTCTGCCGACTTGGTAAATATGCGCACCTGCTTATTGTCTGTTTGGGAGAAACAGCTGATTGTGGTATGAGTAATATTCATTTGCCGTAAGATGCGTTCTACATTGCGCGCGAAGCCACGGCCCCCGTTGTTGCTTTCAATGTTTGCCCATTCGGTGTTGTTTTTGGCGAGCATCTCGGCTGTTTTGGGCTCGGTATACTCCATGGGCTTTTTTGTGTAGAGCACATCGGTCACATAATTTCCCTCGGGTAATTCGTCGTAACATATCGAACATAGATAGTCGCTTCCCGTATCTGCTGTATCGGTGTAATTCTTATGCGTGCAATCTTTGGAGTAGGGGATAACGTCGTATGTTCGGAATTCACGATACATTAATCCCTCAAGAGGCTTGGGATTCTGCATGTACTGGGTCTCAAATATGAAGGGATCCGCTTCTTGGTATCGCTTTAATTTATCAAGCGCGAACCGATCCTCCCAAAGTGCACGCTCGGTAGGCAGCCCTGCATCTAAGATTGCGGGGAATTTGACAACATCCCATTCTCCACCTTCCTCTATCGTGCCTTCAAGCTGCAATAAGTACCCGCAAAAATCATCTGGAGCGAGCCTTTGAGCTGTTACAATGACCGGGGTGCGAACGTCATTAAGACGGTTCTTGAATGTAGAAGTCCACAGTTCGCCAATGCGCTCTTTGGTAGTACTGGAGTAGCTATCCTGAGCCTTCATTGGGTCGTCAATACTCATTGCACCGCTGAATTCTTGTGCTCCCAGTTTACCGCATCCAAACCCTGTTATTTGACCCATAAAGGGAGCCGCATACATTACGCCCCCGCTTGAGGTGGATATACTTCCTTTGGCATTGTTGGACAGTTCGACATTTGGGAAGAATGCGCGGTAATTGGGATCCTCCATGATCCTTCGTATGTTCGTAACATTCCGGGTAGTGAGTTGATCGCTACTCGAAAGATGCATGAACTCGGAACGCGGATTGATGGCAAATCCTATCGCAGAGAAAGACACGACGGCTAACTCTGTTTTAGAATGTCGCGGAGGAATGTTAAACATGAGCCTATTAGTCGGGTGTTCTCCACGGAGTACTTGGTCGAGTTTATGGCATATTATTCGATGATGGGGCGCAATCCGAAAAGGTTGTTTGTTCACAGCCTCGAACATTACAGCCGTAAATGCCAAACACCCTTCCTTCAACAAGAAGTCGCCTACACTGGAATAATCAGTCATTGCCTCTGATCGTTTGCATAAGTTGGAAGAACCTATCTGTGTTGAATGTGGGCTGCGGAATATCATTACCCTTGGTGTCGGTGTTGGCTGTTTTCTCCGGAGCGTTGTAGCCAAGCATTCGGTTAATGGTTTCTATCGCCTTACTCTTGTCCATCAATTCCACAACTGGGCTGCCTGAACGGTCTATTTTTATGGATTGAATTAAACGACGTTTCTCGGGTGGAAGAGATTTAAGGTCTTGGAAAGAAATAGACGCAACCTGCCGTACGCCATATTCGGTTTGCATGTCAACCATATCGGCATCGACAAAATCGAGTACGTCTGCATTAATGATGGATACATTAAGCCGGATTAGCTCCTCTTTGGTGATAAGTTCTTTTTCGGCTAATTGGGCTTGAAGTTGTTTTACCCTCCCCGTAACCTCCCCGTTTTGAAGCAGCTCGCTCGATCTTTTCCATACCGTTTCATCGCTCATTTTCGAACACTCATACGCAAAGCGATACGCCTCGGATGCGTTGCCGCACTCGAGGTACTTGTTGCAGAACTTCTCCTGCTTTATCGTCAGCTTCCCTTCTGCCATGAAAAACAATCTCTCAAGGCAAAGGTGGGAGCAGGCATTTTAATAACAATGGGTTTCGCCCCTGATTTTTGAGGCTTTTATTCTTGGGTGAATTGTTCCAAAGGTTTGTGTTTTCCCTATGGAGAAACCTTACTTAGGTGGGCTGTGTTGGTCAAAAGGGACAAAAAAAGCCCCGGCTGTGTGGCCGGAGTTGATAGTAAGCATACCATATTAACAGGTCGATGGCATTAAGCGCTCTTATTGTTTTCGGGATACGATAATTTTTCCGCTTACGACAGATGTATCCTGTTTTTTTGCGACATAGTGGTTTTAGCGTCCGCAGATTTTGCATTACGTTTAGTATTGCCATATAAAGGCATACTTTTCAGCCCGTCTATGTGTTCGTACAGCCCGTTGTCTATATGCTGAGCATACATTGCATCAAGAACGAAATCGATACCTTCTCGGCGTGCTAATTTTGCAGCTGGGACAAAATCAGAATCACCGGAGATAAGCACAATCTTGTCTACAAACTTTTTGAGGGCAATAGACGCAATGTCAACCCCAATTTTCATATCAATGCCTTTTTGCCTTATCTCAAAGCACACATCATCCTCTACGAAATTGGAAGTATTTTTTGTACCTGCTATTATGTCGTTAACTACACGAGGGCGAAACTGCCACGAGTTTGTTTTAAGAGTGCCTAATCGTAGAGCAACCTTTCGTTTCTTTTTCAGGGCCTCAATAAGTTCTCTTTTAAATTTAGCTTGCGGGGAGCCTCCGAAGTTAATACATTTGTGAGATATAGGATTATGAACCCTCTTGTCCAACGGAATACAGTCGTAATAAAATATCCGATACAAGTAATTTTCATTACCTACATGAGAATGCGCCAACCTGTAAATATCATCCGCGACCGTTTGAGGCAATTTACGACCGGATTTATTGTACATTGCGTTGTATCGTTTAATGAAAAATCCTCCGTCAATAAGTACAGCTACTTTTACGGGCGTTGATACACAGGGAACATCTGTGCGCTTTTTTGGCGAGTTATTAGTTGGCATATATTTAATAAAAAAAGGCTTCTGGGTCGGCATATTCATTATCAAAGAGGGAATATACGGAAGCCAGAAGCGTAATTGTGTATGCAAATTTACACATTCACTTTTAAACGTGCAAATTTTTCACCAACTTTTTAGTTGCACAATGAAAACGTAGCTGGCAACGCGCTTATTGTGTCAACATATAAAAAATGCCCCGACAGATGCCAGGGCTTTTGGTTATTGAATATTGATATGTCCGCCCGAATTATCCAAGTATACGCGCACATTCTTGGATCCCCGCGTCCCGTTGTATTCAGTGCGGGTTACTTTTAATAAATGGCTATCGGCTTCCTGTTCTAAGTATTCAACTGCATACCGTGGCGCTTGGTCATAGGAGCCCGTATATTCATCGAAAATCGCTACTTCCTGAACGTCGGATAGTTCGCCATGATCGTAAGCCACTAATTTGATTGATTGATCTGGACTTGTATACGCGAGCCAGGATTCTACATCATTAGAGTTTATGAGGATGCGAGATTGCGTATAATCTGCATTGGCGAATGCTGCCCCTATTATATCAAATGCTGTTGTTGGTGGACGCGGAATCCATCCATCGAGGCTATTTAAAGTAAATTCATAAAATTTGTTTCCGCTCGGTATCTCATAAAACCATATGATGATACTCGAATTTTCATGCATATCATCATAACTATAAAAAAACAGACAATTGTTAGATAATTTTCCTGTATTTATATAACCATCATAATGCGAAGAAGCAGTATCCAGCACTTTATTTCTGGTCGTAGTGCCGTCGACCCTATATATTACTAAGTCTATTTCAGTCCTACGATTTCGCTTATCGCTGTATGTTATTGGTATTGTGAAGTAATTATCTCCGAACGTTAATTCATGTGGCTGGATAGTTGTAATTTCATATTGCACCTCCTCCCCATATTCTGTATATCCGATTGGTTTCCCCCAGTCTGTGTAATCATATATGCATTTACGAGTAAAGTAATCGAATACTCCAAGCCATGCATATGTGTTATTTCGCTTGCCCAATATTACAACATAATCTTTACCCCACCATTCCCGATATGAGGGGGAGGCCACGAAATCGTTGCTGTCATCTCCCCAACACTCTGTAATACGAAGTCCTACCGTGTCAACATTGGAAAAATCGAATTTCTTGTTGTAGCCACTTAGTGGATCAAAGCCACCATCATCATTATTGCTTTCTGATGTGCAGGCGTATAATGTTAGTCCGGCAATGAATAGTAAGAAGGTGCAATACTTTTTCATGAGTTTATGAATTTACCCCTATCGAAATGAGTTGGTAAGAAAAGAGTAAAAAATATTTGTGCTATTGAAATAAACCGAAGTTTTTATGTTTTGGTCTGCGGGCGCCCCGGTCATTTTTAAAGGAGACCG
>OHAJ01000519.1_pt1 | contig 28708 bp, 32 predicted proteins | sample 1577101 | NCBI WGS metagenome assembly OHAJ01 (sample SAMEA3541531, study PRJEB24748) | human gut metagenome | biome: human gut; feature: human-associated habitat; material: faeces | place: China | collected 2012
CAGTCCATTACCGCCGACGGCAACTGGGGGGATGAAAATACTTTTCAAATTCACGCATTTATAATTTCTCCTTTTGTTCAAGGAGAAGCTGTTCTCCATTTATCTGAAAATGGAGAAAAAGCCATCCAAATGAACATCTATTTGAACGGCTTTTCCTTCACGCTACATTATGCTGATAGCAATTCCTCATTTTTAATAATTTCTTCAATCCGTTTTTCTTCCATTCCCGCCACATCAGCGATCTGAGCGGTTGTATAACCCTTGCTGTACATTTTTACAATCATTTCTTTTTTACCAATCTCAATTCCAGATTCTTTAATTTTCTGACTTAAATTACACATAACACTCACATCCTCTCTGAAGTCTTCTCCCATTGGAATATCATATTCATTTCCGATGATATTCAGTTTTTCATTTACAGACAGATATTCTTCCGCAATAATACACGGTTCAATGCGCGAGTAGTGAATTTGTGCATCAGTAAATCCGTATTTGAGTTCCATCCACTGGTTCAGTAACTTGTTGGTTTCTACAATATTGAGTTCGGACTTATCCGGAACAATAAGTACTTGCCCGCAGCCATTCGTCGTTTTCAGTACGAAACTTTGCGGTAATTTGCCGTAGTCAATATCTTCCGCCTTTTCCCAATGGCCATATAATTTAGGAAGCAGGTGACCACAACCCTTGCTTTCCACATATTCACGCATGACCGAACTCCTCCTTGATTAAATCGTAGAGTTTCTGCGCCTCCGGGTAGCAGGCTGGCTCCACCAGCAGATAAAACTTCTGGGTGTTGAGATAGCCCTCCACTGCACCACGCCAGGCCTCTTCCTTCATTTCCAATACATCAGCCAGGATTGGCACCTCCACCGGCTTGCCCATCTTCTGTTCCAGTTCCATGCTCAGGCGCTTTTGTAGCTGGAGCAGACCCCGAGGATAGTCTTTGATGTTTTTACGCAGATTGGCTAATGCGGCCTGTTTTTGATCTGCTTCAGCCTTGTATACGCTCAAACGATCTTCCACCTTGTGGGCGGCATTTCGAATTACAGTGGTGAGCTCTGCCACCGCAGCCTGGGCTTGCTCAAAGAGGGAGAGCGGACGGGCAAACAGCTGCGAATCTGCATCCTCCAGGGCCGCATATACCTTTCCTGCCATCTCCGCAGCTTGCTGTACCTGCGTTATATCTTCTTCCATCTCCCAAGCAGTGATATCCCCGCACAAATGTTGGATGCGACTGGTTTCCCGCCTGATTTCCAACGTCAGGGCTTGTATGCCTGACAGCAGTCGTTCCTGTTCCTGCAGCAGCGTTTTCTTTTTCTGTTGGAGCTTATCCTCCTCCTGAAAAACATCGCTTTGTCTTACCGCCAGCTCCAACTCCTGCCGCCGTTCCTCTTTTTCCTCGATCTCCTGGGAAAACACCTTGATATGCTCCTCTGCCTTCTGCAAGGCAGCTTCACTATCTCGCAGTTCCAGTTCTGTGTGATCGATGGCAAACTGCTGCGCTTCCTTCTCCGCCCACAGAGACAGAAAAAATTGAATGTGCCACCGGTCAATGGCTTGCTGCCAATCCTGGTACAGCCTCCCGATCTTCCGCAAAGCCTCCAGTTTTTCCTCCTGACGCTGTGCCAGCTGCTCATGGCGCTTGTAATCCCGGATATTCTGCTGCATAGCCTCGATATCTGGCTTTTGAGGGATATCGCAGATATTCTCTGTAATAAACTTTTGGATGTCTACAATGGGGCGAAAGGAGATGGCTTTCTTCATCATCCGCATAACCTGCTCGTTATGGACATTCCACTTTGCCAGCAGATCTTCCTGGTACTGCTTATGGGTATCATAAAGTTTTCCCCGCGTACCGTACTCTTTCAAAAATACGCGAAGAGTAGGAATATCAATGGCCTCTCCCTGTCGTATAAAGCAGTCCTCCGGCAAAGCCCCATCATACAGGAAAAAGCGGTCTTGCCGGCTTCCGTCGCTCCGACAGTCGAAAATGACGCCGCTGACAAATTGCTTACCCTCCACATCATCCAAAAATTCGCAGGCAATAAAGGTGGAGTAATTCTTCCCGCGCCTGGAATTGGGGTTATTTTCGTCCATATCAGCCCGCAGGTATCCGTCCAGTGTCCGCTGAGACTTCTCATTGGCTGCCTGGTTGAAGTTCCGGGCGTTGGTCTCACCCAGAAGGACGATTTGAAGCGCATCGATCACAGTGGATTTTCCTGCTCCGTTTTTTCCAGTCAGGAAATTGATATCCTCCACTTCGATGAGTTCTTTGGCAAAATAGAGCCAATTAATCAGTAGAATCTTCTTCAGCTTCTTCACTTTCCTCCTCCTTTCTCAGTACCGATACAATGGCATTTAGTTTTTCGCTGGAAACCGCAGAAAGGACGGTGGGCAATATAGCAAATCTACAACTGCCCTGGTTATATTTCCCCTCAATCCGTTGGATTACCGAGTGATTATCCAGCACTGTAAGCGCTCGCTTCACATCATCCATGTTGGGCTTTGCCGGTAAGATGGCATAGTCTGTCACTACTTTTTCCAAAAGATCCCGAACAGAGCAGACGGCGTCCTGCGCCAATCCCAGTCGCTCAAGGTTTTCCTCATAGAGCATACGGATTGCCAGAAGGATAGCGGTTTCTTTCTTGTTCAAATTGCAACGATTGGCTTCGTCTGTGTTCAGAACATAAAAATACCCGTTCAAATCGTCCTTGCGCAGATCCCAATCCAAAAAGGCCAAATACTCCTGTATCGCCTCAAAGTGGGCAGAGAGAAACACATAGTCCGGATTGTTGACCCGCCCCACCCCTGGTTGGTACACGGTTCTTACCACATAGGTGCGGCTGAGGAGCTGATTGCAGACGGCCTTGAAGCGGTCGAGTTCCTTTTGTGTTGCAGTACCAAACCACTCGAAACTCATTTCTTTCCCTCCTTGCGCGTAATTTGAAGCTGTGGAATGGTGTATGCATTTTCGGTAAATGTGCCTTCCAGCTCTCGGACCACAAAGCCCGCCTCGGGATCGCGACCAGTGAGCACAGCCAACATACTCATAATATAAGCCCGATCGTCCGACAGCCCCATATCTTTAGAATAGCAAACTCCATGATCTCCCAGCCATTTTTCTACGTATGCCGCAATGGCGGACCGGCCATACTCTGTTCGAAGTAATTCCAATACCTGCGCCTCTGCCGCTGCATCCAGTTCTGTTTCCTCGATCAGCACCGGAGCTGTCTTCGTCCGTTTTCCGGGTCGCTTTCGATACCAAAGGCTCTTATCAGAAAGGAAAGACTGTCCATAGATCTGAAATGCAGGCTGGATCCGATCCACCAGCTCGGAATCTTGATGTTTTCCTCCAAGGGCATTCAGAAGGTAATTGAGATTTCCACGAACAGAGAAATCGCGATTTGTCAAATTCTCTAATTTCTGTGTCGTTGCTCTGGTATATCGGCGCACCTGGCGATCAATCTCATCCAGATACTCCGATTCGATGCTGTCATAACAGTCCTTTACCTCAAAAATCTTTTGCAGCAGATCCCGCCGACAGTCTGCCAGTGCGGCACCCCGCCGATCCTGTAACGCTGCGTTCGCAAGAGCTGCCAGCAGCGCATCATCTTCGGCCCAGTTTGTAAGGATTGTCTGGATTGGAACCCGGTACTTTGGAACTGAATCCTTAATTTTCAGAGGCCGAATATAGGCCTCTACCACTTTCTGCCCAAAATCATCAAAATGTGAGGCCAGAACATCATTCACTTCCTGCATCTTCATTTGTAATTGAAAGAAGTGCTTTACGTTGTGATAGACCATTTGAAGCAGTTGGAGCAGTGCCTGGGTATTATCATAGGCATTGTAAACCGCTGCCATCTTGTCATAGATGCTGCCGCTCTCATCGGCCACTTTCAGGGTGGAGTAGGTGCTGAACACATAGGAATAGCCGCGAATAGGGCTGTCATCCCGCAGTTGATGGAACAGCTTCAGAAGGGAGCTGCTGTAGCCAGGAACTGTAATATATTCATCAAAGTCCTCGCTGCGCTCTTTTTCGAACCAACCTTTGCTGTATAATTTACGAATCAGAAATCTGGCACGACCTGAAATATCCCTCAGTTCTTCCTCATCAATGTCCTCCCCCTCAAATGTAGCATCGGCCAGCTGCTGCTCCAATTTGCTGCGAAGCATGGAGTACAAGACATGCTCTGGGATTTTCAAATTGTCTCGGTATGCTTCCCAAAGCACATCAAGTGCGTCAGCATACAGTGCACGATTTGGCGAGGCCAAAACAGAAAATAATTCAGTTGGGATACGCTCAAATAGGTTCATCGCAATCCCTCTCTTATAGGAGAAATTTATGACTGGAATTCTAATCAAACTTAACGATCGACCAGATATTATATTTGAAAATGGGACTTTCTACGGTGGATTACATTGTGGGGAATGCTTGTCTGTTTTTAAAGAAAATGTAGGGTGGGTCCCAGTGCGGCTGGAATTTACCGACGACTGGGTGTTGGTGGATGGCGGCAGGGCCAAAATATTCCCAGTTCCGTATGGAGACCGCGTCATGCTGTAAGTGTACTATCCCACCACCAATTTATTGGTCTTCTTCAAAAACTTCGCCGGAATCGGCCGTTCCAGCTTCCAGGTGATATTCATGGGCTTGCTCCCCTCATGCTTCACATAGTCGGCCGCCCCCAGGAAGGTGTAGGCCGCTGCACCTCCTGTGATCCGGTCGACCTTAAACTCCCGGACGAACAGCAGCACCTTGCTCCCCCGCTCCCGGTGATGGATGTACCGCTGCCCAGTGGGAGAGTCTGCCGCCGTGGTGCTCTGGCTCTGCCAATGGAACAGGCTCTCGTTGATGGAGTAGTCGTTATACATGGTGGTGGGCGAGTAGTCCTTATCCGCCTTATTCAGCGTCACAAAGAACACGTCCAGCTGCTTCTCCGGCAGCCACTTCACGCCCTCACGCACTGTGGCCGGTTTCAAGAAATCCAGCGCCACCAGCAGCTGATCCCGGGTATAGGTGCAGTGGAGATCCAGCGGGCAGTCAAAGCCCAAGTCCACCGGTTCGTCAATGAAGTCGATCTGTTCATACCGATAACGGAGCAGGGCCAGAAGTTCACTCAGCAGCACCGGACTGTCCGAGAGAGCATACAGGTTGTCCAGCACCTCGTCGGATGCCCAGCTCTCCGCCGCCTTGCCCCAAACGGTCACATAGAACATCTGGAGCATCCGCTGCTCCAGCTCGCTCATCGCCGCGAAGTCCACATCATCCAGACGGGGCAGCAGGTCCAGCATGAAGCGTATCCACCGCCGAGAATCCACAACAGCCAACCGGCCAAAGGCTTTTGTCAGTATTTCCTCCATCGGTTCGCTGAAATCCTCCATCACATCCGCCCGGGCGCAGATGCGGGAGAAGGATGAGAACCTATAAATTGCCCTGGGGTCCAGGTGGTAATACTCCAGAAAGTTGGCCAGGGTCAGTTCCAGGCCGCTGTCCTCCGCAAAGCTGGCCACCCGGGACACCAGCCCGGCGGTATTGCCGTAAGAGGCACGGATGTTCTCCAGAATATACTTGGCCGCCTTCTTCTCCAGCTGTATGTAGCAGCCCTTGGGCGCGGAGATAAACCCGTCCTTGATCTCCCGGGTCACGCTGCGGGTGGTATTGCTCAGCAGGGCGGCAAACTTATCCTCGAAGTTATATCGCTTGTTGGCCTGGCCGATAAAGTCCAGCACGGTCAGGCATTCTTTATCCTCTGCCAGCCGCAGGCCACGGCCCAGCTGCTGGAGGAAGATGGTCAAGGACTCGGTGGGCCGCAGGAACAGCACGGTGTTGACCTCCGGGATGTCCACACCCTCGTTGTAGATGTCCACCACGAAGATGAAGCGCACCTCACCGCCGACCAGTCGCCCTTTGGCGGCCTTTCTCTCCTCATCGGAGGATTTTCCGGTCAGGAAAATGGAAGGGATTCCGCGGCCGTTGAAATAGCGGCACATAAACTCCGCATGCTCAATAGACACGCAGAAGCCCAGGCCCTTGACCTCGTCGATGTCGGTCACATACTTGAGAAGGGAGGATACCACCAGGTCGGCGCGGCGGTTTGCCACGGCGCCGCTGAAGGTGTAAAGATTGGAGAGTTCCCCCTTATCGTAACCGCCAGCGGTCCATTTCAGAGTGTTCAAGTCCACCGTATCGGTGACGCCGAAATACTGGAAGGGGCACAGCAGCTTGCGGTCGATGGCCTCCGGAAGACGGATCTCGGCGGCAATCCGGTTATTGAAGTAGGGCAGCACGCTCTTGCCGTCCATACGCTCCGGGGTAGCGGTCAGGCCCAACAGGATCTGGGGCTGGTAGTAGGACAGCAGCTTCTGGTAAGTGGGCGCCGCCGCATGGTGAAACTCGTCCACCACAATGTAGTCGTAGAAATTCGGGGCGGTCTTAGCGGCAAAATCCTGGGAGTTGAAGGTCTGAATGGACAGAAACAGGCAGTCAATGCTCTCTGGCCGGTAGCTGCCCACAAACAGCTCCCCGAAGTTGGCATCCTTCAAAATCGCTCGGAAGGTGTACAGGCTCTGCCGCAGGATCTCCTCTCGATGGGCGACAAAGAGCAGCCGGCAGGGCTTGCCGGGATGCTGTTTGCAAAATCGCTTGTAGTCCAGCGCGGAGATCACCGTCTTGCCCGTGCCGGTGGCGGCCACCACCAGGTTGCGGGTGTAGCCCCGGACGGCGCGCTCCGCCTCCAGCTTGTCCAGGATCTCCTGCTGGTAGGAGTAGGGCGCGATATCCATGGTGTACACTTCGGCGTTGTTGGCGTCGAAGTATTTTTCTGCCCTCAGCGCCCGGGCCAGCCGCTCCTTTTGATCCTCGGAGTAGTACTCAAACTCGCTGGAGTTCCAGTAGCTCTCGAAGGTGGCGGCGATCTTGTCGATGGTCTCCGGCAGATCCCGGCGGGTCACCTTCACATTCCACTCCAGACCACTGGAGATGGCGGCGTTGGACAGGTTGGATGAGCCCACATAGGCCGTGGTGAAGCCGGTATCCCGGTAAAAGACATAGGTCTTGGCGTGGAGTCGAGTACGCTTGGTGTCGTAGCTGACCTTGATTTGGGTGTTGGGCAGAGCGCGCAGCTCCTCGATGGCTTTCACATCGGTGGCCCCCATGTAGGAGGTAGTGACGATCCGCAGCTCCCCTCCATTTTGGGTGAACTCCCGCAGCTCGTCCATCAAGAGCCGCAGACCGCTCCACTTGATGAAGGATACCAGCATATCAATGCGGTCGGCGGAGACGATCTCCTTTTTGAGTTCTGTGTACATCTGGGGCTCATGGATGGCCCCGGTGAACAGGCTGCTCTGGGCGATGGAGGTCTCCGGCCGGCTCAGGTCGGCAGCCGTTTTGCCCACCGCCAGACGGGGATCTTGCTCCCGTAAAAGCGCAAGAAGCTGCTCTGCCCGCTGGTCAACGCTCAGCGCGGCAAAGTCAGCTTCCTGGGTTGTGTTCTGGATGAGGGTCACGATCTGGTTGGCAAGGCTGATCTGCGTGGAGATATCTCCGCCGTTATCCACCACGTTCTCCAGACCCTTTTGTACCACATCCGCCAGATATTGCGCCAGCACCTTGGAGGCTTCCGCCTTGTCAATGGGTGCAACTGACTTGCGGGCAGCCGGAATTGCCGAAAGCTCGCGGTTCAGGGCTGTATTGATGATTTGTTCGTAAAGGCCGGGAGACAGCATGACAGTTCACTCTTCCTATCTTCGCTTTGAAGATGTATATTGTACTTAGTATAACTGGAATTCCAAAATCCGACAAGGATTGATTAGCAGGTAGCGAGAAAACGATTCTGCTTTGACCGTATCACACTTCTCGCTATTAGAATTTAATTTAGCATAATCCCTGTCCAATAAACAGGACTATCAACCTTCGTTGCAGTAGAAAGCGGATGATATAAACAATGTACACCTTCACGACAAACGGCAAAACGGTATCCATTTTCCCAAGTTCGGAAGCAAATGCCCCCATTATTTACCTCAACACCTTCTCCGGTGAAGGGCAAAAGGTGTACGAGGCCGCGCAGGCTGCTGGCTGCCCGCCGTTCACGCTGGTGGCCATCAGCGATTTGGACTGGAACCACGATATGGCCCCTTGGGATAGTCCGCCCACTTTCAAAAACGCGGATCCCTGCACCGGCGGAGCGGACGACTATCTGCAGCTTCTGACCGAGGAGATCATTCCGGCGGCAGAGAAAGAGCTTGGCGGAGTTCCTCGCTGGCGGTGCATCGCCGGATATTCTCTGGCCGGGCTGTTTGCCCTCTACGCCATCTACCAGACGGATCTGTTTTCCCGGGTGGGCAGCATGTCCGGCTCCCTCTGGTTTCCCGGCATGAAGGAGTACATCTTCACCCATGAGCCAAAGAGCTGGCCGGATCGTATATACTTTTCTTTGGGAGATAAGGAGAGCAAAACCAAGAATCCGATCCTGCGCACGGTTCAGGGGAACACCGAGGAGATATGCGCTTATTACCTGCGCAGGGGGATCGACACAGTGTTCCATCTGAACCATGGCAACCATTTTGTCCAGAGCGTGGAACGCACCGCTGCCGGCCTTTGTTGGCTCCTGAGCAGGTGAGTTAGGCTCCTCCCACCGACCCGTATTTGCTGAATATACTTTTAACCGCAGAGCGAACGAAGGCCGCCCGGTTGCTTTCAAATCAAACATGACATACAGTTGTCCTGTCCCTATGGTATAATGCAGATAAAAGCAGGAAAGGCGGTGCATCCCATGAAAATGGAGCGGCTCATTGGCATCCTGTCCATCTTGCTCCAGCGGGAGAGGATCACCGCCCCGGAACTGGCGGAGCAGTTTGAGGTGTCCCGGCGAACCATCCAGCGTGACATCGAATCCCTGTGCCGGGCGGGCATCCCTATCGCCACCGCTCAGGGTGCGGGGGGCGGCATCTCCATCATGGAGGGCTACCGGGTGGACCGGACGGTGCTCACCGCCCCGGAGATGCAGGCCATCCTGGCGGGGCTTCGGAGCCTGGACAGCGTCAGCGGTACCCGGCGCTATGCCCAGCTGATGGAAAAGCTGTCCGCCGGGACGGGCGCTCTGGTGCCCGGCGGGGCCCACATGCTCATTGACCTCTCCTCCTGGTACAAGACCAGCCTGCCGCCCAAGATCGAGCTGATCCAGAGTGCCATCGAGCAGCACTGTGCCATCCGCTTTACCTATTTCTCCCCCAAGGGGGAATCGGTACGCACGGTGGAGCCCTGCTATCTGGTGTTCCACTGGTCGGCCTGGTATGTGTGGGGCTGGTGCCGGAGCCGGGAGGATTTCCGTCTGTTCAAGCTGAACCGCATGACGGACCTCACCACCGGGGAGGAATTTCCGCCCCGGGCTGCGCCCCTGCCGGAGCTGGAGCCGGAGCGGCTCTTTCCGGCGAAGTATCAGGTCACCGTGCTCTTTGATCCCAGCTGCCGCTGGCGGCTGGTGGAGGAGTACGGTGCGGACCGCTTCACCATGGAGCCGGACGGGCGGCTGCGCTTCACCGGCGGCTTTCCCGACGCGGACAGCGTCCTCAGCTGGGTGCTCACCTTTGGGGATAAGGCGGAACTGGTGGAGCCGGAGGAGCTGCGGGAGGAGTTGGGACAGCTGGCCGAAACACTGGCCCATCGTTACAGGAGGGATTGAGATGGCCTCGCATCAGGACTTTGTGGACTATGTGACCGAACAGCTGCGGGAGGCCGGGACCATCCGCAGCCGGAAGATGTTCGGGGAGTATGGCCTCTACTGCGACGGCGTGTTCTTTGCTGTCATCTGTGACGATCAGTTCTTTGTGAAGGTCACCCCGGCGGGCGAGGCGGCCTTTCCCAGCCTGCCCAAGGCTCCGCCCTATGAGGGGGCCAGAGACTATATCTGGGTGGAGGATGTGGATGATCGGGACACCATGACCGCCCTCACCCGCCTGACCTGTATGGCGCTTCAGGAGCAGCCGAAAAAACGGAGGAAATGACCATGGCCTTTGACTACAAGAAAGAGTACAAGGAGTTCTATCTGCCGCCCAGAACGCCGGGTATCGTCACGGTGCCAGCCATGAACTTTCTGGCGGTGCGGGGGCAGGGCGATCCTAACGAGGAGCACGGCGCCTACAAGCAGGCTCTGGAGCAGCTCTACGCGGTGGCCTACACCATCAAGATGAACAAACGGAACCCGCCGGAGGGCTACTTTGACTATGTGGTGCCGCCGCTGGAGGGCCTTTGGTGGCAGGAGGGTGTCCACGGGGTGGATTATACCCGCAAAGCGGACTTTCGGTGGATCTCCCTCATCCGCCTGCCGGAGTTTGTGACCAAGCCGGTCTTTGACCGGGCTGTCCGGGAAGCGACGGAAAAGAAACAGCGGGACTTCTCCCGGGTAGAGTTCTTCTCTTGGGATGAGGGCCTGTGCGTCCAGTGTATGCACATCGGCCCCTATGACGATGAGCCCGCCACCGTGGCGGCCATGGAGGAATACGCCAGGGTGCAGGGCTATGAGCCGGATTTCAGTCAGGGCCGGTTCCACCACGAGATCTACCTGAGCGACGTGCGGCGGTGCCAGTCGGAAAAGCTGAAAACTGTCATCCGACAGCCCATTAAACGGACGGAGTGATGAAAGAGATGGACACGATCATTCGCGAAATACGCCCGGAGGAATATACCTTTTTGCGGGAATTTCTCTATCAGGCCATCTATCTCCCGAAAGGCGTGGAGCCGCCGCCCCGGTCCGTGGTGGATCAGCCGGAGCTGCAGGTCTATATTGAGGGCTTCGGCACACGTCCCGGCGACCATTGTCTGGTTGCTGAGGTTGGAGGAAAAGTGGTAGGGGCGGCGTGGTGCCGCATCATGGAGGACTACGGCCACATCGACAACGACACCCCCTCCCTGGCCATCTCATTGCTGCCGGAGTATCGCGGAAAAGGCATCGGGACACGGCTGTTGAACGATCTTTTGCTCCTGCTCCAGGAGAATGGATACCGGCGGGCATCCCTCTCCGTCCAGAAGGAAAACCCGGCCCTGTGCCTCTACCAGCGAGCGGGCTTCCGAATCGCGGCAGAAAAGGGTACGGAATATCTGATGCTTTGGGATGCTGCCCAGGCGATGGAGCAGGAGAATATGGATATGGACGCAGAAAAACAGCGGGAAAGTAAGATCCAGCAGTGGTTTTCCATGTGGCTGGACAAGCAGGATACGGGCATTGAGGATCTCTTCGCCCCCGACGCCGTCTACATCGAGAGCTGGGGACCGGAGTACCACGGCAGGGGGAAGATCAAGCTGTGGTTTGATGAGTGGAACACCCGTGGCACCGTGGAGCGGTGGGACATCCGGCAGTATTTCCACAAGGGCGACCAGACTGTGGTGGAGTGGGCCTTCCGGTGTGCCATGACGGACGGCACCGTCCAGAGCTTTGACGGGCTCTCCCTCATCCGCTGGAACGAAGCGGGACAAATCTGCTTTTTGCAGGAATTCGGGTGCAACGAAAACCGCTACGACCCCTACGCCCAGGGGGACACCCCGGTGTTCCGGGAGGAACCGGCACTGTGGTTTTAACGGAGGGAGTGACATGAAAGGCTTTACCAGAGACGAGACCCGCTTCTCCCTCTGCGGTCTCAACTGCGCCCTCTGCTCCATGCACCTGGGCGGTTACTGTCCCGGCTGCGGCGGAGGTGCGGGCAACCAGAGCTGCACCATCGCCAAGTGCTCCCTGGCCCACGGCGGGGTGCCCTTTTGCTGGGAGTGTCCGGAGTACCCCTGCTCCCGCTATGAGGGCTTCGATGACGGCGACTCCTTTGTCCCCCATCGGAACCGGCAGCAGGATATCGCCCATGCCCAGGAACTGGGGCTGGAGGAGTACCTCGCTCAGTTAGAGGAAAAGCGTGCCATATTGGACGCACTTCTGGCGGGCTACAACGACGGCCGCCGCAAGACGTTCTTCCATACGGCGGTCTATCTTCTGCCGTTGGGGGAATTACAGTCCGTGATGGCCGACCTGAACAGCCGGCCGGAGCTGGCCGGACAACCCATCAAGGAGCGGGCCTTTGCCGCCGTGGAACTGCTTCAACAGGCAGCGGACCGCCGGAGCATCAGCCTGAAGCTGAATACGAAAGCGAAGAAGGGGTGAGTCTATGCCAACTTCCAAGGTGACCGTCCACTTCTCCTGCCCGGTGGAGCGGGTGTGGCAGGCGGTGACCGACCTTTCCAACACCGCCTGGCGCAGTGACCTCAAACGAGTAGAGGTGCTGGACGAGGCCCACTTCGTAGAGCACACCAAGAGCGGCTACGCCACGAACTTCACCGTCACGGCCTGTGAGCCGCTCCGCCGCTGGGTTTTTACCATGGAGAATGGCAATATGTCCGGCTCCTGGGAGGGGATCTTCGAGGCGGCAGAGAGTGGCACCCGGCTCCATTGCACCGAAACCGTCAACGCCAAGCACTGGTGGATGCGCCCCTTTGTATCCGGCTATCTGAGGCGTCAGCAGAGGCTGTACCTGGACGATCTGCGGCGGGAACTGCAAAAATAGAGGCTGTTAGTTTGCGTTGCTTGCGGCAACGGGCCGCTTTGCCTACAATGAGGGCGAAAGGAGTTGAATCCCGATGCTCAACGAAAACATCAAAGCCATCCGGAGATCCAAGGGGCTCTCCCAACAAGAGTTGGCCGTCAAGCTGAACGTGGTGCGGCAGACCGTCTCAAAGTGGGAGCAAGGCTTATCTGTTCCAGACGCCGACCTGCTCATCGCCTTGTCGGAGGCGTTGGAGACGCCTGTCAGCACGTTGCTGGGAGAAACAGTTGCGGAGTCGGAGGCGGATGAGGTGAAGGCTCTCGCGGAAAGGCTGGAGGTCATCAATCTGCAGTTTGCCCGGAGAAAGGCCCTGCGGCGTTCGGTCCTCCACTGGGGGCTCATTGCGGTGTGCGTGGGCATCCTGGCTGTGGCCGTCATTCTGGCGATGGTGGGCAGCCCTTACCTGGGTTGGGATTACAGCGCCCCGGAGACTGCCGTTATGGGGGTGGCCATTCACGCCTTTGAATGGGGCTTCGTCCGCCTGGCCCCCTTCGTCCTGATCGCGGCGGCGGCAGGCGTTTTCCTGACGTGGAAAAGAGGATAGAAGATACGAAGGCCCCCGGCAGAAAGCCAGGGGCCTTCGTAGGAACGACAGTATGGGAGTCACCCTTTTGTCATTCTCCGAGAAACAGTCCGTTCTTCTTGGGTACGCTGCAGATCTTCTTCATCTTGCCCGCAGCAACCGCTGTCAGGATTGGGTTGATGCTTCGTGCATGAGCCGGACAGATGCTGACGCAGCGCATACAGCTGATGCATGTTTTATGATCGGTTTTGGAGGGATCTGCCGCCGGAATCGCCTGAACGGGACACTGCTTAGCGCACAGTCCGCAGTTCGTACAATTCTTCTTGGCGGAAGGCTTGATGGGAATCCCGGAATACTCCCTGAATGGATCATTGCCGGGAACGGCCAGGTCATCCGGGATTCGCCCCTCCTCCAGACACCGGCGGATCTCTTTGGCAAATCGGGACAGTTCCGCCAGATCGTCGGGATCGGGACGGCCCGTGGCAAACTGGCGCATGATGGAATGTTCCGCCACGGCTGCCACGGCCGCAGCACAGCGGAAACCGGCACGCTTCAGGCGGGTTTTCAGTTCCAACAGCGTGTCATCGTAGGTCCGGTTTCCATAGACCACCACCAGAATGGCCATTGCGCCGTTGGCGCGGATGCGCTCCAGCCGTTCCGCCGCGATGGCCGGGACCCGGCCGCCAAAGGAAGGGACGGCCACGACACAGATGTCCTCTTTGTCCAGAGAGATCTGGGAAAAATCCATGCTGGCATCGGTCAGGTCAATGGTGCTGACCTCCCGCCCGAATACCTCCGCAAAGGGAGCGGCAGCCTTTTTTGTGCCTCCCGTGGGGCTGAATAGGATTTGATAGAGCCTCATTTGTGTTCTCCTTCGTTTTCCTGATAGGTCGGGCAGTGTTTCATCTGCCGGACGGCATCCTGCAGCAGCTCCGACACAGCCAGCAGGCTGCTGCTTGCAGAATCCAGATAATAGTAATTTTTCGTCCCTTCCCGCCGGAATGTGATGATCCCCGCATCCTTCAGGACTTTCAGATGGTGGGACACCGCCGCGCGGGAGAGATTCGTGCTCGCTTGGAGTTCTCCCACCCGCAGGCCCCCTGTTCCGCAATTCTCAACGCCTCATGAAATGCCATCACAGCTGAGAATGAAAATATAGTCTGTGCGTTAACCGCAGGATTTGCTAAACTGAAGTCAGCAGGCGTAGTCCGGTTGTACCTTGGTGGATTTTCACCCCGTTTGTTCAACGTGGACGAATTGCCCAAGAGAACAGCAGTATGTTGCATCACGCAAGTGAAGAGCACGAGTAGCAAAGTTCGGATACCCACCCGGGCAATTCCCAGCCTGCATATTTCAGGGAGGGATTTGATGCAAGACATATTGACCTGCGCCATGGGATTGGATGTTCACCGCGATGTTATCGTTGCTTGTCTTGCCAGAGGCGAGCTGGGCACCGAGCCGGAAATTGAGATTCGCTCTTTCAGCACGCTTATCCCAGAAATGCGGAAATTACGGGACTGGGTGTTGGAGGTAGAGTGTCGCCATGTTGCCATGGAGAGCACCGGGATTTATTGGCAACCCATTTATGAGATGTTAGAGCCCTGCTTTGATGGTCAGATCAACATTCTGGTGGTAAATGCCCGCCACATGAAGAATGTGCCTGGGCGCAAAACGGATATGCGTGATGCGCAATGGATTGCTACATTACTCCGAGCAGGGTTGCTAAATGGGAGCTTTATCCCAGATAAGACTTTTCGGGAACTGCGGCATCTGACACGGTATCGTAAGAGCATCGTTCACGACATAACCGCCCAAAAGAACCGCATCGATAAGTTTCTGCAAAGCTCCGGCTTCCGTTTCACAGCGTTTCTATCGGACGCATTTGGAGCTTCTGGACGAAATATTATCCGTCATCTCATGGAATACGGAGATATCTCGCGGGAGGCTCTGGATAAGTGTCTGAAAACACAGACTCGGAAACGCATTGACGAAATTCTTGTTGCTTTGAACGGCTCACTTTCAGAGCACCAGCGGTCCTTTCTTCGTATGATATTTGAACACTTGGAATCTCTTGAACGACACCGCCATACCGTGGAAGATGCTATTTCGGAAGAAATCGTAAAACATGAAGCGGCATTAAGTCTCCTGTGTTCTATACCGGGCATTGACGTAACCGCAGCAGCTTCCATCATCGCAGAGATTGGTACTGATATGAGTGCATTTCCGGATTCCCAGCACATATGCTCCTGGGCTGGTTTGAGTCCCGGCAACAACGAGAGTGCCGGAAAACGCAAGAGCGCCCATATCAATAAGGGAGATCCTTACCTGAAAAGCATGCTCTGCGAAGTCGGATGGGTCATCTCCGGAAAACGAACACTGTACCTCTCTGGCTGGTACTGGCGAGTCAAGCAGCGCAAGGGAGCAAAACGGGCAACGATTGCTTTGGCTCGAAAGCTGTTGACGTTGATTTACACGATGCTGAAGACAGGAACCCCCTACAACGAAGAATGTTTTGAGATCCGCAGGAAACAAAGCGAACGAAAACGGGCCGGCCGCATGGTGAACGAACTGCAAAAACTGGGATACTTTGTGGTTGCACCAGACTGATGTTCGCGGTTCCATACTTCGACCAGCGACAGGTTTTGGCCTGCCGCTTTTTGTGTTGCGATGGTTTTTCATGAGGCGTTGAAAACCTGTTTGTCAAAGTACACGACCTCGCTACCTATTTTCGTAGCAAAGTACACGACCTCGCTACCTATTTTCGTAGCAATGAACACCCGGAGAATAAGCTGGCGGGTCTCGTCTCCAATCGCGCAGAACGCTGGGCGGCAGGCCTGGAATTGCTGCGCCAGCTGATTGCCGCTTGTTGGTTCAGCCATTTGGTCACCTCCGTCCTCCATGATCGACGCGCATGAACCATTATAGCATAAACTACAGCGCGCGGATGATTGGTCAAGAAAATCGAGTTCATTGGGACACTGACCGATCAACCATCAAACCAGGGGCAACAGCCAGTTGCTTTGCTTTTTGTTCCCGGCGTGGTATGCTTCGGGTAAGGTGGTGATCAATATGGAACCCAAAGAAATCTTTCTGGAGCTGCGCACCAGGCGCGGCTTTTCCCAGGAGCAGCTGGCAGAAAAAATCCACGTGACCCGGCAGGCGGTTTCCCGCTGGGAGACCGGCGAAACGGTGCCCAATACGGAAACGCTGAAGCTGCTCTCCAAACTGTTTGACGTCTCCATCAACACCCTGCTTGGCTCGCCCCGGCAGCTGGTCTGCCAGTGCTGCGGTATGCCCCTGGAGGACGCCAATATCAGCAGGGAGCCGGACGGCACTTTCAACGAGGCGTACTGCAAGTGGTGCTATACCGACGGGAAATTTGTCTACACCAGCCTGGAGGAGCTGCTGGACTTTCTGGAGGGCCACATGGCCAATGAAGCCTGGCCCCCGGAGCAGGTCAGGGCCTATTTTGCAGCCCAGCTGCCGAAACTGAATCACTGGAAGCAGAGATAAGCAAGGCTCCCGCCCTCGGAATTTCAGAGGGTGGGAGCCTTGCTTTTATGCGGCCCGGATGTCTCTCTGCTCGGGTATGGAATTTTGCGCAGACTTGCAGTATAATGACCCAGGCATCCTGTTTTACCCATTCGGGAGGAGATCCAATATGACCTTTCATGAATTCGGAGATGATACGCGCCCCCACATCATGCTGATCCACGGCGGTGGAAACGCGTGGTGGAACTACCTGCGGCAGGCCCGCGTCCTGGCCCAGCACTACCATGTGATCCTGCCCACGCTGGATGGCCATGGTGAGGCATATCAAACGCCCTATGTCTCCACCGAGCGGACCGCAGACCAGCTCATGGACTATATCCAGCAGCATTGCGGCGGACATCTCTTCGCCCTGTGCGGAGTTTCCTTGGGCGGCCAGATCGTGATAGAGCTTTTGGCACGGAAGCCGGATCTTACCGAAAAAGCCATCATCGACGGCAGCCTTTGTTACCCGCAGCCCATGATGGCCCGGTTCTGCATTGCCTCGGTATGGCTGTTTGGGTGGATGCTGTTCAGCGAATGGGCGTGCCGCCTTCAGCTGAAGCTTATGCCCAAGCTGTTGCCCAAAGAGATGACCTACCCCCAGGAGATCCAGGAATACTATCTGCGGGACATGCCCAGAACGCCGCGAAAAACCTTATACACCATGTACCGGACCTATATGGCGCAATACCGCGTGAAAGAAAGCGTGAGAAACAGCCATGCCCAGGTCATGTATTGGTACGGGGAAAAGGAGATGAAGTGCGTCAAGAACTCCGCCCGTATGTTCCAGCAGCTGCTTCCCACCTGCCGGATCTACGAGGCAAAAGGATACGGGCACGGCTATCTGTCCGTCTATCTGCCGGAGGAATGGCTGCGCATCGCACTTCCTTTCTTTGAAGGCAAAGATCCCAATGCCCCCGGCGAATAGCCGCACATAGGCAACAGGCATTTTATGTTTTTGTGTACCAGGTATACAATAGTGACAAATGTATAAGGAGGAATCGCTATGCGCAAGAATTTTGGAGCCAAGCCCTGGACCTATCCCCAGCCGGTCTTTATCCTGGCCACCTACAATGAGGACGGCACCCCCGACGCCATGAACGCGGCCTGGGGCGGCATCAGCGAGGAGAAGGAACTGAGCATCTGCATCAGCGCCGAGCACAAGACCACCGCCAACATCCTGGCCCGCAAGGCGTTCACTGTGAGCATGGCCACAGCGGAGCAGGTTGTGGCCTGCGACTATGTGGGCATCGAGTCTGGCAATAAAGTGGCGGACAAGGTGGCAAAGGCTGGCTGGCACACCACCAAGTCGGAATTTGTGGACGCGCCCCTCATCGACGAGCTGCCCATGGCGGTGGAGTGCCGCTTGGTGAGCTATGACCCGGAGAGCTGCCGTCTGGTGGGCGAGATCGTCAACGTGAGTGCCGACGAGTCCGTGCTGGATGAAGCCGGAAAGATCGACCCGGAAAAGCTGCGGCCCATCACCTTTGACCCCATCCACAACGCATACCGGGTGCTGGGCGAGAAGGTGGGCAACGCCTTCCGGGACGGCATCAAGCTGAAATGACCGGCTGAATTTGGTCGTGAACTCCCGACACTTTGGGGGTTAGTTGCACCCGACCCGAACAATGATCAATATCTATACCACGGCAAAAGCGGAGCGCTCACATTGAGCACTCCGCTTTTCATAGTTCTCTTTGCAGGTAGACCATGTCCACCAACTGCACCCCACACTCGTAGATGGGGTGGTCGTAGTGGTCAGTAAAAAAGTTCTTGACCAGATGGTGCCTGCGAAAGCCGCAGGCTTCATAAAACGGGATAGTGGACGGGCTGTCTCCGGTGCCAACCTGCAGCACCGCATACTGCTCCCTATAAGTTCGGACAAGAAAGTTCACTAAAGCTTTTCCGTATCCCTTGCCCTGACAGTCCGGCACTACGGCAATATTTTTCAGTTCCAGAATGCCGCCGCCCTCGTCTGTCACCACACATTCGGCCTTGACCTCATTGTCCTCCAGCACATACATGGTCCCACGCTCCAGATAACGGTCGATCATGTCCTCCTGCTCGTCCGCCAACAGCAGCAAATTGAGATATGCCTTTTTACGGTCGATGATTTCCCGGATCTTCATGTCTGCCGTCATCGCCTTTCGTACACCAGATCCACGATGCCGTTGTAGCGTTCCGTCCCCACCAGCTTCAGAGGCAGTTCCTGAGAAAGCTCGGGAAACAGCCGTACGCCCTTGCCCAGCACCGTGGGGATGATGGATAGCCACAGCTGGTCGATGCAGTCCTCTTTGAGCAGCTGACCAGCCACCGAAGCACCGCCGCAAATCCAGATATTGCCCTTATGTTCCTCTTTCAGCTTGCCCGCCAGCTCTGTGATCGGCCTGTTCCAAAAGGTGATGCCCTCCCGGTCCGGCTCGCTTCGATGGGTCACCACATAACAGGGGCGGCCCTCATAGGGCCAACTGTCCGGGGAGAGCGCCGTGACGATCTGGTGGTAGGTAGACCAGCCCATGAGAATGACCTCCACCGTCTCGTAAAAGGCGGGGTAGCTGCCGAAATTCTCCGGCTCGCTACCGTCACCTCCCAACCAGCCCACACCACCCTGCTCGTCGGCAAGATAGCCATCCACGCTCACAGCAAGATATAACACAAGTTTTCCCATGACACTTCCCTCCGTTGCTCCTATTGTACCCAATCGTCTCAGAAAGAACAAGGCAAAAGAAAGCTGACACGCCGTCATCCTGTTGCTGTGCTGTCATGCAGAAAAAGCGGTATCTCACATGAAGATGGATCGGCTGAAAACTGTTATCCGAAACTCCTTAAAAAGCCCTTTCATTTGACCGACGCTCACCGCCGTCCCTTCTTCTGCCGCCTGCGGAAGTCCTCCTCGATGGCGTCCTTCCAGTGTTCGTCCAGGGGCGCGCTGCACCGGACAGCGGCCACGGCCTGACCCACCACCTCGTAGTTGAGGCGGGTACCCACGCTGTCGCAGTGGTAGTTCACTGCCCGGTCGGGGGCGATGCCCAGATGTCCCGCGGTTTCCACCGCGTCGATGTTGGCACCCAGGAAGAGAAACTCCCAGCCGTACTTCTCCTTCTGACGCTGGATCATCTCCTTGACCCGCTGGACGGAGTAGCGGCGGCTGGCGTTCTCCATGCCGTCGGTTGTGATGACGAACAGGGTGTGCTCCGGCACATCCTCGCTCCGGGCGTACTTATGGATGTTGCCGATGTGGTGGATGGCCCCACCGACTGCGTCCAGAAGGGCGGTACAGCCCCGGACATAGTACTCCTTATCGGTGATGGGCCGAACATTGCCCAACTCCACCCGGTCGTGGAGCACCTCGGTCTGATCGTCGAAGAGGACAGTGGAGACGAATGCCTCGCCGGGCTCCTTCTTCTGCTTTTCGATCATGGCGTTGAAGCCGCCGATGGTGTCCCCCTCCAGTCCCTGCATGGAGCCGCTGCGGTCCAGGATGAACACCAGTTCCGTCAAATTTTTCTTCATAACAGATCCCCCTATACTGTGTTGTTTTGGTTTACAAGCACAGTATAGGGGGATTTTGCTTCCAATGGGTCGCCTGGCAGGCGACAACTATTTTCGCAGGATCTTCTCCATGGGCTTGCCCTTGGCCAGCTCGTCCACCAGTTTATCGAGATACCGGATGTCCCGCATGAGCGGGTCCTCGATCTCCTCCACCCGGATGCCGCAAATCTTGCCGGTGATCAGCGCTCGGTCCGGATTCATAGCGGGGGCGTTTCGGAAAAAGTCCCCGTAGCTGGTGTCGGACTGCGCCAGCCCGGCCAGCTCCTCCGGCGTGTAGCCGGTGAGCCAGGCGGTGACCTGATCCACCTCGTCCCGGGTGCGGCCCTTTTTCTCCGCCTTGGTCACCAGCAGGGGGTAGACCCTGGCAAAGGCCATTTCTGTGATATCCATCCGCGGCATGGCTTATCCTCCCAGCAGGCTCTGGTCAAAGGCGAACAGGGCCTCGTTGATCTCAAAGATGTTGTAGTTCTGGTGGGCGATGAAATACTCCACGATGATGTCGAACTTGCTGGCGTGGGAGAAGGCAAAGCCCGCCTTCTCCAGCATCTCACGAGCCTCGGCCAGCGGCAGCTCCAGGGCTATGGCAAAGGCCATGGCGGTGGGCTTGGAGGGCTTATAGTGGACATCCGAGCGGATCTTGGAGAAGAGCTTGCGGTCGATGTTGGCCTTTTTGTAGCACTGGGCGTCGGTCATGCCCCGCTCGTCGATCTTGCGCAGCAGCATCTGGGAAAAGCTCTCGTCCAGCTTGCTGAGGGCCTCGTCCAGGCCGGAAGCTCCCATGGTGCAGGGCGCGGGCATCCACTGCGGCGTCTCTGAGGGCATGGCCTCCAGCGCCATCCGGCGGCGCTGGTTCTCATAGCGGTCGGTGTGGGCCTCCACATAGCGGTCGTCAATGTAGGCGGCAATGTCGGCAAAGAGCTTGCCGCCGATGGTATAAGCGGCCCGGTCGAAGATGACCAGGTACACGGTCATGTCGTGGGAGAGCAGGAATTCCCCGATGGTATCCACCGCCACCTTCAGCGCCTGGTCCTTGGGGTAGCCGTACACCCCGGAGGAGATCAGCGGGAATGCCACGGTCTCGCACCTGTTGATCAGGGCCAGCTCCAAAGACGAGCGGTAGGCGGAGACCAGCAGCTCCCGCTCTCCGTGGTTGCCGTCCCGCCAGATGGGGCCTACGGTATGGATGACGAACTTCGCCGACAGGCGGTAGCCCTTGGTGATCTTGGCCTGTCCCGTTTTGCAGCCGTTCAGGGTGCGGCACTCGGCCAGCAGCTCCGGCCCGGCGGCACGGTGGATAGCACCGTCCACACCTCCGCCGCCCAGCAGGCTCTCGTTGGCGGCGTTGACGATGGCGTCCACCTTCATGGTGGTGATATCGTTTCGTACAATTTGCAGGGGCATGACGGCACCTCCTCGCGTTCTGGTGTTATCGTACCACAGATGGGCCTGGCTGGCAATCCGGCGGAGCAGGGATGGCGGCTTGCTCACCTCCCAGCGTTTCCGTTCAAACAGCTTTCTCGTCATTCTAATCATTCTTGTCATTCTTGTGACAAGAAACAGCCGCCACGCCTCAGCCGTGCTTCAAACGGCTTATTCTTTGTTTATGAGGCGCATTTCCTGCGCCCCTCTGCGGCGGTTTGGCTTACCTCCACCACTCATCCCGGACGGCACTTCTTTTAATATACAGAATCCAATCCCACACCCATCCCAAAAGGAGAAAGTTTTGCTTGAAACACGCAGGGCGAAAGAGTGCCAAAGAGGAATTGCCGGAGCGGCGGAAAGGGCCAAAGAGGGCGGCAGAGTGCCGTTTGAAAGTTCCGACACACGTTTGGGACCATCAGGCCGGGAGTTCGAGTCTCCCATCTCGGACCACAGCCCCTGAAATCGAATGATTTCAGGGGCTGTTTTTTCTACTCCAGTACGAATTTTGTGTGTTGCTTATCTCGAAGGCACATACCTAAATGACAACGCTAAATCTCCGATTTACTCAAATGAAGATTGCCTTTTGTTATAAAGCAGTGTAGAATTTTATTGTATTCTTGAATTTTGGGAGTTTCTATTAGGATAATTCATATATTCGATGCGTATGCTAATAAAAAGGCTAAGGAGCATACAAATTATGACATTGTCCGTATACGGATTGACTCCCATACCATTCAGTGATAAAACCAATATATATGAATTCGTATATATATCTGGAAAAGCACTTGTTCAAAGTATTGTTCCATCATGCTGGGGATTAAAGGAAACTCGGATGATTGTAATTGAAGACTTTCCATGCAAGTCCGATAAAATAGAGAGGAGATATAAGAAAATGCAGCACCCCAATAGTTATAATGACAACATTGAATACATTGAAGCCGAGGTTCAAGATGACTACTCAGATGATTCGCTTTTTAACATTTCATCGTGGGGGGCTGACTTATCTTTTCGAGAGCTCGCAAATATGTATGAGGACGATGAACTTGTTAAACCAGAACTCCAGCGGAAGTATGTTTGGGACAAAGTAGAAGCCAGCAGATTTATAGAGTCTATTCTATTAGGTTTACCTGTTCCCAGCATTTTTTTAGCTCAAGCCGGAAGTCAGAAATTGATTGTCGATGGTTATCAAAGAATAATGACTGTATACGATTACATGCATGGAATTTTTTCATCGGACAAAAAAGTATTTAAGCTGTCCAACTCCGAAAAAATAAATGCCCGTTGGCGAAATAAAGCTTTTTCCGAACTATCCACGGATGATCAGAGAAAGCTTAGAAGCACTACTATTCATGCCATTATATTTGAGCAAAAAAAACCAGAAAATGATGACACCAGCCTTTATCAGGTATTTGAACGTATCAACACCAGTGGTCGCACTCTGACAGCGCAAGAAATTCGAAATTGTGTCTATCAAGGGCCACTTAACAGTCTTCTTTTTGAGCTCAACGAAAACGCAGAGTGGCGAGAGCTTTTTGGTAGCGAAGATGCAGATAATCGGATGCGTGACATTGAATATATTCTTAGATTTTTTGTGATGAAAACAGATGTCGTACTAAATAGTGAAAGCAAGCAAATATCTCTAAAAAAAGTACTAAACGAGTTTATGAATACTCACAAAAACGCAAGCATCGAAATCATCGCTCAATTCAAATCGGAATTTGAACGAACAATCCATCTTGTCAGCAATTGTATTGGCGTAAACGCTTTTAGAAATTATACGAGAAATAAGTTTTCAAAGAAATTTCATCCTGCTATTTTTGATGCCGTTATGATTTCCGCCTTTTTAATTGATCAACATGGTACTCCCCTTCCTGAAGTTTCCCCCGACAAGCATAAAGAATTATTCGAAAACGAAGCATTTAAGGATTCAATTAGCAAACGAACCACCGATATCCATAATATCAAGCAAAGAATTCAGCTTGCAGGCGAGATTCTGTTTGGAGTGAATCTCAGATGAAGCAAGAATTGCAAGATATGTTGGCAGACTGTACTGCGGAATTAAATGATATCGAAGTTCGTATAAATTCTTTGCCGTCTCTGGACAAGGGCCGACAATATTTCACAAACTACGCCCTCATAAAAGCCTGTGGCACAGTTGAATTTGTGTATCGCTCTATTGTAGCAGATCATTTCTCCCAATTATCAAACAGTAGAATCGATACATACCTGGATACTACTGTTCGGCAAGGATCAAATAGTGCAAAATATGAAAACATGAAAAAACTTCTTAACAAGTTCGACCGTCAGTGGGGCGATAGCTTTCACACAACTGTACAGGGGTTAGGTAACGGCTCACGTCTTATTGATGCCTCAAATTCATTAGTAACTAATAGGCACAATTTTGCGCACGGAAAAGCACCAACAGCTACTTTTTTAGAAATCAAGCAATATTATCTTGATGTAGTTCAATTAATAACCGTTTTTGACTCAATTGTTCAATAATTTTAGTTTGTCAAGCGAAACCACTTTTATTTAGGAAATTATGTTATCTACAAGCATTTGACATTCTATGCATAGCGAAATTGAATGTGATTCGAGTCGTCAAAAATATGCAGCTATATTTTGTGTCTATCTTGTCATTTCAAGATCAATATTGCGTTTCAGCATATTTACTATTACTTTATAGTGTTTCTTCACCGTATTCCTCGCCAGTCCGGTTCGTTTGGCGATGGTCGAGAATTCCGTGACCTCCGGGTGGAGGCGCATATAGTCCCACAGCTTGCGCTGCTTTTTTGTCAGCTTTTCCGGCGGAGCGATGCCCGCAAGCCGCTCCTTGAGATTTTTGCGTTCCTCGTTCATCTCCGAGATCAGCGCCTTGAGTTTTTCCTCGCACTCCTCGCGGGTGCGGGCGTAGACGTTGCGGGAATGTTGCGTCCCGTCCGGCCATATGGGAGAATAGCGTCCCTCAAACAGGTGGTCATTGAGTTCGCTGACGCAGCCGGTGCCTGGTTTCCTTTTCTTCCCCACATAGGGCTGGAAGTCCACGATGCCTTTCTGCTCCGGCTCCGCTTCTTCCTGCGGCTCCATCTTGCCAATGCTCCGGTCGATGCTGGCGGCGGCTGCGCGCTGCATATCGCCGGTGATGTGGGTGTAGATGTCCAGCGTTGTCACCGCGGACACATGGCCCAGCATGGCGGAGAGGGTCTTTACGTCCATGCCGTTCTCCAGCGCCAGCGTTGCGAAGGTATGTCGCAGATCATGGAATCTGACACGCTTGCAGTCTGCCCGCTCCAGTATCGTCTGAAGCCGCCTTCGTGCCACGCCGGGCGTGATCGGTCGGTCCGATTTCACCGGGGACGGAAACATCCAGCGGGAGTCCACCTTCCTGCGGTACTCCCGCAGCACGGCCAGCACCGCAGGCGGCAGCACCAGCTTTCGGGCAGATGCCTTGGTTTTGGGCGGGATGATCTGCAATTCGCCGTTTACCGTGTACGCCTGCTTGTTGACGGTCAGCACGCCGGTTTCAAAATTCAGATCCTCCCATTGAAGCGCTATCAGTTCGCCCCGGCGCAATCCGGTGCAGAGATCCAGCAGGAACAGCTCGTAGTACCCGTCCACCTGCGCCTGAATGAGAAATTTCTGCAATTCCTCCCGATCCAGCACCTGCATTTCCTTTGCCTTTTTCGGCGGCAGCTTGCAGCCGATGGCTGGGTTTGTACGGAGCAGGTCATCCCGCACGGCCCGTTCCAAGGCGGAGCGGCAGACCGCGTGGCACATCCGCACCATGCGGTCGGAAAGGCCCGCGCCGTATTGCTCCGTCAGACGCTTGCGGCCGTTCTTTTTCAGCCGCCCGTAGAATTGCTGCAAGTCATTCTGTGACAATTTGTTCAGCGGGATCTTCCCGATTTCCGGCAGGACATGGTTGTAGATGACGTTTTCGTAGTTGTTCTGTGTGGAGGCACGGAGCGTTGGCTTGCTGTGGGTTTCGTACCAGTAGCACAGCCAGTCCCCGAACAGCATATCCGACTTAACTTTTCGGTCATTTCGCCCCACCATGCTTTCGGTGAGCTGCCGCAGTTTCTCCTGACATTCCCGCTTTGTTTTGGCGAGAACATTCTTCGTTTTGGGAAGGCCATTGTCATCGTAACCGATGACAACGCGGCCCTCCCAACGGCCATCCTTGCGTTGCCTTACGGTTCCGTCTCCGGCTTTTCGCTTTCTTGCCACGGTTTCAACTCCTTTCCGAAGATGTCTTCCATGAAGCCGCCCACGATGCCAGAGGCTGTCTTCTGCATATCTGAGGTGACATGGGTGTAGGTATCCAGCGTGAAGGAGGCATTGGTGTGGCCCAGGATACCGGACAGCGTTTTGGCATCTACGCCGCTGGTGAGGGCGTGGGTGGCGAAGGTGTGACGCAAATCATGAAAGCGGATGCTGGGCAGCCCTGCCCGCTGGAGGAGCGTTTTCATGTGGCGATAGGCTGCATTGGGGTCGACGGGATCTTCCGGCTTCACCGGATCAGGGAATATCCATTGACTGATGGCATCCACTTTTCGCCGCCGTAGGATTTCAGTCACGCTGTGCGGCAGGATGATGGTGCGCATGCCCTGATTGGTCTTCGTCTCACCGGTGGTATACTCGCCCTTCCGCTGGCTGTGGATAGTGCGGCACACCTTCAGCGTACCGGCGTCCCCATCGAAGTCGCTCCATTGCAGACCACAGATCTCGCCGCGGCGCAGGCCGGTCATCAGTTCCGTCTGGAAGAAGTCTCGCCACACCTCGTCCTGCTCCACCACTGCAAGGAAGGCATCCAGCTCCTCGCCGGTCAGGATGCGCTTGGGCTTGTAGTTGGGTTTGGGCGCCGTTGTACCTTCGGTGGGATTTCTGGGAATGACATGCGCCTGCACCGCGTCCTTCAGCGCGGCGTGGAAGGTGGTATGGATGTGGCGCACCATGGAGTCGGAGAGCTGGTGGTTCATCTCGGGATGCTCGTGGATGCGCCCCTCCGTTTTCAGACGGCGGTACATTCGCTGGATGTCCTGCTGAGAGATGAGGGAGATTTGTTTGCCGCCCAACTGCGGCTTAATGTAGTATTCGATATAACAGCGATAGCTTTTGAGCGTACCGGGGCGCACCGTACCCGCCTTGTACTCCGTGAGCCAGCGGTCCAGCCACTGGCCCAGCGTCATGCGGCTGTCCTCGGTCAGCTCCACATCCCGGTAGCACTCGATGTTCTGGTGCAGCTTGTCCAGCAGGGCCTTTTGCGTCTTGGCATACACATGGCGGAACAGCGGCTCGCCGTTTTCCCGGTGGCCGATGACGATGCGACCTTCCCAGCGGCCATCGTCACGCCTTCGCACCATGCCGTCACCGGCGGGTCTCCGTTTTGCCATTAAGGTCACCTCCTTGCAGCAACACAACATACCACAAGCTGCGGGGGAAAGCTACTGAAAGATTTTCTTTTTCTTTGCTTACAGCGTGGTAGATTTTGCACCGCTTACTCCTCCCGATGGAACAGCAGCACATCCCGAAAAGAGATGCTGCCGTGGGTGGAGGCCACCTCCCGGACGCTGCTGCCGCGCATTTTGTTGTACTCGTCCCGGGTCATATCTATGTCGCCGCCCAGCAGATGGTTGGTCATGTTGTGCTCCACCACCAGCTTGAACAGCAGCTTGCCCAGCCTGTCGCCGAACACGCCCAGTGTGCCCTCCAGCATCTCCTGCAGCGCGCGAGGCAGGTATGCGACCGACCGTTCGGCGTGCAGACGGCCACAATATTGCCGCAGGGCCTTCTCCACAAACTCGTTGCGGGTGGGGCAATTATCCAGCTTGTAAAATGCATCTACCTCCTGCCACACTTCGTCTGACAGCCACACGGAGTGACGGCTTTTTCCGTTGTTGTCCATTAAAAATTCCTCCTTTTTCGTATGCCTGCGCTCGGCGTAATCACGGTCATATTCAGAAATTCCGCAAATATCGAGGGAATATTCGTGTTCTCCCTGCTGATAGTAAACGCTCTGTCGCTGTATCTTGACAAGCTGGCATTCGTAATAGGCGTACAGACAAAACAGCTTTTAAGATACCTTAAGCATAACCTCGGCTCGTTTGAGCGAATGACAGAGGATGCAAAGCAGGGTAAGACGCCGAAGCTTTCAGATACGCAGGAAATTATGATTGAACCTGTTAATTATAATATGCCCCCTATCGACAATAAGGTCACAAAGGTAAAACGTCATAAAAAGTCGGTAATGGAGAATCTTTCCGACAAAATATCGGATTCGGTAAAGAAGAAGAAAGCTTCGGCTCAGACCGCCGGCGAAAAGGAAAAGGAGGCGCAGCATGGCTCAGACAAAACAGATGAAGCCGGAAAAGACACGGAAAAGTGACTTTAAGTTCACCCGTGATCTTATAGACGGACTGGCAAAGCAGAATGTCGTGCTGATGACAGGCATTGTAAACGCACCTGTAATAATCGCCGCTACGACCTTCAAGAAGGGCGTGGTAATCGCTCTTGCTTTTGCGATAATATCGTTTCTGACGATAGTTACCTGTTCGTTTGTACCGAAAAAAATAGTTTATACCTTCAGAGTAATTATATATGCGCTGGTAGGCTCGGTCTATTATATCCCGACCGTACTTCTTTTAGAGCAGATCTTTCCGCTTACGGTCGAGCTTATAGGCATCTATATGCCGCTTATAATTACAAACGCTCTTATCTTCTCGAAAACGGAAAGCCGTTTCTATCTTGAGGACAAGCTGAAAATGATAATCGACGTAATTTTCTTCATAGCGGGTTTCGGCGCAGTGTGCGTCCTTACCGGAGGCTTCAGGGAGCTGATATGCTTCGGCACGTTTGCCGGAATAAAGCTGTTTGATTTCAAGATTGCGGCTTTTGAATCACCTTTCGGCGGATTTATACTTGTCGGAATAATGGCAGGTATGTTCAGGGCGCTTTACAACTATCTGCGTAACCGCAGAATAAGGCTTAACAGCGAGGAGCATAACAAGGCGGCGGCTCACACCTACAGTTCAAGCACCGAAAGCAAGCCGGCTGCACCCCATCTGCTTCCCTCGCAGGACGACAACGTAAAGGAGCGCAGTG
>OHAJ01000523.1_pt1 | contig 28619 bp, 22 predicted proteins | sample 1577101 | NCBI WGS metagenome assembly OHAJ01 (sample SAMEA3541531, study PRJEB24748) | human gut metagenome | biome: human gut; feature: human-associated habitat; material: faeces | place: China | collected 2012
GAAAATCAAGGAAAATCGAAGGAGAATGAGTACAAATGAAATTAGGTATCGTGGGACTGCCCAACGTGGGTAAATCAACGCTGTTCAACGCCATCACCAACGCCGGAGCCGAAAGTTATATATTCATTGCCACTGAATATGGGCAAACGAAAAAAATTTTCATAATTCAAAAAAAATATTTATCTTTGCAAACTAATCTATATCAACTTAAAAAACTAACGCTTTGAAGACTCTTTTAAAAGTACTCGGTATTTGCGCTCTCGCTTTCATTGCACTTGTTGTAATGGTAGGCATCTTTGTTCCTGCTCCAGACTATTCGATGGCGGGAACTTATGAAAATAAAATGGATGACAACGACAACGATTCTACTATTTATGAGTATATAACCCTATTTGATGATGGTACAGGATGTGTTTCGCGAGGTCCTTCCGAGTCAGATCAAAACATCTACCAAGATGTAGAATGGGAATACAATAAGGACGAAAACGTTCTTGAATTAAAAATGGGTAGAAGGGAGTGTTTTGATCAAATAGAGAAAGAGAAAATGTACATTTCTCCAAATAGACAAACGATCTCTTCAGATAAACAATTCCAGGTTTTGGCATACCAACTGACCAACAAAAAGGTTGTTTCTAAGGAGAAATATCAAAATCAGATAGAATGGGCAGAACTGTGTTCAGATAATGATTCTCAAGTTAAGATGGTTGTAGCCTGTGATAATGTTGTGGAATCGAAATTATTATCACCAGACTCCTATAAGCGTATAAATTATTCTGTCAGATATGATAAAGAAGAGGATTGTTATTATGTATTCATAGATTATGAAGGGCAAAATGCTTTTGGTGTTTATATTCCCGGCAAAGCTAAAATAAAAGCGAGATGGAATTCAAAAGAAGATATAGAAGAATTCCGTCCAACAGTCCTTTCTATAAGCATGAATTAGGATTTGGTCTTAGATCCAATAAGACCAAACTCGAAATACTTTTTAAAAATTTTGATTTGATTTGTTTGCGCCGGTCGGGAGACCGGCGCAGATTTTTTTTACGGAAAGGTTGTTGTGGGGATAGGTCAGGGGATGGTTTTGATGGGGCGAGCGGGTACGCCGCCTACTATGGTGCGCTCAGGGACGTCGCGCGTGACGACGGCGCCCGCGGCCACAACGGCATAGTCGCCTATGGTGACGCCGGCCAGGATGGTGGCGTTGGAGCCTATCCATACGCCGCGTCCTACCACGATGGGGGCGCCGTGGGTGTAACGCCGCTGCTCCGGCTCCAGGTAATGGTTGAGGGTGGCGAAGACCACGTTATGGCCTATCTGCGAACAGTCGCCTATGGTGACCCCGGCATGGTCCTGAAACTGGCAGCAGGCGTTGATGAACACGCCGCGGCCTATGTGCAGGTTTTTGCCGAAGTCGGTGTAGAAGGGCGGGAAAATCTTCACCGACTCATGTACCTCTTCGCCGGTGAGCTGACGCATCATGGCAATGATGTCGCTTTGCGGCCAGTATTGTGAGTTGAGGCGGAAGGTGATGCGGCGCGCCTCCTCGCTCATGGCATCCATGAAACGGTAAATGCCGGGGGTGTTGAGGGGCTTGCCCTGCGCTATGTGCTCTTTGAATTGGGTGAGGGTGATCATAATTCCGGTGAGGGTTGGGGGGTAGCTATTTTAGCTAAATTAGCTAATTTAGCTAATTTAGAGGCGGGGGAATAAAAGGCTAAAATTTCTTGGGCGGATTTTCCGGCAAAGGCCATAGCGGCGGCGCCGGTCTGGCACATACCCACGCCGTGTCCCCAGCCGCGGCCACGCAGCAGGAAACGGTCGCCTTGGCGCTCCACCTCAAAGGCTGAGGAGAGCAGATGCGTGGGACTGAGCAGGCGCCTTACGGCCAATTCCTTGCCCAACAGCACCGCGCCTTCCGTGCCGGCCACGCGCAGACGGTGGATGCGCCCCGACAGGCCGCGGCTCACCGGCTCCAACGCCGTTATGCGCCCCACATTCATGCCGAAACGCTCGCGCAGGTTGGCGGCCACCTCCGCAGCAGAGATGCAAGTCTGCCAGCGGTAATAGTCCGTGTCGGCGTCATAGTCTTTCAGCGCCTGCCGCATCTGCGCGGCCGATATGCGGCTTGGGTCGCACCACGGGTCAGGCTGCGCCGGCAGATAGGGGTAATCCACATCCTGCCAGCAGGTGGAGAAGGCCTCCGTGAAGCCACCGCAGCACTTCGAGAAGCGCGCGTCGATGACCTGTCCGGCGGCGTCGGTGAGCACGATATGCTCCGTGGTCTTCAGTGCCTCGCGCAGCGAAGAGGGGAGAGGCTGCACGCCCTGGAAGCGCTGGCAATGGTCGTCGTTGCAGACGTCGAAGCCCGAATGAGCCGCCGTGTCGGCCCACACACGCAGCTCTTCAGCCGAGCGTGTGCCGCCACCCTGCGCATGGACGCGCAGAATCTTGCCCATGACCCAGCTGCGGCTCACAATGGCGTGCGCGCGCAGAAACTCGGCCGGCGCCGCCGGGTTCATCTCGCTGGCCACCACGCTGCGCAGATACACCTCCACAGGCATGCTAACCACCGTTTCGCCGCACGGCCCTTCGCCGCAAAACTCCGCCTCCGGAGGCAACAACAGCTCATAACACTGCTGCCAGTGAAAGCCGTGCCCCATGACGGCGTTGAGGATACGGTGCCCTTCAATGCGCGCTTTGCCGTCCGTGAGAATACCCACCCGAACCTTGACGTCCTGCTCCTGTGCCATAATTTGCAAAGTTAACAAACATTGCCGAGCCGCCCAACTCCATGCGCCCTTTAGAACAATTTCATAGCCTCTGAGGCCTTTCCTGCGATTTGCAGAGTTTTGCCCGTTATGAAAAATTTATTTATCTTTGCAACACTAAGGGGTCGTACCTAACCTTGAAAAAAGATGTTTGAACTGGATATATATTGGGGCTTGCTGACGGGCATGGCTGTGCTTGCAGTGGTGGTATGGATAGCGCTTACACGCATAGAGGCGCCTTACGGCATCATGTACCGGCGCGGCTGGGGACCGGGGCTCGACAACCGCGTGGGGTGGGTGCTGATGGAGGCTCCCGCGTTTGTGGCCATGGCGCTGCTGATGCTTCTGTCGCCGCAGGGCTGCTCGGCTGCCGACTGTGCGGCATACGTCTGCGGTGGCCTCTTCCTGCTGCATTACTTCCGGCGCTCGTTCATCTTTCCGCTGCTGATGCGCGGCAAGAGCCGTATGCCTCTGGTGATAGCCCTCATGGGCGCCTGCTTCAACATCATCAACGTTTATCTGATTGGCGGATGGCTCTTCTACCTGTCGCCGCTGAGCTACGGCGTGGAGTGGCTCACCTCGTGGCAGTTCCTCGCGGGGCTGCTCATCTTCGGTTTCGGCATGGGCTGCAACTGGCAGGCCGACTACATTGTGCGGCATCTGCGCAAACCCGGCGACACGCGCCATTACATACCCCGCGGCGGCGTGTTCCGCTTCGTCACCGCCGGCTCTTACTTCGGCGAGATTGTGGAATGGGCCGGCTTCGCGCTGCTCACCTGCTCGTGGGCGGGAGCCGTCTTTCTGCTCTGGACAATGGCAAATTTAGTGCCTCGTGCCGCAAGGCTCCACAAACGTTATATGCGTGAATTCGGCAATGAATACAAGTCTTTGGGGCGCCGCCGCATCATACCCTTCATTTACTAAAAAGTCATGGCGATGAAGAATCACGAGAATATTTTCCGCGCCGGGCGCATCGGTCCGGTAGAGCTTCGCAACCGCACCATCCGGAGCGCCGCCTTCGAGGGGATGGGGCGCGACAACGGTCCCACCGACATGCTGCTCGACTATCACCGCCGTGTGGCCGAAGGGGGCGTGGGCATGACCACCTTGGCGTACGCCTCTGTGAGCCGCTCGGGACTCTCCTTTACCACCCAGCTGTGGCTGCGACCCGAGATTGAGGAGGGTCTGCGCCGCATCACCGACGCCATTCACGCCGCCGGAGCCAAAGCCTCCATACAGATTGGCCACTGCGGCAACATGACACATAAAAGTACTGCCGGCTGCACCCCTGTGGGCGCCTCCACCGGCTTTAACCTCTATTCGCCAACCTTTGTGCGCGGACTCAAAGCCGCCGAGATAGAGAAGATTTCCGCCGACTTCGGCGAGGCCGTGAACTGCGCCCGCCGCGCCGGGTTTGACTGTGTGGAGGTGCACGCCGGACACGGCTATCTCCTCAGCCAGTTCCTGTCGCCTTACACCAACCGGCGCCGCGACGAGTTCGGCGGCTCCCTGACCAACCGTATGCGCTTCATGCAGATGGCCATGGACAGGGTGATGGAGGCCGCCGGCAACGATATGGGCGTGCTGGTGAAGATGAACATGGACGATGGCTTCCGCTCCGGAATGCACCGGGAAGAGTGCCTTGAGGTGGCCGGAGAGTTGCTCAGGCTCGGCGCTCACGCCTTGGTGCTCAGCGGCGGGTTCGTGAGCAAGGCGCCGATGTATGTGATGCGCGGCGAGATGCCCATCTACTCCATGACACATTACATGAAGCAGGCGTGGCTGAAATATTCCGTGCGAATGTTTGGCGGCATGATGATACCGCGCGAACCCTTCCGCCCCCTCTATTTCCTGGAGCAGGCACGGAGCTTCCGCAAAGCCTTCCCCGACGCCACGTTGGTATATGTGGGCGGCGTTACGCAGGCCTGCGAGATGGACAAGGTGCTTGGCGCCGAGGGCTTCGACTTTGTGCAGATGGGCAGAGCGCTACTGCGCGACCCCGCCCTGGTGAAGCATATTGCCGAGGGTGCCGCGGGCTGCGACTGCGACCATGTGAACTACTGCATAGCGCGTATGTACTCGCGCGAGATGGCCTGCCATAAGGATGTCTACGATGAGCTGACGCCCCGCATACGCCGCGAGATTCAGCAGATAAAGAAACGCGCCGCCAAGAACAACAAGTAATGAAAAGGGAGACACTGAAGGGCCGCTGGGCTGTGGTGACGGGCGCCGACTCCGGCATAGGACTCTGTTTCAGCCACGAGTTGGCACGCCTTGGCTGCCCCGTGGTGATGGTGAGCAACGTGGCCGAGAGGCTGCGGAAGGAGGCGCGCCGCTTGGAGGAGGAATTCGGCGTGGAGACATTGGCACTGGGCGCCGACCTGACCGAACCCGACGCTCCGCAGCAGATTGTGAACGCCCTGCAGGAGAGGGAGATAACCCCCGCTATACTGATTAACAACGCCGGCATATTCTCGTTTCGCGAGCTTGCCGACACTGCCTCCGGGCGCATAGACGCCTTCATCGACCTGCACTGCCGCGCCGTAACGCACCTCAGCCAACGCCTCGGCGCCATGATGGCCGGAAAGGGCGGGGGATACATACTTAATATGTCGTCGATGGCCTGCTGGACGCCCATGCCCGGCATTGCCCTCTATTCGGCCACCAAAGCCTACATACGCGTGCTGAGCAGGGCGCTGAGCTACGAGCTGCGGCCTCATGGCGTAAAGGTGATGGCGGCCTGCCCCGGTGGCATCGCCACCGACCTCTTCGGACTGCCGGAGAATCTGAAACGCTTAGCGGTGCGAATCGGCGCCCTCGACACGCCGCAGCGATTCACGCACAAAGCCGTAAGGCGCCTGCTGCGCGGCAAACGGCTGTATATCAACGGGTTGCTCAACCGAATAGGCATTCTCACCGTGGCGCTGGCGCCCACATCGCTGCGCATGATGGTGAAGACGCGTATGCTCGACCGAGGCATCACCCGCTGAGACGCTTTTTGCGCGAAACCATTCAGGATAAATGGAGAAGGAGATTATCATACTCACCGGTGCCACGGGAGCTATCGGCACGGAACTCGCCCGGCGCATAGCAAAGTCCGCCGGAGAGTCGGAATCGCCCCTCTGCTGCCGCGAGCTGCTGCTGGCGTGCCGCAACACGGCGAAGGCCGAACGGATGCAGGAGGAGCTGACAGGGGAATTTCCGCAGCTGCAATGCTCGGTAGCGGAGTTGGACCTGGAAGATGCGGGCAGTGTGCGGCGGTTTGCGGCGCTGCCTCAGCTCAGCGGCGCGAATCTGACGCTGATGAACAACGCCGGGGTGATGCGACGCACCTTCGCCACCGACCGGCAGGGCCGAGAGCTGTCGTTGGTGGTGAACTACTTCAACACACGTCTGCTCACGGAGCTGCTGCTCGACACCGGTCGACTGCGGCGTGTGGTCTTCACCACCTCATTGACGCGTTTCTTCTACCGCCCCTTCACCCAAAAGCCCATAGTGACGCAGAGGGGCTTTCACCAGCTGCGCACCTACGGACTGAGCAAGCGCCTCATCACCGACTATGCCGCGCGGCTCCATGCTTCGGGGCGCTGCACGGTAACCTGCGCCGACCCGGGAGTGGTGAACACCGGCATGATACACATGAGCCGCTGGTATGACCCCCTTGCCGACCGCTTTTTCCGCCCCTTTATCCGCACCCCGCGCCGCGGCAGCCTGCCCGCCTTCCGCGCCCTTTCCGCCCCCTCCGGAGTCATCTGCTGCGCGAGGAGACAGCATCCCTTACCCGCAATAAATTAGCTAAAATAGCTAAAATAGCTAAATTAGCTAAAACCCGTTATCCAATGAGAAACCTCTTCCTGCTAATGCTTGTGTTTGCGGCGGCGGCCTTTGCCAAAAGCCCCAAGGCGCCGCGCACGGTGATGGCCGACTCGCTGACCCATCTGCCCCTGCCGTACGCCTCGGTGTACGACAACGCCGGCATACCCGCCGGAATGACCGACAGCCGTGGCCGACTGCCTCGCCTCCCTGTGGAGGCATATCCCATAAAGGTGCGCTATGTGGGCTTCCGGGAGATGGTGATTCCCGAGGTGTGCGGCGACACCGTGTTTATGGTGGAAAACGTGGAGGAGCTGCCCGAGGTGGTGGTGCTCAAAGACCGTAACCGCGTGCTGCATATCTTAGCGTATGTGCGCGAGAAATCGACCCTTACCACCTATCGCGACACGGTGGTGCTCTTTCGCGAGAAGATGGTGGACTATATGCTTCCCACCACCGAACGGACGCACTTCAAGGGCTGGAGCATGCCCAGGGTGTTGGGCTGCCGGTCGTATTACCGCTTTACCGACCGCAACGGCACCGACAGCGTCAGCGATGCCTGCCGCCACCATTTCTCCTGGTCCGACTGGCTGGGCCTCCCTCCCGTGGTGAGTCTGCCGGCGGCGCTCACAGCGGATACATGTGCCACAGACACCCTGAAGGGCCGTTACAGTCCTGCGTTGGTGTGGAACCGCCACGGCGACGAGGTGGCCGTGAACGTAAACGTGCTCGCCGACCCCGGACAGCGCAGCTGGGTGCCCGACATGGACCATTTCTTCCACAATGGCGTGGAGTTTGAGCGCTTTCGCGTGAATTACGCCTACTCAGGGGTCAACACCGATTCCCTCTCGCCGCTCTTCCTGAGCCATTATGCCTGCAATATCGAGTCGCGCGGGCGCGGCCACGCCATGTTCCGCTTCAACCGCCTCGACGAACCCTATTACGTCACCACCGACGCCGATGTCTATATCGTGGACAAGGAGTACATCACCGTGGGAGAGGCACGCCACTGGGAGAAGCGGAAGTTCGACCCCGAGAGGACAATGATTTGCGAGCCGCCCGAGGCGCCGGCACTCGCTGAGGAGGATTTGGCGTTGGTGGAGCGTGTGGGTCGCGTGAACAAGGATTATGCGCGCCAGCATTACACCCCCGATGCGCGCCTGGCCGGCAAGAACCTCGACGCCGGTCGCCGCAACTTCAGGATTGGCCGCCGCGCACTGATGATGCTCAAGCAGGTTACCGGCATCTCTTCCATAAAACATAGGCGGAAGATGAAAAAAGACTGGCAAGACTTCAAACAATACCGCATGAACCGGCCTTTTCAGCCCTGAAAGGGGCGAAAAAGGTGAAAATGGGGCGGCAGATTTGGAGAATAGCAAAAAATGTATTACCTTTGCAGTCGCATACGGCATTCGGCACGAGTTTGCCGGGGAAGCTGTTATCCGAAATCCGCAAACGGCTGCCACGGGCCACAAGGGGGGGGCGTTATAGGTCTCACAAGGGTCTGAAAGGGCCTCGCAAGGGGCTTTTAGTGGAGCAGAGCCGCTGCCGGGCAGGAAGGCCGGCCGGGCAGGGACGGTAGGAGCGAGGGCGAATACCAGAGTGGCCAAATGGGGCAGACTGTAAATCTGCTGGTTTATACCTTCGGTGGTTCGAATCCATCTTCGCCCACAGAGAAAAGCTGCTGTAGAGCCAGGGCCTTGTGTCCTTGGCTCTCAGTGTAATTTAAGCAGGGGCAAACAGGCTCGGCAAGCTTAGCTGAGGCTTTTAAGGCTTTTAAGGAGCTTAGGGAGCGTGCAGAGTGGCCGCCGGTCGGGGCTCGCGGCTAAAGCCTGCGCCGGCACCAAAATTGTAGCAAGCTGCAGGCGGCAAGGGCTTTGGCTACCCGGCTAAAACAGCTAAAACAGCTAAATTAGCTAAAAAGCTACCCGGCTAAAACAGCTAAAACAGCTACCACCCTTCAGCTAAAGCCTCCCGCGCCCCGCAAGAAAATGATTACTATGATACAGGCATCAGACATATACTCTTTTGTAGAAGGTCAGCTCACTGACACTCCATATTTCCTTGTGGCAGTGGATCAGCCGGAGGCCGACAGCTTCGCCGTGGCAATAGACTCGGCAGCTCCGGCCGATATCGACTTCTGCGCAGAACTCAGTCGCGAAATCCGCGACCACTTCGACGCCGACCTCGACGACTACAACCTCGAAGTGGGTTCGGCAGGTCTCACAGCCCCCTTCCGCGTGCGCGGTCAGTACATCAAGAATCTGGGCAAGGAGATTGAGGTGCTCACCAACGCAGGCCGTAAGCTGCGCGGCCCCCTCAGCGCCGTCGACGCCGACACGTTTACCGTAGACGTGACCGAGAAACGTAAAGAGGAAGGCGCCAAAAGGCCCGTGGAAATCACCGAGCAGGTAACCGTGCCTTTCGCCGACGTCAAGTATGCCAAACTAATTTTGAAATTCTAAAGCCACACAGACACAGATATGGCAAAGAAAACAGAAACCGTGGACATGGCGAGCCGCTTCGCCGAGTTTAAGGAACTGAAAAATATTGACAAAGCCACCATGATCAGCGTGTTGGAGGAATCGTTCCGCAACGTGCTGGCCAAGATGTTCGGTTCAGACGAGAACTTCGACGTAATCATGAACCCGGACCGCGGCGACTGCGAAATCTACCAGAATCTGACGGTGGTGTCCGACGGCGAGGTGGAGAACCCCTCCACGCAGATAGGCATCACCGAAGCCCGCACCATCGACGACGAATGTGAACTGGGCGAGGATGTGGCCAAACCCATCGTCTTTGCCGACTTCGGCCGCCGCGCCATCCTCAACCTGCGCCAGACGCTCCAGTCGAAGATTCTCGAGCTGCAGAAAGATGCCGTCTACTCCAAGTTCAAGGAACAGGAGGGCGAGATAATCCTGGGCGAGGTGCGCCAGATATGGAAACGCGAGATGCTGCTGCTCGACGACGACCAGAACGAGCTGCTGATGCCCAAAGAGGAACAGATTCCCGGCGACTTCTTCCATAAAGGCGATATGGTGCGCGCCATCGTCAAGACGGTGGACAACCCCAACAACAACCCCAAGGTGATAGTGAGCCGCACCGATTCGCGCTTCCTCACCCGGTTGTTTGAGCATGAGGTGCCCGAGGTGCACGACGGCCTTATTACCATAAAGCGCGTGGCCCGCATCCCCGGCAAACGCGCCAAGATAGCCGTGGAGAGCTACGATGACCGCATCGACCCCGTAGGCGCCTGCGTGGGCGTGAAGGGAAGCCGCATTCACGGCATCGTGCGCGAGCTGCGCAACGAAAACATCGACGTGGTAAACTACACCGCCAACACGCCGTTGTTTATACAGCGTGCCCTGAGTCCGGCCAAGATAAGCTCTATACGCGTCAACGAGGAGGAGAAGAAGGCCGAGGTATTCCTCAACCCCGACGAGGTGTCGCTGGCAATCGGCAAAGAGGGCCTCAACATACGTCTGGCCTCCATGCTCACCGGCTATACCATCGACGTTTACCGCGACATTGAGGGCGAGGAAGACATCTACCTCGATGAGTTCAGCGACGAGATTGAACAGTGGATAATCGACGCCCTGAAGAACATAGGCCTCGGCACGGCCAAATCAGTGCTCAACGCAAGCGCGGAGACGCTGGCTCAGGCAGACCTCGAAGACGAGACGCTGCAGAACGTCAAGGCAGTGCTGAAAGCAGAGTTTGAAAACGACTGATAACAGGAAAAAAGAAACACAGCATAACGACTGAGACAGTAGCCACGCTCCGGTTTACGAATTTAACACACGAGTATGCCCAAACTTAGCAAAATAGCAAACATCACTAACATGGGAGTTTCGACCATAGCCGAACTCCTTGCCAAACAAGGCATTACGGTAGAAGCCAAGCCTAATACGCGCATCGACAACGACGCGCTTGAGGTGTTGGCTCAGCAGATACGCGATGCCGGGAAGCGCCAGAAGCTTCAGGAGCTGTTAGAGACTCCGAAGCGGGCAGAGGCCGGCGCTCAACCCGCCGCGGAGGTGCAGAACCCGAAACCGACAGCAACGGTGGTTACCGAAACCGAAAAACCGGCGCCCGTGAAAGGGCCCAAGGTGATAGGCAAGATAAATCTCGACAGCCTCGGCAACGTGGTGAACAACGAGGAGCCGAAACCCGAACCCAAACCCGAGCCGAAACCGGAACCTAAGGCAGAGCCAAAAGAGGCACCCAAGCCCGAGCCTAAAGAGGAACCAAAGCCTGAGCCTAAGCCTGCACCCAAAGCAGAGCAGCCCAAAGCTGCGCAGAAACCGGAGCCTAAAAAAGAGGAGCCTAAACCCGCGCTTTCCCAAAATTCCCAAAGCTCCCAAAACTCCCAAAACTCCCAAAACTCCCATACTGCGCAGAAGCCTGCGCCCACACCCTCTCAACCCTCACAGCCCGCGCCCAAACCTGAAATGAAAGAAAGCAAACCGGAAACCCCGGCGCCTATACGCAACTATGTGGAGGCGCGCGAGGCTCACGATACGGAAGTATTCCGTCCCGCCACCACAGTGGAGAAACCCGAAGTGAAAGTGGTGGGCAAGATAGACCTTACCGCCTTTAAAGAGGCTCCCCGTGGCAAGAAAAAGAATGCCAAGAAGGGAGCCAACAGCGCCAACGGTGCCAACGGGCAGGCAGGCCGCCGCAAACGCATCGGCCAAAAGGTAGACATTGAGCAGGCCGTGAAACAGCCCGGCTTCGGCGCCGACGCCGCCAAGAAAAAGAGCGGCGACCGCAACAACAACGGCCGCGACGGCGAACGCCCGCGCAACCCGCGCAACGAACGCGGCGGCGGAGGCCGTGGCAACCAGCGCGGACAGGCTCGCAGCCAGAAGCCCGAAGTAAGCGCCGAAGATGTGCAGAAACAGGTGCGCGAAACCCTGGCGCGTCTTACCAACAAGACCACCAAGCGCAGCGTGAAATACCGCCACGAGAAGCGCGAGCAGATGCACGAACGCGACCGCGCCGAGGCCCTGCGCCAGCAGTCGGAAGCCAAAGTGCTGAAACTCACCGAGTTCGTTACGGCCAACGACCTGGCTCAGATGATGGACATCCCCGTGAACTCCGTCATCGCAACCTGCATGAACCTGGGCATCATGGTGAGCATCAACCAGCGCCTCGACGCCGAAGCCATCAACATTGTGGCCGAGGAGTTCGGCTTCACCACCGAATACGTCAGCGCCGACGTGAGCGAAGCCATTGCCACCGAAGAAGACAAACCCGAAGACCTGGTGCCCCGTCCGCCCATCGTTACCGTCATGGGTCACGTAGACCACGGCAAGACGTCGCTGCTCGACTACATCCGCCAGGCCAACGTCATAGCCGGTGAGGCCGGAGGCATCACACAGCACATAGGCGCTTACAGCGTCAAGCTCGAAGACGACCGCCACATCACCTTCCTCGACACCCCGGGCCACGAGGCCTTCACCGCCATGCGTGCCCGCGGCGCTAAGGTTACCGACCTGGCTATCATCATAGTAGCGGCCGACGACGCCGTCATGCCACAGACCGTGGAGGCCATCAACCATGCCTCCGCTGCCGGAGTGCCCATAGTCTTTGCAATCAACAAAATCGACAAGCCCCACGCCAATCCCGAAAAGATTAAAGAGGAGCTGTCGCAGATGAACTATCTGGTGGAAGACTGGGGCGGCAAGTATCAGAGCCAGGATATCTCGGCCAAGAAAGGCATCGGCGTAGACCAGCTCATGGAGAAGGTGCTTCTGGAAGCCGAGATGCTCGACCTCAAAGCCAACCCCAACCGCAACGCCGTAGGCTCAATCATTGAATCGAGCCTCGACAAAGGCCGCGGCTATGTGGCCACCGTGCTTGTGCAGAACGGCACGCTGAAGGTGGGCAACGTGGTATTGGCCGGCACGCATTACGGCAAGATTCGCGCCATGTTCAACGAGCGCAACCAGCGCGTGAAAGAGGCCGGACCCTCAACGCCTGTATTGGTGCTCGGTCTGAACGGCGCTCCCACCGCCGGCGACACCTTCAACGTGATGGACACCGAGCAGGAAGCCCGCGAAATTGCCTCGCGCCGCGAACAGCTGCAGCGCGAACAGCAGCAGCGCACCAAGAAGCTCCCCGGCCTCGACGACATCTACAACCAGATGACCAAGGGCGATTTCCACGAGCTCAATCTGGTGGTGAAAGGCGACGTGGACGGCTCGGTAGAGGCCCTCAGCGACTCGCTCATCAAGCTCTCCACCCCCGAGGTGCGCGTCAACGTGCTGCATAAGGGTGTGGGCGCCATCTCCGAAAGCGACGTTACGCTGGCTGCCGCCTCCGGTGCCATCATCATCGGCTTCCAGGTGCGTCCCGGCGGCGCTGCTCGCCGCGAGGCCGAGAAAGACGGCGTGGAGATTCGTCTCTACTCCGTCATCTACAAAGCCATTGAAGAGGTGCGCGACGCCATGGAAGGCATGCTCTCGCCCGAAATCAAAGAGGAAATCACCGGCACCGCCGAAGTGCTCCAGACATACCACATCTCGAAGGTGGGCACCATTGCCGGATGTATGGTGCGCGAAGGCCGCATAAAACGTGGCAGCAAAGTGCGTCTTATCCGCGACGGCATTGTGGTCTACACCGGCGACCTGGCAAGCCTCAAGCGCTTCAAAGACGACGTCAAGGATGTGGTGGCCGGTTACGAGTGCGGTCTCAGCATTGCCGGTTACAACGACGTGCGCGTGGGCGATATGGTGGAAGGCTTCGAAGAGGTGGAAGTCAAAAAGACCCTCTCGGCAGCCAACACACCCTCGTAAAGCGTCATGAAAAAGTCCGGCTCCGTGCCGGAAGAAGAAAATACAGCCAACGGAGTGATTGCCATAGTCAACATCGGCAGCAACCTGGGCAACAGGCGTTTGAACCTGGCCCGCGCAGTGGGCGCCCTGGTGAATCGCTTCGGCCCGAATTATCAGATAAGCCACGTGGTGGAAAGTCCGCCATGGGGCTTTTCGTCTGATAACACCTTTCTCAACGTGTGTATGCTCTTTGACACCGACCTTGACGGCGAAGAGCTGCTGACAGAGCTGCAGAGCATAGAGCGCGGCATCTCACCGGCGTCGCACCGACAGGCCGACGGCTCGTATGCCGACCGCGTCATAGACATAGATTTGGTGGATTTTGGCCGGCAGGTGGTGAGCACCCCGCGCCTGAGCCTGCCGCATCCGCGCATGGCTCAGCGACGCTTTTTCCTTGAGCCCCTTGCCGAGATAGCCCCCGGCTACACGCACCCCCTCACCGGGCTCACCCCCGCCGAGATGCTGGCAGCGTTGCCCCTAAAATAGCTAAATTAGCTAAATTAGCTAAAACCCGGCCGCCAAAGCCCTCACCCGAGCCGGAAAGTGCGCCTGTGCTGCGCGGTAACACCAAGCTGCCGCAGAGCCTCATAATGCTCCTTGGTGGGGTAGCCCTTGTGGCGCGCAAAGCCGTAGCCCGGCAGCTCCGCGTCGAGGGCAGTCATAAAAGCGTCGCGGTGCGTCTTGGCCAGGATAGAGGCCGCCGCAATATTGGCAAACCGCGCGTCGCCGCCCACCACCGTGGTGAAAGGAATGCCGCAGTCGTGCCAGCGGTTGCCGTCCACCGCCAGCCGGCAGGGCCGTTCACGCAGACCCTCCACCGCACGACGCATAGCCAACAGACTCGCCTGCAGAATATTCAGCTCGTCGATTTCCTGCGCCGACGCCCATGCCACACACCACACAGCCTGCTGCTCAATGCGCTGCCGCAGCTCCTCGCGCCGTTTCGCCGACAGCTTCTTACTGTCGTTGAGGCCGGAGATGTCGAACTCAGGAGGCAGAATCACCGCCGCCGCCACCACAGGACCCGCCAGACAGCCACGGCCCGCCTCATCCAGACCCGCTTCCAGGGCCTCACCGCTAACACACCTTTGCAGTAACTCAGTATTCATAATTAATCTCTTTGCCACAAAATTAGCGAATAATCCTCAAACCGCGCCCCTTCACCCCCTCCGTTTCCCAAAAAAATTGTACCTTTGCAAACAACGGCTTATAACCGAGACTGAATGGCTAAAATCATTGTTCATTAAACCCACCGAATTCGAGGGGTTTAGGATGGAAGTTTTGGATACCGGGGTCGTAGGGAGGCCGTTACAATTATGAGTGAAACCGCACCACAGGAAGCAAAGGTAGCAACGGGGAATGTCCGCCACAGAGGGCGCCGCAAAATCACGGTGCTGATACCGGCGTATAACGAGGCTGCCAATCTGGAGCTGCTCATCGGCGAGCTGCACCGTTTGCGCGACGTGCTCATGGCGTCCGGGCAAACGGCTTATGCCTACAACTGGGAGTTTCTGGTGGTGGACGACGGCAGCTCCGACAATACCCCCGAGGTGCTGAGGCGTCTCCGCGCTGAAGACAACAGTCTGCATTACTTGCGGCTGTCGCGCAACTTCGGCAAGGAGAATGCGCTGATGGCCGGGTTCGACTATGCCGATGGCGACTGCGTGCTGGTCATGGACGCCGACCTGCAGCATCCGGTGGATGTGGTGCCGCAGATGCTGCGCTGCTGGGAAGAGGGCTACGACGACGTCTACGGCAACCGCCGCACTCGCGGCCGCGTGCCACTGTTGCGCCGCAAGCTCACCGCCGCCTATTATAAGATGCTGAGCAAATCCACGCGCCTCAACGTGCTGCCCAACGTGGGCGATTTCCGTCTCCTCGACCGCCGCTGCGTGGAGGCGCTGCGTGCCATGCGCGAGAGTCAGCGAAACACCAAAGGGCTCCTCTGCTGGGTCGGCTTCCGCAAAAAAGGCATTGACTACGACGAGGACGAGCGTCATCACGGCCGTTCGCGTTACACCTACCGCCGCCTCTTTGACCTGGCCTTCGAGGGACTGACGCTCTTCTCCACCGCCCCCTTGCGGTTTGCCTCAATCATGGGCATGGCAGTGTCGGCCGTGGCATTCGTATATCTGTTGGTAATCCTGTGCAAGACACTTATATGGGGGGAAGTAGTGCAGGGTTATCCCACCCTGATGTGCGTGATACTCTTTTTAGGCGGCTGCCAGCTGCTTGCCATAGGCATCATCGGCGAATACGTGGGCCGCATCTTCAACGAAGCCAAGAAACGCCCGCCCTACATCGCCGAGAGCTACGACGGCGAGAAGTGCTGACGCCTCAGAACCTGACGCCGGGTCAGTAATTGCGGTTAATGATGAAATCGAAGATATCGGCAAACGAGCGGCGCGCCGGACTGTCGGGATATTCGTCGAGCATTTCCATAGCCTCCCTGCGCATACGCTCCATAACGCCGAAGGCGTAGTCTATGCCGCCGTGGTTGCGCGCAAACTCCACCAACCGGTCAATCTCCGGCTGCGACGGAATATGGCTGAGCAGAATCTCCCTCATGGCGTCGGCCTCAGCCTTCGGTGCCGTGCGCAACGCGTAGATGAGCGGCAGCGTAACCTTCCCCTCGCGCAGGTCGTTGCCTGTGGGCTTGCCGATGGCGCCCGTTGAGGGGTAATAGTCGAAGATGTCATCCTTTATCTGGAAGCAAAGCCCCAACAGCTCGGCAAATCGCAATATCGGCTTCAGGTCAACCTCCGCGCCGTCAGTCTGCCCTTCGGAGGCGCTCTCAGAACCTCTCTCAGACCCGCTCTCAGGACCTCTCTCCTTTCGGGCTTCCTTGCTGAACGACGTGTCAGCGCCAAGGAGTATGCAGCGCGTGAACAGCGAGGCCGTTTTCTTGCGAATCATGCTCATGTACTCCTCCTCGAGGAAGTGGTGCGAGCGCGCGTTGCAAATCTGGTCAACCTCGCCGGTGCTCAGCTCCACGCCAAGCTCCGACAGACCCCGAAGCACCGTTACCGAACCCGTGCGCAGACCCACCTCAAGAGCCTTCGACACAAAGAAATCGCCCGTGAGCACCGCTATGTGGTTACCCCATGAGGCATTTACCGTGGATTGGCCGCGGCGCTGCCGTGTCTCGTCCACCACATCGTCGTGAATCAGCGACGCGTTGTGAAGCATCTCGAGAGCCGCCGCCGCATAGATGACGTGCCGGTTGATGCCGCCGAACATTTGCGCCGACAGCAACACCATGATGGGCCGTATCTGCTTTCCTTTGATGCGCAGATAGTCCGTAACCACCCGGTTGAGCAGCTCGTTGCCCGTGTGCATCGATTCGGATATCACACCGTTCATGTCTGCCAACGGGGCCTCCAGACGGCTCTGTATAACGTCGAGTTTGCTTCGTGACTCCATTTCAGACCACAAAATTAGTAATTTTTTTCAACCCATATACTATTCTTGCGGTTTAATTATTAAATTCGCGGTCTAAAAGAATGTTTCATGAGTACCAACCGTTTGTATCTGCTCGATGCCTTCGCACTTATTTACCGTGCGTACTACGCCATGCAAAATGCTCACCTGTATTCGCAGGAGGGCTTCAACACGGGTGCCGTTATGGGGTTTGTGAACACCCTGGAGACGGTGCTCAACCGCACTGACGTTACGCACATTGCCGTATGCTTCGACCCCCAGGGACCCACGTTCCGCCATGAGGCTGATGCCTCGTATAAGGCCGAGCGGCAGGAGATGCCCGAAGACATCGCACAGTCCATTCCGGTGATAAAAGAGATTCTGGAGGCTTACCGCATCCCGGTGGTGGAAGTGCCCGGCTATGAGGCCGACGACGTCATCGGCACCCTGGCAAAACGCGGCGCTGAGGCCGGGTTTACCGTCTATATGCTCACCCCCGATAAGGACTTCGGCCAGTTGGTGGGTCCGCAGATTCTGCAGGACAAACCCTCTTACCGCGGCAAAGACAGCGAGCTGAGAGGCGAGAAGGAGGTGTGCGAGCGCTACGGCATTTCATCCACAGCTCAGGTCATTGACCTGCTGGCACTCATGGGCGATAAGATAGACAATATTCCCGGCTGCCCGGGTGTGGGCGAGAAAACTGCCGTGAAGCTCATTCAGCAGTTCGGCTCGGTGGAGAATCTGCTCGAGCATACCGACGAGCTCAAGGGGGCGCTGCGCCGCAAGGTCGAGGAGAACGCCGAGCTGATACGCCATTCCAAGTTCATGGCCACTATATGCACCGACGTTCCCGCCGACATCGACTTCAGCAGTCTGCAGCGCCGCGACCCGGACACCGACAGGCTCTTCGCCATCTTCAGCCGTCTGCGCTTTACGCGGCTCAAAACCGCTGTGGCCAAGCGACTTACGCGCGAACATGGCGGCACGAACCCCGTCGCCAAGACCGCCTCTAAAACCAACTCTGTCGGCGCCCCCTCGCTCTTCGGTGATTTCGATTTCGGAGAGGAGAGTGGAGAGGAGAAGAGAGACAAGAGTGGAGAGAAGGAGAGTGGGAAGAGCGGCGAAGTAGGGGAGGAGCAGGCACCCGTGGAGAACACCCTGTTCGAGGCCGAATGGGAGCTTGTGGATGACGCCGCCAAGGCACGCCGCCTCGATGAGCTGTGCGCCAAAGCCGACAGCGCCGGCATCTTCCTCAAAGCCTTCGGCGAAGGGGATATGGAGGCTCATTTCCGCGGCGCTGCCGTGGCACTTCCCGGCGGCGAGAACTTCGTCATCCCGGCCTCATGCGCCGAGGGTATCGCCGTGTTGCTCGACACCATGGCACGCGCCGATGTGCTGAAGGTAAGTCCGCAGGCCAAACGCGATTATGTGCTCGCTCACCGTCTGCGCGGCGACGACGCTCCCGCGCTGGCCAACTATTACGACGTGGCTCTGGCGCATTATCTGCTGCAGCCAGAGTTCCGCCATACCACCGAGGTATTGGCCGACACTTACCTGCATCTCACCCCGGCGGCGGCGCCTGCCGACCCCAAGGAGAGCCTTATGGCGGCAGCCCTGCGCGAGCCGCTGAGCATGGACGAACAGCGCCGTCTCTGCCACGAGGCACGGTTGGCTCTGATGCTCTATGTGCCTGTGCGCCAGGAGATTGAGAAGGAGGGCATGACGCGTCTGCTCGAGGAAATGGAGCTGCCTCTGGCGCGTGTGCTGGCCGAGATGGAGATTACGGGTGTGCGCATCGACACCGACGCTCTGCAGCGTGCCGCCGACGATATGGAACAGCGCATCGCCGACATCACCGCACAGATTTACACCCTGGCAGGGCAGGAGTTCAACGTGGGCTCTCCCTCGGAAGTGGGGCGGGTGCTCTTCGACGACCTGCACCTCGACCCGAAGGCCAAAAAGACCAAAAACGGCCAGTACAGCACCACAGACGCCATCCTGGAAAGCCTTGCGCCGCTGCATCCCATTGTAGACCTGATACGCACCTTCCGGCGGCTGCGCAAATTAGTGAGCACGTGGCTCACGGCGCTTCCCAAGGCCATCAACCCGGCCACAGGGCGCGTCCACACCAACTATAACCAGACGGTAACGGCCACGGGGCGCATCTCGTCGTCGAACCCCAATCTGCAGAACATCCCCGTGCGCCAGGAGCTGGGCCGCGAGATTCGCAGAGCCTTCATCGCCGACCCGGGGTGCATCTTCCTCTCGGCCGATTACTCGCAGATTGAGCTGCGCTTAGTGGCCGATTTCGCCAACGACCCGGTGATGCTCGACGCCTTCAACCGGGGCGACGACATCCACGCCATTACGGCCTCGAAAATCTACAACGTACCTCTCGACGAGGTGAGCGCCGACCAGCGCAGACACGCCAAGACTGCCAATTTCGGTATCCTCTACGGCATTTCGGCCTTCGGACTGAGCCAGCGTCTTGGCCTGAGTCGCGCCGACGCCAAGATGCTCATCGACGGCTACAACGCCACTTTCCCCACGGTGCACGCCTATATGCAGCAGACGCTGGAAACGGCGCGGCAGCAGGGCTTCGTAACCACTTACAGCGGTCGCCGACGTATGCAGCCCGACATCAACAGCCACAACGCCACGGTGCGCGGATATGCCGAACGCAACGCCATCAACGCCCCCATACAGGGCTCTGCGGCCGACGTCATCAAGACTGCCATGGTAAACATCTTTGCCGAGATGGAACGCCGCGGCCTCCGCTCGCGCATGATTATGCAGGTGCACGATGAGCTCAACTTCAACGTGGCGCCCGGCGAAGAGGAGATAATGAAGCAGCTGGTGCCTCAGCTCATGGCCGACGCCTATCACGGCAAGGTGCGCCTGGAGGCGGAATGTGGCACCGGTCCCGACTGGCTCACCGCCCACTGATTCTCACCCTTTGCCGCTCAAAATGTCAACGCACGGGTATCAGCAGCCGGGGCATCCGCCGGCACACATCGACGCGCTGCAGTCGCTGCGGGGCATCTTCGCCGTCTTCATCTTCTTTCACCACCTCGACGTGTTCCCGGCCGGCGGCGACGTGGGTGTGGTCTTCTTCCTCATGCTCAGCGGCTTCGTAATGACCTACGGCTACGGCGCACGGGTGCTCGAAGATGGCTTCAACAGGCAGCGTTATCTGAAACGGCGCGTAGCTCGCGTCTGGCCGCTTCACCTTGTGTGTCTGCTCGCGGCTCTGACGCTGCTGCCTGTGACGCTGAACGCCGACACGGTGGCGGCCCTGGGCCTCAACATTGTGCTGCTGCAGAGCTGGGTGCCCCTCCGCGACTTCTTCTTCTCGGGCAACTCCGTGTCGTGGTGCCTGTGCGATTTGATGTTCTTCTACATCCTCTTTCCGTGGCTGAGGCGCCTGTTTCACAGGCTTAAGGGTCGACTCATCGCGGTGCTGACGGCGGCTGCGGCGGCTCTATATGTGGCGGTGGCAGTCATTGTGCCGGCCGATTTCCGCCTGGGTGTGGTGTATGTGAATCCGCTGATGCGTCTGCCCGATTTCCTCATAGGCATGGGGCTCTGTATGCTGCTTCTTCACCACCGGCAGCGTTTGCCGCGTATGTCGGAGTCGGCGGCTACGGCGGCTCAGGCGGGTGTGTGGCTGCTGTTGGGGCTCTTCATAGCTCTTTGGCCTTTTGTGCCGCCAACGGTGCAGTATGCCTCGCTGTGGTGGATACCCTGCGGCGCTCTGCTCATGGCAACGGCCTGCGGCGGCGGCCCCCTCACGCGGCTGCTGAAATGGCGTCCGTTGGTGCGCGCCGGCGAGCTCAGCTTCAGCTTCTATATGATTCATCAGCTGGTGATACGGGTCATGCGCCGCGCTCTGTACCACTGGCAGCTGGAATGGAGCACATCCCTCTGCATTGTGGTGGCGCTGACGGCTACTATATTCGCCACATGGGTGCTCCATAGGCTTGTGGAGGTGCCGGCACGCCGCTTTCTGCTGCGGGAAAGGCCCTGAAAATTATATTTTAAGGTTATTTAACTTTATAATCGCAGAAATTTTACTACCTTTGCGGTTGAAATATCAGGAGGCCGTCGAAGGCTCGTCGGACGCGGCTTCCGGAAGTGGAAAGATTTGGCTGCTTGCAACCACTTTAAAAGAATGCTAAAACCGCAACACAGCCCCTTTGGCACATTTGCCGCCGCGGCTTCGGCGCTGTAAAAGGCGCCTCTAAAAAGCCGCTCAAAAGCCGCTCAGAGCATAACAGGTTATCTCGGGCAGCGCAGCAAAAGGCCGGGGCATGAAGCGTGGCATTCGATGGAGCTTTCCGCCCTCTCGAATGTTATTTTTTTGTAACCAACATAAAGATGAATTACTTCTTCACATCCGAATCAGTGTCGGAGGGACACCCCGACAAAGTTGCCGACCAGATTTCAGACGCTCTGCTCGATGAGTTTCTGGTGCGCGACCCCGAAAGCCATGTTGCCATAGAAACGCTCGTAACCACCGGTCAGGCCGTGATAGCGGGCGAGGTGCGGTCGGAGGCTTATGTAGACCTCCAGGAAACCGTGCGCAACGTGATTAAGAAGATAGGCTATACGCGCGGCGTTTACCGCTTCGACGGCGACGCTGTGGGCATCCTCAACGCAATCCATGAGCAAAGTCCCGACATCAACCGAGGCGTCAGCAACGACGCCCCCGAACAACAGGGTGCCGGCGACCAGGGCATGATGTTCGGCTATGCCACCGACGAAACTCCCACTTATCTGCCGCTGACACTCGACTTAGCCCACGCGCTGGTGAAAGAACTCGCCGCCATTCGCCGCGAAGGCAAGCAGATGACCTATTACCGCAAGGGGAAACAGGTGAGCTATCTGCGCCCCGACGCCAAGAGTCAGGTAACGGTGGAATATAACGAAAAGGGCGAGCCTGTGCGCATCGACACTATTGTGGTGTCTACGCAGCACGATGAGTTCGTGGAGCCGCTCGACGACACTCCGCAGGCGCTTGCCTCGGCCGAGAAAGAGATGCAGCAGATTATCAGCAACGATGTGCGCGAGGTGCTGATACCGCGCGTTATGAGCCGTTACAGCGCCGAGGTGCAGAAGCTCCTCGACCTCAACACGGTGAAGATATACGTCAACCCCACGGGTAAGTTCGTCATTGGCGGCCCTCACGGCGACACGGGTCTCACGGGGCGCAAAATAATTGTAGACACCTACGGTGGCCGCGGCGCCCACGGCGGCGGCGCTTTCTCGGGCAAGGATCCGAGCAAGGTTGACCGTTCGGCGGCTTATGCTCTGCGCCACATAGCCAAGAACTTGGTGGCCGCCGGGGTGGCTCGTCAGGTACTTGTACAGGCGGCTTACGCCATAGGCAAGGCTGAGCCGGTGAGTCTGGCGGTGAACACCTACGGCACGGCACAGGTGCCGCTGAGCGACGCTGAGATAGCCGCGAAGGTGCGCGAGCTGGTGCCTCTCACCCCGCACGCCATAGAGCAGCGTTTGCGCCTGCGTCAGCCCATGTATCTGGAGACGGCCTCCTACGGCCATGTGGGCCGCACGCCGCGCCGCGTCACCAAGTGGTTCCACGAACGCGGCAAAGCCCCCTATTCGCGCGAAGTTGACCTCTTCACCTGGGAGAAAACAGACCTGGCGCCCCTGTTCAAGAAAGCTTTTGGGCTCCGTTGAGTGTTGGCCCGAGTTCGGCCCAAAACTCAACCGGGCCTTGGGCTTTAAAAAAAGTTAATTAAAGCGGGGGTTTTCCGCTTTTTGCCCCGAATTGTTGCATAAGTCGGGAAAGTATATTAACTTTGCAGGCCTAAAGCATCTAAAAACGCATCGGTTGGGCAACCCCGCAAGCGTGGGGCGGGTCGGCCGGTGCTGAAATTCAGCAATCACAGACACTTCATCTGAAATTCGCAACCACAGACACATCATTGAAATAAATGGCAACTTTAGAGAAAATCAGGAAGAGATCAGTTCTGCTGCTCATTGTTATAGCAGTGGCTCTTCTTGCCTTCATCATCGGTGACGCACTCACCAACAGCCGCCAGATCTTCGGCTCCGGCACCACGGTAGCCAAGGTAGGCAGCAACAAGATTGATCTTGCAGAATATCAGCGGCGCATGCAGGAGTTTAACGACCAGATGCGCCAGAATCCCAACGCGCCCGACCCGCAGGCCGCTTCGCAGTATGTGCTGGAGCAGATGGTGGCCGAGGCCCTCATAGACCAGGCCGTGGACCGCATGGGCATAAAAGTGGGTGGCGACCTGCTTCGCGTTTATATGTTCAACGCCCAGGTGCCTGAGGTGCAGCTGATTATGCAGCAGCTCAACCAGATGGGTATTCAGGTGCAGACCCCCGAACAGGCTTACAACGCCATCTTCAACCCGCAGCAGTACGGCAAGACCGCCAAAGATATGGAAGCCTTCAAGCAGGCCTGGATAGCCGCCGAGCTGGCTGCCAAGAAGGGTATGGCCCGCGAGCTCTACAACACGGCTCTGGCGCAGGCCTTCCAGCCCAACGACCTCGACCGGCAGATGCTTGCCAACGACTTCAACACCCAGACGCAGACCAACTACGCTTTCAAGCCTTACGGCAACCTCGACGCCAAGCAGTATCCGGTGAACGAGCAGGAGATGCAGGCTGCCTACGAGGAGCTGAAGTATATGTATAAGATTGACGCTCCGAGCAAGAGCATCGCCTTCATCCGCGTTGACATAGCCCCGTCGCAGAGCGACCTGCAGGCCTCCAAGGCATTGGCACAGAAAGCGCGCACCGAGCTGGCCGCCAAAGGCCAGCTTGGCAAGGACACCAAGAAGGCAGGCGTGGCTACGGCACGTCATCAGCTCCGCGGCACCGACATCCAGAACGCCACTGTGAAGAACTTCGTGGCTACGGCTCCGCAGGACTCGCTGCTCATCGTCAGCAACGACATCAACGGTTTTGAAATCATCCGCATGGGTCAGCGCACCGAGGCTGTTGACTCCATCATGATAAACCTGGTTGCCACGGCCGGCGGCGCCAACCTGCCTCAGCGCGTTCTCAGCGCCCTCAACGCCGGTGTGCCCCTCGACAGCCTCTACTCGCGCGGCTTCAGCGCCGACTCGGTGATTGTGGCTCAGAAAGAATACTGGGTGCAGATGTACGGCCCCAACGGCCCCACACAAGCTCTGGAAGGCGCCATGCTCGACTCGCTCAACAACCACCCCGACCGCTACGTCATTCTGCAGTCTGACCCCGCTCAGGGCGCCCTCATTGGCCGCATCGTGAAGCAGAACGCTCCGGTGAGCATCTACAGCTTTGAAGACGTAACATACGCCCTCAAGCCCAGCTCGAACACCATAGCCAACGCTCAGCAGAAGCTGCAGAACTTCCTGGCCGACAACAACACCGCAAAAGCCTTTGTGGCCAACGCCGCCAAGAAGGGCTTCAACGTAACAAACCTCGACGTAAGCCAGAACACCCCCGCCATTCCGGTATATGAGGGTGGCCAGGAGCTCCTTCCCGACTCGCGTCAGGTTGTCCGCTGGGTGATGATTGACGGCAACCCCGGCGACGTGAGCGAAATCTTCGAGAGCAAAGATATGCTTCATCCGCAGATTTACGCCGCTGCCGTGCTCGACGAGTTCGACGAGTATCTGCCCATCAACCACCGCAACGTGAAGAAAGCCGTGGAGACCTACGCACGCAACTCCAAAGCCGGCGACGCCTGGGTGAAACAGTACAACAAGGGTAACCTTGCCGCCACCGCCGCCGCTATGGGTCAGCCCGTGCAGACCGGCGACGTAGCCTTCAACCCGTTCAACACCGGCGGTGTTCAGGACCACGAAGTGGTGGGCGCCATCACCGGCTCCAAGAAAGGCACCTATAAGATTATGAAGGGTCGCGACGGCGTTTACGCCTTCCAGGTCATTGGCATCAAGAATGCCGGCAACGCCATGGACGACGCCATGTACACCCAGATGTTCCAGCAGTTCAACGGCTTCAACCCCCAGAACCCCATGCAGTACATCTTCAACGCCCTCAAAGGCAAGCAGAAGATAGAAAACAACATCTATAAATTCGAGGCTGCCCGCTAACAGCATCGCAACCCGCAAGAGGCGGCAACCCCTTAGAACCCCACAAAGCGCTTTCCGCCACCACGACGGAAAGCGTTTTTTACCTACCGTGAAAAAACACCTCAAAGCATACACATTTCACCCCCAAATACACAAACCTGAGCGCCCATGAACCCCCTGATAGGACTCACCGTAAAAGAACTTGAAGAAGCCGTAAAGGGCCTCGGCATGCAGGCCTTTGTAGGGCGTCAGCTTGCCCACTGGCTCTATCAGCTGCGCATAGAGAGCTTCGGCGGCATGAGCGGACTGAGCCGCCGCAACGCCGACATCCTGGCAAAGCATTACAGCGTGGGACGCGTGGCGCCGGCGGTAACGCGCCGCTCGGCCGACGGCACACGCAAGTTCGCCTTCAACTACGGCCATGGCGTAAAGGTAGAGAGCGTGCTCATTCCCGACAAGGAGCGATTGACGCTCTGCGTGTCGTCGCAGGCCGGGTGCAAGATGAACTGCTATTTCTGCGCCACGGGTCGGCAGGGCTTCCGCGCCAACCTCACCACCGCGCAGATAATGAACCAGATACTGAGTCTGCCGCCCGAGACCCCCGAAGGCGCCACGCCTCTCACCAACATAGTGTTCATGGGCATGGGCGAGCCCCTCGACAACCTCAGCGCCGTGTTGGCAAGCATCGACATCCTCACCGCGCCGTGGGGCTGGAACTGGAGTCCGAAGCGCATCACCGTGAGCACCGTGGGCAAGCTGCCGCAGCTCAAAGAGCTGTTGGACCGCACCCAGGTGCAGATAGCGCTGAGCGTACACACCGCCGACCCGCGCGAGCGCGAGCAGATAATGCCGGCGCAGAAGGCCTTCCCGCTTCAGGCGGTGATGAATGTACTCAAAGGCTACGACTTCGCCCATCAGCGCCGCCTCAGCCTGGAGTATATAATGTGGCGCAACTTCAACGATGACCTTGCACACGCCGACCGTCTGGCGCGCCTCATCGGCGACGTGCCCTGCCGCGTAAACCTCATCCCCTTCCATCCGGTGGAGGGCGTAGACCTGCAGCCGGCCACCGAGGAGAAGATGATTATCTTCCGCAACTACCTCAACTCCAAGGGCATCCTCAGCACCATACGCACCAGCCGCGGCCTCGACATAGAGGCGGCCTGCGGCATGCTCGCCGGCAAAAGCTGAGCTTCCCTCTGCCCTAAATTAGCTAAAATAGTTAAAATAGCTAAATTAGCTACCCCCTCGCACACAAACCAAACCCCATAAATAATGAAAAAAATTTTACTCAGCCTTGTCATGCTGCTTGGCCTGACGGCCATGATGCAGGCGTCGCCGCTCACCGCCGGTGAGTCGTTGAGCCGCGCAGCAGCGCCCAACGTGCGCATGGCAGCCCCGTCGCGGTTCACCACCGCCGACCTGGTCTATACGGCCAAAGACGCCAACAACGAAGCCGCCCTTTACGTCTTTGCACGCCAGGGCGAAGGCTTCCTCATCACCTCGGCCGACGATGTGGCCTCTCCCGTGCTGGCCTACAGCTCCACAGGCACCTTCGCCAACGCCCAAATGCCCGACAATCTGCGCTGGTGGCTGGGCGAATATGCCCGCGAGATAGCTTACGCCAAAGCCAATAACATCCGCCCGCTGAAGGAGCTGACACGCCCGCAGCGCGCCCCCATCGCTCCCTTGGTAAGCACCCGCTGGAACCAGGGCGCCCCCTACAACGACTCTTGCCCGCTGATGAGCGGCCAGAGAACCTACACCGGCTGCGTGGCTACCGCCATGGCGCAGGTGGTGAAGCATCACAACTGGCCCGAACGCGGCATCGGCTCAAACACCTACACATGGAACGGTCAGCCCCTGTCGATGGACTTCTCCAAACAGGTCTATGACTGGGCTCACATGACCGACACCTACGGCGACAACTCCACCTCTCAGGAGAAAGCCGCCGTGGCACAGCTGATGCTCGCCTGCGGCATCTCGGTGAACATGGGCTACGGCCTGAGCGGCTCCGGCGCCATGTCGTCGGTAGTGCCCGGCGCCCTCATCGACAATTTCGGCTACGGCAAATGCACCACTCAGATTTCGCGCGACGAATGTCCGCTGCTGCAGTGGGAGGAATACATCTACCGCTCGCTGGCAGCCAACGCTCCCTGCTATTACTCGGGCCAGAACCTCAGTGTGGGCCACGCCTTTGTGTGCGACGGCTACAGCTCTGACGGCTATTTCCACTTCAACTGGGGCTGGGGCGGCGTCAGCGACGGCTACTTCCGTCTCACGGCCCTCGACCCGCGCAGCCAGGGCATCGGCGGCTCAAACAACGGCTATAACATCTATCAGAGCGTTATCCTCAACGCCCTTCCCTCAAACGTCTGCAACACCGGTCTGGCAATCTTCGAGAACACCGTGAAGGTAACGCCGGATTACGACACCGTGAACAACACCCTGTCGCTGTCGGGCAACTTCCGCAACCTTGGCGCCGCCGCAGTGGAGGTGGAGATGGGTCTGAGGGTGCGCAACATGGAAACGGGCGCCGAGACCATCTACGGCACCGGCAAGCTCCAGAGAGTCAACCCCCGCAAAGTCATCGGCAACATCACTGTTACGGTGCCTGCCCTGGCCAACGGCTATTATGAAATCACCCCTATGGTGAACAGCTCGTGCACCCTCAGCGAGAAGGTGTGGGACGAGGTGCTGATGCCCCTTGGCGAACCCACCATCGCCTACATGGAACGCAGCGCCGACGGCATACAGTTCGCCTTCCCCGAATATGGCCTGCTCGAGGCTCAGAACCTCACCCTGCAGACCCCGCTCTACAACCAGAACAAGTACAAGGTGACGATGAAAGTGAAAAACCCGCTCGCCACTGAGGTATATGAATATTTCGTGGTAGGTCTGCTGCAGGGCAACTCCCTGGTTGAGTATTCGTCGCCTTACGCCATCGACCTCATGGGCGGCGAATCGGAAGACGTAACATACATCAGCAGCTTCGACGCCCCCGCCGGCAGCTATTACCTGGCAGTGGTTCAGCTGTTGGGCAACAACGCTTACCTCATCTCCGACCGCGTTCCCGTAACGCTCAGCGCCGCTCCCTCGCCGGTGCGCTTCAACGTGTCGAATCTGGCCGTAACAGATGCTGAAAACGTCGATGCCTCGAACATAGCCTTCAACTTCGACCTCAACGTCACCCGTGGCTATTTCTGCTATCCTATGACCGCATATATAGCACCCGAGAACGGCGGCGCCATCATCTCGGGCGAGACCTATGAGACCCTCTTCATCGACGGACAGAACACCAAACATCTGTCGTACACCATTTCCTCTGACGCCCTTGAGGTGAACAAGCGGTATATGCTGGCCATCTTCTGCCAGAGCAAACAGCTTGCCTACACCACGTTTAAGGTAACCACGCTCGACGTCAACTCTATCGACACCGACAGCCAGTGGCAGTTCGACGGCACCACGCTGACGGCCCCGTCCACTCTGGAGAGCGCCGCCCTCTACACGCTGCAGGGCATGAAAGCGCCTGTAGAGATAGTCCTTGACGGCAATACAGCCACCTTCGACGCCACGGCCCTTCCGGCCGGCGTTTACCTGCTGCGCGCCGCCACCCCCACCGCCGCGAAGACCCTCCGCATAATAGTGAAATAAACCATACGCGGGCCGCAATAATCATGATCACCTCACCACCAAAACGCGGAATG
>OHAJ01000525.1_pt1 | contig 28583 bp, 23 predicted proteins | sample 1577101 | NCBI WGS metagenome assembly OHAJ01 (sample SAMEA3541531, study PRJEB24748) | human gut metagenome | biome: human gut; feature: human-associated habitat; material: faeces | place: China | collected 2012
CCGCCGCTGCCGCCGCCGATAAGGGCGCCTTTGCCTGTATTTGTCATGTTACAGGATGTTGTTCCGATAAGCATGGTCCCGCAAAGCAGCGCGACGCTTAACGTTTTAAATACATTTCTGACTTTCATTTTTATATAATTTGTGTTAATAATAATTCCGGCACAGAGATACAGGCATAGCCATTTATGGAAATGCCGACTGCACATGTCCTTTCTATATTATACAAGCCATCGGGAGTAAGGTTTAATTTGTCAATGCGCGGACTTCATTATTTTTTAACGTTTAGACATTTCGCACACTATTGTGAAAATTTGTTTTTTATGCTATCTTTGCATCTTATTCACCTCTGTTATGATGAAGCGGTTGTTTTTTATCTGCCATATATGCACTGTGTCACTGTTTCTGATCCTGTCGGGATGTGCCCATGAGGATTCGGACGATGGCGTTTCCTCCCGGGATTGCCGGGATGTGGCTATGCGCGTGCACCGGATGGTCAGTGATGCGGGAGATCTTATTGGTGGGGGTCATCTTAACGATGCCTTCAGGCTCCTTAGCGATGCCGAAGGTGTCATCGATGCCGATCCTGCCGCGGAGGTCAGTTGCGTCGATCGGCGCGATATGTATTTTCTCTTCGCCAACAAAGCCAAAATTTTTACCGCCTACAAGGACTATCGCAACGCGGCCAAATACTATAGTCGCAGCATCCGCTTTGCTCCCAATGCAATCGATAGCCTGCAGATGACTTTGGACCTTTCCGTAATAGCTTGTCATGGCGGTGATTCTGTCACGGCCCGACGTTCCGCTGCTAAAATTCCCTCTTTTCAGATAAAAGATTCCCTATATAAGAAGTATGCATGCAGCCTGTCTCATGCATATATTGAGAAATTTTTTGGTAGCCGGGAGCGCTCACGCGATCTGTTCGGGCGCAGTCTGGCTGTTGCTCGATCCGAGGGCTTCAACCTACATTCGCAATTGACTCCTCTTTCTGAGCTTTATGAGTATTATACTTATCGCGGGAATCTTGATTCAATGCTTTTCTATCTTAATGATTATAAATGCCTTGCTGATACATTTAGGACTCCCGACATGATGGCGGATGTCAGCAAGGGATTCCTGAAAGCATATATTCTCAAGGGTGACGGTGAGAAGGCTTTGTCAGCTTTCAATAATTACTTTAATATAGTAGATTCTCTTTATAATCCAGCCGGTTTCTCCGTGCTTAATTCTGAATACAGTGACGAGAACCTGAATCGTACCAACGACAGGATGATGAAACTTGAGCTTACAGTTTCTCGATTCAAGATGATTCTCATTCTTATCGTCACTCTCATCCTTGTCGGTGCCCTCATATGGCTGGTATGCCGTACATTGATACAGTCTCGTAAACGTATTTTTTTCCTGAATCGTGAGATCGCGCGCAAAGAGTCCCCCGTGACGGAGGCGCAGCCTGTGCGGAAATCTCCCGAAGGATCGCGTCAGGCGGAATTGATGAAGGCCATCGACGACGTGCTCGCGGATCCAGCTGTCTATTGCAATCCGGAGTTCAACATTGCGGAGCTTGCAAAACTTGTCGACTCTAACACCAAATATGTTTCTCAGGCAATCAACGAATGCACCGGAATGAATTTCCGTACCTTCATAAACTCCTTGCGCATAAAGATCGCCCGTGTCAGACTGACCAACTCCGTAGAATATTCCAACCATACAATTCAGGCCGTAAGCGAGAGTGTCGGTTTCAAGTCTACATCAAACTTTGTCATAGCCTTCAAGAAAGTCATGGGCGTCACTCCATCCGCTTATCAGAAACTGGCATGTCATGACCCATCTTTCGATTGAATTCTGCGCCGGCGCAATGACGTCAGGAAATGCCGTAATGGCAAAAAATTATTAAGAGACATGCTCTGCCCCCTCCTCCCTTGCAGAAAAAACGGCATACTTTTAGGTGCGGCATGCCGTATTTTAGGCCCTGTTTGTTAAAAAGTCCGTGTTCAGCCTTTTAAATTTACATTGTTTCAGGAATCGGGCCTTTTTACTCAGCATATTTTTCTATTTTTTTTAGATTTATAGATATTTTTGCACGGGAGTTGTAAGGACGTTTCCAGAGTCTTATGCACGTCTTCACACACATCCGGAACTTATTTTTTAATTTCAACAACTTTTTTTTATGAGAAAGAAAAGTCACGCAACAATGAAAGGAAACGCTTTATCGCGGTTCCTTCTGTCACTGCTGTCTCTGATCGTCCTCGCAGGATGGTCTCCGTCCGTTTCCGCGGCCGACAAGACAGTCACCGTCGGCACTCAGACCAGCGTCACAACTTATGTGCCCGTTATGACCACATGGCATGACAACTGGTCGGAAATCATCTATACCTCCGACATGCTTTCCTCTATTCCTGAGGGATCGGTCATAAAGAAAATAGGCTTCAACGGCATGTCGCTTGTCAATATCGCCGACATGCAGTATGAAGTCTATATAAAAGCTACTGAAGCCACTGAAGCCCCGGCTTCAAGATCCGATCTTTCCGGGTTTACATGCCTTTTCAACGGCACCGTCTCGGTTGCCAAATCAGAAAGCACAAGCACTCCCGAACCGTTGCTGACGGTCGGCGGTGAGAACGAATTCACCTATGAAGGCGGTAACCTTCATGTTGTGGTCAAATCGCACTTCTCCCAACTTCCGGAAGGAAGCATATATTTCTCCTACCAGAATAAACCTAAATCTGTTCTTCAGGCACTCAGTAATGACGCTTGGGATAATGTCCGCGAATCAAACTATCAATATCTCCCCGTTATGAATCTGGAGGTTGGAATGCCTGCCGGATATGTCGACCTGACGAAAGTCTCGGTCGGGAACGGCACGTCAACAGACTTTTCTACTCCTATCTCGTTGTATTATGACAAGCATTCGATGAGCTCGACTCTCTATACTTCCGATATGCTTGGCATTCCGGCCGATATGGATATTCATCAGATTTCTTATGACGGATGGATACAGACTGCTTCAACAGACCCAATCCGTATCCGTGTATGGATGGCCAACACTACTGATACCGACGTCCCCGCGCAAGTTCCGGCCCTGACCGCCATGATTCCGGTGCTTGACACTCAGATCACTCTCGATCAGACGCAAGGCAGTAATTATTATTATGTAGAACTCCTTAAACTCATGCTCGACACTCCGTTCCGGTATACGGGCGGAAACCTGCTGATTGTTATTCAGGCGGACAATACGAAAAACCAGCGTGTGAATTTCTGTGTCGATTCCGATCATTCCGGAATGTCAATCTATGGTTACGGCTCCTCCGACGATATTTCCGGCTTCTCGTTCTACGCCGGAAAGTTTCCTAAGACCAACATATATTATGCCGCTCCTCAGGTAGAGACAGCGCCTGAGATATCATTCGTTACAAACAAGGAGGCCGGGGCGTCGGTCACCATGTCTCTTGTCTCTCGCGACGGTGTGCGTGTCGACTGGGGAGGCAAGCTAAAGGACTATCCATATGGCGGAGCACTTACCCTAAGCTATGACCTGTCAGGTAATGAAGTGAAGATATGGCCAATGTCCGATGATGACCATATTACGTCTTTCTCCTGCCGTGACGCCGCCATATCGTCTATATCACTCAAGGCGCCGGCTCTTACTTATCTGCGTCTCTCCGACAATCTTATCGAAACTGTTGATATCTCCGATTGTCCCGTTCTCGAGACTCTTATCCTTAAGGGTAACAAAATTTTTGATTTCAACACATCTTCGCCGACGATCAAGACTCTTGACCTATCTCATAATGTGCTCGAAAAGTTCCGCGTCGCCGGGTTTACTGCCCTTGAGAGACTTGATATCTCTGTCAATTCCCTGCGTTATCCCGTATGGATCGAATGGCCTGAGGCTCCGGCCATGAATTATCTGAACGTCAGCTTCAATAATCTCCTGCAGTTGGATCTTGCAGCCTATAAGGATCTCAAGACTCTTATTTGCAACAACAATGGCATCAGTGAACTCGATCTGAGAAATGTGCCTGCACTCGAGGTCCTCAGAGCCGGATATAACGCGTACAAGACCCTCGATGTAGCAAAGTGTCCCGGTCTTAAGGTCCTCGATATCAGCGGTACATCAACCTCGCCCATACGCCTTGGCTCTCTTGCCTCGCTCGAAGAGCTTAATATGCAGCTCACGGGCATCAATTCTGTAAATCTCTCGGCAAACACTGCTCTCCGTAGCATTGTGCTTTCGCAGAATGCCCTCACAGCTCTTGATCTCTCTGCCAACAAGGCTGTTGAGCATCTCGACATAAGAAAGAACGAGATCTCCTCCGTTGATCTCTCAATGCTGACCAAGCTCCGTTTCCTCGACTGCTCGAGCAATGCGCTCGAAGCACTTGATCTTTTGTCAAACGTGGCACTCGACTCGCTTTATTGCTCGATCAACAATCTTTCCGAACTCCCCCTCGCTGCCGGGAACCATATCCAGTTCATAGATTTCGCCTCTAACTCAATCGCTTCTCAACCGGTTAATATGACGGCCGTGAAATATCTCAACTGTGCCGACAACAAGTGGACATCCGTCGACCTGTCGAGGACACCTGCGATTCTCGGCCTCGATATTCATTCGAATCTGCTCGATAAAGATGCACTTCTCTCGATGTTCAGTCAGCTCCCTGACGTCAACGGTATCGAGGTCCCTGAAAATGATGCCTCCTGGATGAGGGTATTGAACTATAACGATAACCCCGGTACGGCTGAAGTCTCTTCCGAAATTCCGGAGACTAAGGGCTGGAACTGCTCTTACAAGGCTGATATCCTCGGCGACGCTTCGGCTGCTATCCTTATTCCTGCCGACAAAGTCTATACCCGCATGTCGTTCGGTATCGATACGAAAGACGAAGTATATTATGTGGACTGGGGCGATGGCAAGAAAGAGGAATTCCGCACTGAAAACCCCGAATACAGCTATAACAGCATCGTCGGTTACGCAACCGGAGAAATCGTACGTATATACGCTCCCTCGACTACTGAACTCGGCGTGAGCAACGCCGGATATCTCGATCTTGACGTGTCGGGTATGCCCGGACTCTTGCGCCTTTCTTGCTCCGGCAATAATCTCTCTTCTCTCGATGTCTCTAAGAATACTGTACTCCAGGATCTGAATTGCCGTAAGAATCCGTTGACTGCGATTTCTTTCCCTGAGAACTGCAAGCTCACTTCACTCGACTGCTCGTCAACGCTCATACGCGCTTTCGATCTCTCGAAAGTCCCCGATCTTATCCAGCTTGCCGTCAATTCATGCCGTCTCGAGTCTCTTGACCTCACTCCGGTCAGATCGCTTCAGATGCTTCAGGCTGATGATAATATGCTACGCTCTGTCGATATTTCCGGACTTTCGCAGCTGATCTATCTGTATCTCTCGAAAAATCAGCTGACCTCTCTTGACCTGAGTGACAATCTCTATCTTAAGGAACTCGCCGTTGACTATAACAGCATCGAGTCGCTCGATCTCTCAATGCTCAAATTCGTCGAATCAGCGCATGTCAATAAGAACCAGATCAAGTCGATATCGCTTGACAATCCCGCAATGAAGACCTTCCTTGCCGGCTCTAACCGCCTGTCTGAGATCGATCTTTCAAAGCTTCCCGCCATAACCACGGCTACTGTCAATGACAATGAACTCTCTTCGCTCGACATTTCAGGGAATGAGGCGCTTATTCAGTTCTTTGCCGGTGACAACAAGCTCAAGTCTCTCACTTTAGCTTCTTCTATGCCGGGCTTGAAGATTCTCAATGTTGACAATAACTCTCTTTCCGACATCAATCTTTCGGCTCTGCCTGCGCTTTACGAATTTGTGATTTCGCATAACAAGTTCTCCGGCACTCTCGATTTCTCGAAAAATCCGAATCTGTATTTCCTTCAGGCTTCACATAATGAGATCGAGGGTTTCAAATGGGGTCCCACGGCGTCCGTGGCTACGATCTACGCGTCATACAACAATATCCGCACCCTTAATGTCCCCGGGAATGCCCTGTCTGTGATTGACCTCTCAAGAAACAGTCTGGAAGCCGTGAATCTCAGCAAACTTGACAATCTCTTCTATCTTGTTCTTGACTTCAACAAATTGACATCGGTTAATCTGAAGGCCAATCAGAACCTCCAGGGCGTTTCCCTCCGTGCAAACATGCTTGGTGCCGCCGCGATCGATCAGATATGCGAACAGCTTCCTGACATCAACGATCTCGGTGTCGTTCCCGGTGAAGAGGCCTGGATGAAGTATCTGTTCCTTTCCGGAAATCCCGGTTGTGAGGATGCCAATGTGACTCCGGCTGTCTATAAAGGCTGGACAGTTGTCAGGTACGAGGATATTCCTGTTGACCGCGTCCTTACCCTCAATGTTGTCGCTTCTGACGGTTCTCCCGTAGTCGATGCGACTCTTGTGCTTGTCGTCAACGGTCAGGATGCAGGTACGCGCCCGGTCGAGACAGATCCCGGTGTGTATGTTTACGATCCGCTCCCTGTATTCCTTGATGGCGTCACTTATTCTGTTCGCGTTGAGAAAGATGGTTACAATACACAGCTTGTCGATATCAGTGATATCGTGGAAGGCGACATGACGCTCACCGTAACGCTTGAAGCCGTCGGCGGAGGAATTGAAGACGCAAATGACGATGCTTTCAGGGTTATGGGCGGCCACGGATGCGTCAAGGTATATCTGCCTTGTGAGATTGATGTGGTCCTTTGCGACATAACGGGACGTCAGGTATTCACCGGCACTCTTCCCCCAGGTGAATCCGTAATTGACTCACTTGCACCCGGCATATATATAGCTCTCGGTGCAAAAGTCCGTGTTTTCTAAACTCGATTCAGTCCGGATTTTAACATCCGAAGCAAAGGGACCGGCTAAAGGCCGGTCCCTTTCATATGTTCATCCATACATCCTTATCTTTATGGCAAAAACCGACGGCTTTTGCAAACTCTTCGCTCCCCGCTCCACTACAGTGCTCCCTGCTCCACAAGAGTCGCTATACGCTCTATTATCGCATCCTCCCGATTCTTGTTTGGATGGAATCCGGCTTTCATGTTCATCCCGAAGAATCTGCCGAAAGTCTGCCAGAAGCCGGCCCGGAAACTCCCTAAGAACGCTTTCACTATATTGTACGATGTCTGGTCTGTTTCCCGGTTGATGAGTTTCAGCATGATTTTGCCTTGCCCTTTCGTCATTTTCTTTACTACTGGCTTGTATTGGTTGAATATGTCCTTCTCGAGCGTTTTGAGGTGCTTCTCGCGCGTTTTCTTGTCTGGGATGGTCTGAATATACTCGTAAGTCTCGCAAAGCGTGGAGAAAGCAAGTTTTGCGTATGGCAGGGTTTTCTTCACGTCGCGTACGGTACGCCAGTAGAATTCCTCCTCCTTTTTGTTCTTGAACTTCATTGGAGGATAGACCGTGATATTGCGGATATAAGTCATCCGGCATGTGTCGCCGTATTCATCCACAAAACGTGTGTATCCCTCATAGGCTTTTACCTTGAGTCTGACCTCACCTTCCGTCTCTTGTGCGGACGCATGGGTCCATATCCCGAAGATCATCAGGAAGACTGTCATCAGGACGGGGACTCCCGTCCCTATCCTCGTGATATGTGGTTTATTCCCTGTGAATCCAGATTTTATTTCCATTCTACCCCTTTTATTGTGTCCGGCTCCCGATCCCCGGGTTGTGTGGTAAAAGCCTGAGGCTTTTACTCCTCCTCTTGTCGTCGGATCGCTACAGCGCGAACACCGCCTCTCTTCCTAAACGGAAAAGCGCGTCAAAAATTGAAAGATCCTCATTCACTTTGGCCGAGATCTCTTTTCTGACCTTCTCGATTCTTTCGTCTCCGGTGCTCGTGAGGGCGCCCTGATCAAACCAGCCGAAGACCACATCTGTAAGTCTGGAATTGAAGTCCTCGAGTGTTATTCCTTCCGAGCCTGCGTAGACTGCATCTATCTCGGCTATGAGGTGCGCGTAGAAGGGTGTCCTGCCATAGGCAGCGTTTATCGCTCCGATATGCTCCCTTCTCCATTTGCCGTGTTCTGACAGAACGGGATTTGCCGTTTTTTTCTTCAATACATCTCCGCCTCCCTCTACGGGCACTGTGAGGGTGCCGGTCGAAAGCCGGCAGCGGGCGAACTGTTTTCCCTTTATTCCGCAAGAGAGAGAAGCGCGGAGCCGCGCTTCTCTCTCTTCAAAGCCTTCACGCTTTGCGTGTATATAAGCCCGTATCCATGCGGGTGTCGGTCCGAAAGGTGTTACCATTTCCCCGCGCTTTTATCGGGGTTTGGATTTCGGAGTATGCGGTCCCAGCGTATTTTGCCGTCAAACCAGCCCCTTTCCTGATCAAGCGATGCTATGATGAATACCGGCGAACCTACCAGATGGTCTTCCGGGACGAAGCCCCAGTAGCGGGAATCAAGACTCCGGTCGCGGTTGTCTCCCATCATCCAGTAGTAGTCCATCTTGAATGTATAATAGTCGGTCTGTTTGCCGTTTATGTATATCTTGTTGTCGCGCACTTGCAGATCGTTGCCTTCATAAACGCGGATAGCACGTTCATATATCGGCAGATTGTTTGCGGTGAGGTGCAGTGTCGTACCCCGTTTCGGAATCCAGAATTCACCCATATGGGGACGTGTCCACCCGTAGGAATTGCCAAGAGGGAAAACTCCGCCCAGATCAAGCATCCCGCTCTCCGATTCGCGTTGCAAAGGCCCTATGACTTCCGGCCATTTCTCGATCTCGGCTTTCATGCTGGCGGTCAGAGGTACGTCATAGAACCAGAACCCGGCATATTCGTTGCGCATCGGCTTATAGCCATGATCCTCGGCCCGTACGCCGAGTTCGTGCCATTTTTCCGCGCTGATTTCTCCGTTTACCGGAACTATATAGTTGTACTGTACATTTTCCGGTTCGGCTATGGGCTGCCCGTTGATGTATATGGTATCGTTCGAGATCTTTATCCGTTCTCCCGGAAGTCCGATGGTACGTTTCACATAATTCTCGCGGCGGTCTACCGGACGCCATATGATTTCTCCGAACATCTGTCTGTTCTGTGCGATATACGCCCTCGGATCGGTAATGCCCTGTTGCTGCATGTCGTACATCATCTGATAGTAGTCGCGGTTGGGCATGTTGAGCGCCACCGTGTCTCCTTGCGGGAAATTGAATACGACGATGTCGCCGCGTTCCACGCTCCTGCGTCCCGGCATGCGGTGATACTCAAGCTGCGGATGGTCTATGTAGCTCTTTGTGTTGACTATAGGGAGCGTGTGTTGGGCCAGAGGAAAATGCAGCGGGGTCTGCGGCACGCGTGCCCCGTAGACTGTCTTGTCTACCCAGAGACGGTCTCCTACAAGCAGCGACTTCTCAAGACTCGATGACGGTATCTCATACTGCTGCCCGATGAAGGCGAATATGAAATATATCAGCACAAGGGCATAGACGATCGCATCGACCCAAGCCATCACTGTCCGTGTCGCACCGGTCTTCTTTTTCCACCAGCTAAAGGGGATATATCCCGTGATATAGATGTCGAACAGAAGGAACCACAACAGTCCGAGCCACGCGTTTCCCATGAGGATGACCCATGTGAAAAATATGGCTGAGACGATACCGAAACGTATCCAGCGGGTTTTCTTCACACGGCGTATGCGCCCCATGAAGCTTTTGTCAGGTTTCTCTTCTTTTATTATTTTTACCCCCTTATCTTTTACTGAATCGTTTTTTACTGAATCGTTCTCGGGAGTCATATTGCTGTCTGTCATTTGAAAATGTCTTGGTTGGTCATTTCTGTGAGCATTTCATCCAGTGTGTGAAAGCCTCTTTTTCCGGCAAGCCATTCGGCCGCCATAACCGCGCCCAGCGCGAATCCCGCTCTTGACTTCGCGGAGTGGGTGATCGTTATGTCATCAACGGCTGAATCCCATATTATGGTATGTATGCCCGGAACCTCCCCGCTGCGCACATGTTCTATTTCCATCACATCTTCGGCGTGCGGTGTGTCTGGTTCGGCCCATCCTGTCACGAGGCTGTTGCATTCCTCGATCTGTTCGGCAAGGGTTATGGCCGTTCCGGAGGGATGGTCGAGTTTATGTATGTGGTGAGTCTCGACCATGCGTGGCCTGTATTGCGGGAAACTCTGCATTATGCGTGCCAGATATCTGTTGACGGCCATGAAGATATTGACTCCGATCGAGAAGTTCGATGCCCACAGAAGTGTGCCTTCCCCTGCTTCGCAATGTCTGCATGTATCCTCGATCTGAGTGGTGCCTGAGTCTGTCTTCTGGCTGACCCAGCCTGTCGTGCCGCACACTACCGGCACTCCGGCTTTGAAACACATTCCGATATTTTCCCTTGCCGTAGCCGGGGTGGTGAATTCTATCGCTACGTCCGAATTGCGGAAGTCATCCGATTCGAAGTCTGCGGTGTTGTCTTTGTCTATGCGGCATGTTATCTCGTTGCCGCGTTCAAGGGCGATCTCTTCGATCATTTTCCCCATTTTCCCATATCCGATTAGCGCTATCTTCATATCCTAAAAACCGAAAGCTATGTTGTCTATATACACTGTCAGGCCTTCAGTGCCGATGAAGGCCTCTCCGCAGGTCGACGATGCCATGACCAGTACGTGTGTGGGAGTTGCGTTGGCGGGTGCCCAGCCTTCTTCCTGCACCGGTACGAGTTTTCCCTTTGAATTGTAGGCATGGTATGCCTTGGAGCCGTTCAGGAGCCCCATATAGGGCTTGTAGAAGGGCTGTCCCGTAATGTTTCCGTAGTGTATCGGCAGCTGATGCCCTTTGGTCAGCGGAACGCTGCGGTTGTAACGTTCTCTTCCTGTGCCTACCCGGAGAGCATGGATATTTCCCTTTGAATCTTCCCAACGTTTCTGGAGAAGGACATAGACCTCGGCGTTGTCGCGCCCCTGAAGAGTCTTCTTGCTTCCGAATCCTGTGGCCTTGACACGGGTATTGACATTGGGCATGTCTACTTTGAGGTCGTATACCAGCGCTTTGGGTCGCTTTGTGTAGGGCATTCCCATTTCCATCTTGGAATATGGACTTTTCGTCGATGAGATAGGTTCTCTTACCTTGCCTAAGAATATCGTACCGGGCACCATGACATCCATATTGAGGAGCCCGAGCACTTTCACTTGTTCTATCTTGGTATACAGCTTGGCCATTTTGTTGCCGTTGACCACAGCCGGCTCCACCGTGTTCGATGCTTTCACGACACCGGAGACCTTTGCGTATACGTTGCTTGATGCCCATGGTGAGCCTCCCTTGGGCGAGTAAGGCACGTTTCCTTTTATCATTTGGGTCGGGCCTATGGCATAGACTGTCTTTGTCTTGCCTCCGATCACTTTTGATTCTGTGATCTCACGTGTCACCCAGTTCGAGAAATCCCCGAACTTGATCTTTTCAAGAGTAAGGGCCGATGAATCAGCACACGATAAAAGCGCCATTAGCGTGCCGGCCAGTAAACCTAACTTTCGCATAATGGCGCAAATTTAATAAAAAAATCTGAAACTGGCCTCCTCTCGGCCTTTTGTTTGGATTTTACCTCTTCAGAGTCTGTAGAAAGTGGTTTACCCACTCTTCATGGTCCGGTGTGGCGAGGATGACTGTCGTGACCTCCTGGTCGTCATATGGAAGTACAAGGACTGTCACATGCTGCCCTTCCAGCATTCCGCTTGCTTTTGCTCCGCTGCATTTGCCGTATTTTACTTTCTCTACCTTCGGATTTGGCAGATGCATCGAGGCCGCAAGACGGCGACAAACCTCATACGCTATCTTCTGATTGGAACCGCGTTTCTCGACATTGCTCATCGAAAGCCCGAAGCTGCCGTCATTGCTTTTTGCCAGAAAGCCGGAGCCCTTCTGTATCTGCATGCCGGCCGGAAGCTGGAATTCGAATCCGGCGTAATCCATATTGACATACCAGTTGGCCTGTCCGTCAGAGCCGACATGGCCTGCGGCCTGCTGTTGCAGTTCGGCCTGTGTGGGATGTTCCATGGTGATTTCTTCCTGCTGTGTGTTTTCGGTCTGGGCCGATACTCCGGCTGTGCCTGCTGTCGCCATTATGGCCGCTGCCAGAAAAATTTTCATCTTCATATCTGGTTTATTATTAACTTTTGCTGTTTTCTTGATTATGAAGTCGTAAATTTATATGACTTCTATGCTTTAAAGTTGATTCAAAGTTGATTCCCGAGGAATATCCGGCTGTTTTCCGCTATGACAGGTGTAAGATCTTTTCCATAGGCTGCCGATAGCCTGATTATCACTTCTTCGATTGTCATGGGTGATTCGTCGGTCTCGGCGAGTATCCGGTTCTCCGGAGTGGCTCTTAATGCATCGGGATTGAATTCAGCGCCGAATGAAAGCCAGCAGCCTGCCCTGAGAAGCATCTCGGCTACCGAGGCTTTGCGCCTGAATCCATGGATCACCCAGTTTTGTTTCGGTTTCAGATCCCTGCGGCATCCGATTATCACGTCATGTCCTTTGACATCATGTATCACCATTGGTTTACGAAGACGTTCCGACAGATCGATATGACGCTTGAAGATCTGAAGTTGTCTGAATAGCGGCCCTCCTCGGGGAGTAAGATCCACTCCGCTTTCTCCGATTGCCACTACTTCCGGTCTGGAGGCGGTCTTTTCGATATTCTGCCACATCGCCTCGTCGGGTTCGGCGATGGTGTCCCACGGATGTATTCCCACGCTGTAGCGTTGAGATCCGACAAGTGGAGGAATCCCTCTTTCTGGATGGGCGCATAAGGCCACGACTCCCTGTGGTTGGGGCACCGGATGATGTGTATGTATGTCCAATATATCCATGTGAGTCTCGCTGATGTTGTTTATGTGGGATCTTTATGTTTTTTAACCGAATTTAACCCCCGTTGGTTCGGGTCTGTCTGTCGGTTTTTCCCTTTTTTATTTTTGGCTCTGACAGGCGGCACAGGATCATAGCCGTATCCTCCCCACGGATGGCAGCGGCATATTCTCTTTATTGCAAGCAGGGTGCCCCTACAGGCGCCGTGGAGTCGGATCGCCTCTATGGCGTATTGACTGCATGTCGGAGTGTATCTGCATGAGGCTGGAAATAGCGGGGATATGGATAACTGATAAAAACGTATTGTCATTATCAGCAACTTTCTGCCGGTTTCAGTCAGACGAATTTTCATCCTTTTTTTCTTCTGCACAGCCATGCTCAGGCTTTTGATCCTCGATTATCCGTGCGAGTTTATCCATAAGCCGGCGCATTTTCTTTTCTATCAGGGAATAATCTGCGTTGTCATCGTGTATATATACGAACGCCATCCCGAGCGTGCGTATTCCTCCGTGGGCGATTATCGCCTCGCGCAAGCCATGCCTGTTCAGACGGTAGGCCTCGCGTATCCGCCGGCGCAGCAGCACCCTGTCCACCGCGCGTCGGCGCTTGCGTTTCGGAACGGTGATCAGCATCTGCATCATTCCGATTCCGTCCGGTGTCCCGTTGCGGAATGTATTTTCTAATTCTTGTGGACCGAGCGCTCTGTAATTCAGACGCAGTGGAAAATCATAAAGACTGTTTCCTTCCTTAAACAGGCCGTCTACAAGCGATTTGAGGCGAAGTTTCTCCTCCTTCCCCATCCTGTTGTCTCTCCGCTTAGTTTCGTTCATAGTGCAAATTTAACAAAATAAACCAAATTTATCCTCGTGCGTTACCTAATAAAGAAATTAAATTGCTTTATACTATGAAGACAGTTTGCATAATAAGTTTTGGAAATTCTACCAAATATCGTCTTACAATCGACAAGGGATGCGATCAGGTATCCGATATAAAGGCTGACGTCAAGGACTACCTTGAAAAGAAATTTCCTACGCTGAGTTCGTTGAATTTTTATGATAAGATGTCGGCGGTTCCTGTCGATGCCTCCAATCGTGAGAAATATAAGGATTATCCGGAGTTTGATGATAATTCTATCGATGAGATCAAAAAAGTCTTGTCACGGGAAGTGGAAAGTTATGAGGATGTCCGTAATCTGAACAGCAACGAGCCGTGGGGCTCAAACAGTAGTAAGGTTTGACGCGTTTCTTATAATTCCCGCGTTTTTGGCTCGTTTCAGGCAACTTCCCTTTAGTATCGATGACAGTTCCTCTGCAGGAGCTTCCAGTATTTTTTGTGGCGTCAGGGTGACGATTGTCTCGATGGGAGCGGGAGTATGGCCCTTATTTGCGCCTTTTCGGTTGTGGAGGCAGGCAGATATGCACCTGTCGCAGCCGAAAAGCGTTTCTTTGCCTTCTTTTGTCGACATGGCTTCGATATGTTCCGGCTTGATCCATTCTCCTCGGTGCTCTATTGTCAGATAACTTATGCATCGGTCGCAGTCAATCGTCCCGTCGTTCCGCAGGGCTCCCGTCGGACATGCCCGCATGCATGCGCCGCAGTGTCCGCAGTTGTCTTCTGTTTCTTTATCGGCTGCAACTTCACGTGTGGTGATTATTTCTGCGAGAAAAACCTCGCTCCCGCTGCCCGGTATTATGGCTGCTCCGTTGTCTCCTCTGATTGCTATGCCCGACTTTACAGCCCAGTAGCGTTCCATTATAGGTGCCGAATCCACGCAGATGCGCCAGTCTTTATGTTCTTCTCCGAGAATTTCGTTTAGGCCGGCTTCGCGGATTCTCTTTTTAATCCATTCGTGATAGTCGGGAAGTAGCGCGTAGGCAGAGATTCTTGGCAGTCCGGTCCCGCGTCTCTCTTTTGCGGCATATCCGAAAGCCATGCATATGATCGATTTCGCCCCCTCTAAGAGCAATCTGGGATCTTCGCGTATATCCCGGTGGTTGCCCATGAAGGTCATTCCCGCATTCCGGCCTCTTTCGAGCCAGTGGGCGTATTCCATGCAGGCTTTTTTGTCAACAGGCTTTGCTTCTGCTATCCCTACGGAAAGAGCCCCCGCCGCAAGCAGCTTTTCTTTGACTTTCTTCTTGAGATGCTCTTTATCCTCTTCTCTACCTGACATTACGTTTGCTATTTCCGCCCGAAGTCCGCGGGTATCTCTCCCCATCGGTCTGTGTCCCACTTGCGTATCTTTACGTTTATCGTATGTGAGTTGAGCCATGACAAAGCCCGCTCCATAAGCTGGAAACTCTTTTCTGTCTTGGGATTGCGTTCAAGCTGTGTTTTTACCTTACGGTTGCGTACCCAGGCCATTCCTGTCACTGAGTCACTGTAGATCGTATGTCGTTCTCCCCGTTGGAACATCAGTGACAGAGCGTGTACTATTGCCAGAAATTCCCCTATGTTGTTTGTGGACTGTTCGAACGGGCCGACATGAAACAGTTCCCTCCCTGTCATAAGCTCTACTCCCCTGTATTCCATTTTTCCGGGGTTTCCCGCGCATGCAGCATCTACAGCCCAGCCGTCAGGATCTATTTCAGGGTTGTCCAGATAGTCGGGCTGTCCGTTTCCGGGCATATTGCGGCGTTGCGCTTCGAGGGCTGTTTTTGCCGATTCCTTCTGTTTATGGGCTTGTGCAAGCAGTCCCCCCAGATCCCTGCTGTCGGTCCTGGCCGTGCCGCGACGGAAGGCCTCGGAGGCTTCTGCCGCATTGTCATAGCTCTTGAATGATGCTCCCGGATAATCGTCTACCTGGTCCAATGCGTCTTGCAGATCATCGTATACTCCGGGCTCGCGTCCTGTCCAGACAACATAATATTTTTTCATACTTCTTCTCTGTAGCGATAATCTCTCCGAAGTCTGTCAAATTCTTTCGGTTCCTCACGCAACGCGGCTGTGTCCGTAGCCGGGTCATAGGATGCGGTGATTTTTTCCGGACTGAGTCCCGGTGTTCCTGTGTAGGCGCCTTCGAGTCCTGACAGATCCGCTTCTATTCCTAAAACTTCCGCTACCGCCTCAAGTGCCATGCGGGTAGCACGTTCTTTGCCTTGTCGTGAATATCCGGCTATATGGAATGTACCGTATTCTACAGCTTCAAGAAGTTCTTCGTCGAGCGTCGGCTCATTCTCCCACGTATCTATTGCGGCACGTATTCTTCCGTTTGTCACGTGTGGCTTGAGTGCGTTGAAATCTATAACCGGTCCGCGTGCGGCGTTCACAAGTATTTTGCCGTCTCTTATCAGACTCAGTTCCCGACCGCCTATCAGATGGTGTGTCGCATGTCTCCCTGTTTTTGTGAGTGGGGTATGCAGCGTGATCGCGTCGCTTCTCTCCAGAAGTTCTTCGAGCGGTACATATTCCCCGCATATGCCGGCTTCCTCTTTCGGCGGATCGGAAATTAATATTTTTGCTCCTAACGCTCTTCCCCATTCGTGGACTATGGAACCCACATTTCCGCATCCGATTATGCCGAGAATGTCATGTGAGGGGTCAAATCCCATGCGTAAAAGACAGGACCATACATATTGCGCCACTCCGGGGGCATTGCACCCGGGCGCGTTGCGTATGGCTATGCCGTTTTGTGCGCACCATGGCAGATCTATCTGGTCTGTCCCTATTGTCGCTGTCGCCACAAGACGCACTTTGGATCCTCCTAACAGCGCTTCGTTACACAGCGTGCGCGTACGTATTATCAGAGCGTCCGCATCTTTCACAAGCTCGGGTGTGAAACCCCATTGGTCCACATATACGACCTCGATATTTTCGGCGCTATTCTCAAGTCTCCCCTTCAGGAATGGTATATTGTCGTCGGCTACGATCTTCATATCTTCAAATTCTAATAAAACGCCATCATCACGAATCCGAGTATGTACAATGCCGAGATGGACAGGATCCATCTTGTCCCGTATTGTATGTTCCACAGTGCGAACAGGTTCGCCAGTTGGACGGCTGTGATCATATACACGGTGGTCATATATGCCACCATATTGTTGAAATCTATGACCATACATGCCGCGCATACAAGGCCCAGCACGTTTATGACGGTGTTGTATAGCCTTTTTTGCGTGTTGCCCGCATAGAGCTTCACAGAGTTGTTAAGTGCCAGTATCAGGCCTGTCACGACGGTGACGGCGACATTCAGCAGTCCGAAAAATAATCCGCTTTTTGTGGCGTATCCGTCAAATAGATTGGTAAACGTCGGCATCCTGAATTGTTCCAAAGAGATTATTCCCAGACCCACGCCTACCCAATATGGCGCGATTATTCCCATCAGGAACGCTATGAGACTTTTGAAATTGAAGCATTTCAGAAGCATCGCGCCGATAAGATAGACCGGTATCATGAAGATAAACGCGTATTGGATCATCGATCCGAGAGAAAGAATGGTCGTGATGACAAACATCTCTTGCGTCGAATTGCGTTTACGGTAACATCCGAACAGCACAAGCAGGCATATCAGGTTGGCAAGTGCCAGAAGTAAGGTCGATGATAATGTCCCGGTCACCCATATGTTGGACGATGCCATTATGATGAACATCCCTGTCAGAACGGTGTCGGAACCCTGGACAAAATTGAATTCCTTGTTTATGAGAAACAATGTGGCAGTCACTACTGTCATCAGGATGATATTGGTGATCCACCCCCATAGTGGTGACAATCCCCATTCGTTTGGTGACGGTAGACATATTCCCATGTTTCCGGCGAGTGTGTTGGGTGTGTCTGCGAAGAAAGCTGTGGCAAACATGACCAATGACATCACGATTGCCACAAGCATACCCTCTCTACCCATCACATGTCGGTGAACCATATCTGTTTATTGTCGGTTTGGTTTGATATAAGTAACTGGTCGGAACATTGAAATAATCAGACCGGTCAGTATAAAATAATTTTGAACAGTTACTTATTACTTGCGTTTGCGAAAATGGACTTTATTTATGACCTCCTCGCGGTCCGCGTCTATGCTCGGCGTTTTCGGAGTTATGACTATACCTTCGTTTCGTCTGTTTGGTTTGCGGTCATAGCGTCCTTCCTCGCGTCTGTCGCCACGCTCATAAGGCTTGCGGTCATCACGTCTGCCGAATGACTTTTTGTCATCCTGTCTGAACGGTTTTCTGTCATTCCTGCCTAAAGAACGCTTGTCGTCTCTGTCGAAGGAACGTCTCTCCTCTTTACCGTAGGATTTCCTGTCGTTGCGGCTGAAGGATTTTCCCTCCTCTCTGCGGTCGTCGCGTTCATAAGTCTTGCGTTCCTCCTTGTGGAAAGGTTTCGGCTTTCGGTCATGTTGTCCGAATTTGCGGGTCTCTTTTTTCCATTCGTCATCCGAGAGCCGTTTCATCTTGCGTGGGCCCCGGCTCCTCTCCTCTTCATCATCGAAGCCCTTTACGCGTCCTCCTTCCGAACGGAAATCGTTGTATTTGCCGTCAAAAAGCACATATTCTCTGAGCGTGCATTCGAGACTGCCGTTGAGCATAGGTATCTTCATCGATGGTTTGAGGCCGATATTGTCGAAATCCTCGTCGTTAAGACCGATTATCCATGCGTGCCAGCCGGGGAAGTTCCGTTTTAGATTTGTCCCTATCCCTCTGTATAGCTCTTCCATGTCCTCCGGTCTGAGACGTCGGCCGTAAGGCGGGTTCATGACGAGCACTCCGGCTTCCGGATTGTCTGTCCAGTCGCTCATCGGGCGGCAGCTGAGTTCTATCATATCGTCGACCTGCGCCGATTTTATATTCTTGCGGGCTATCTGATATGCCTCCGGATCGATATCGCCCCCATATATCTTGAACGCGAATTCTCTTTCTGAACTGTCATCGTTGTAGAGTGATTCGAACAGCTCTTTGTCAAAGTCCGCCCACTTCTCGAATGCGAAGCTCTTGCGGTATATGCCCGGATTGATATTGGCTGCTATAAGCGCGGCTTCTATCAGGAAGGTGCCTGAACCGCACATCGGATCCGCGAAATTGCAGTCCCCTCTCCATCCTGTCTTCATGATGATGCCGGCCGCAAGGACCTCGTTTATCGGGGCTTCTGTCTGTTCGTCACGGTATCCCCGTTTAGACAGCGGTTCTCCGCTCGAATCGATAGATATGGTCACACGGTTGTCTATTATGTGGACATTGAAGGTTATATCCGGATCCGTGACTCTGATGGAAGGTCGTTCTCCCGACATGTCTCTGAAATGATCCACTATGCCGTCCTTGACTCTGTAGGTGACAAATTTTGAATGCGGGAAATCCTCGCTGTTCACTGTTGAGTCGATAGCGAACGTTGTCTCTGGCGTCATGTATTTTTCCCATTCGGTCTCACGGACCACATCATAGAGTTCATCTGGATTGTATGCCGTGAATTTTTCAATCGGTTTTAGAATCCTCAGGGCTGTACGGCAGCTCAGGTTCGCTTTGTACATCATCTCGAGGTCTCCCTCGAAACTTACCATCCGGCGACCCATCTCTACATTCTCTGCTCCAAGCGAGATCAGTTCGTCGCGGAGCACATCCTCAAGCCCTTGAAAGGTCTTGGCCACCATTGAAAAAGTATTTTCCATATTCGGAAATTCTATCTTGTTTTATCTTTGATTAATTCAGTTTTTTATTTTCCGCCTGTTGTCGTTGTGTCTGCATTCGGAGCGGCGTCTCTCCGAGACGTTGATATATTGTTATAAATCTTATCCGAACATTATCTGCGAGCTTCCCCCACCATGTTTCGGTTCCTCTTCATGCCTCCTGGGTTGCTGTCCTACACTGAAATCCGGAGTTTCGGAGATGTTACGTAGCATTTCGCGGATACTCTGCGGGCGGTTGTGGGTCGGATTGCGTTCCAGCAGCGCGATCACTTCGTGGTCATCAAACTGCGCCGGCTTCAATACCGCGTATTTCAGACGTGCTGTCTCGCGTTCCTGCTCTTTCAGTTTGTCGGCTCCATAGACCTCCTCGATCTTTTTCTGTTCTTCCCGTTCCTGCTTGGTAGGTTCTTTTACTTTCTCGCTGTTGTCGTTGATGATGATGGTCTCCTCTTCGTTGATCGTCACATCGAATCCTGAGGCGAGAACGGTTATTTTCACTTTGTCGCCCATAGAGGGATCGTCTCCGATACCCCATTTCACATCGATGCTCGACGGCAGTTTGGACGTGAAGCTTGTTATCTCGGCTATTTCCGAGGTCTTGATAGGATTCTCGGAGTCTTTGGCGCAGATGAATTTAAACAAAAGGCGCTTCGAGGTGTTGATATCGTGCATTTTGAGCAGCGGTGAGTGCAGAGCTTTCGTGATGGCGTCCGTGATACGGTGTTCCCCTTCTCCGATCGCAGTGGCTATTATGGCCGAACCGCTGTCTTTGAGCGTTGTCTTGACATCCTGGAAGTCGACGTTCACATAGCATGGCTCCGATATGATTTCAGATATACTCCTCGCGGCGTTTGCAAGCGTATCGTCTGCTTTGCTGAAGGCATTGAAGAAATTGAAATCTTTATAAAGCTCGATCAGGTTCTCGTTGTTGATGATCAGAAGCGCGTCGACATATTTTTTCATTTCTTCCGCACCCGCGAGTGCCTTGATGATTTTCTTTTTTCCCTCGAACATGAACGGGACAGTTACGATGCCTATGGTCAGCATGCCTGCGGCTTTGGCCTCGCGGGCCACGACGGGGGCCGCTCCGGTGCCGGTGCCGCCTCCCATGCCGGCGGTGATGAACACCATCTCCGTCTCGTCGTTGAAAAGCGCGCGTATCTCTTCCACGCTTGCCTCTGCGCATTCTCTTCCGACTTCCGGTTTGTTGCCGGCTCCGAGGCCTTGCGTGACATCTCTGCCGATCAACAGCTGTGTCGGTACGGGAGAGTCTTTCAACGCCTGTTTGTCAGTGTTGCATACCACGAACCGTATGAGCGGTATGTCCTGTTTGTACATGTAATTGACGGCGTTGCTGCCGCCTCCGCCTACACCTATTACTTTTATGATGGCGCCCTCGGTTTCGTCCATGCCGAAATTCGAAGCGTCCGCTATGTCGCGATCTATATCTTGAATCATCTTATTACCTGTTTAATGTCAAACCTCTCTCCTATTCCAAAATGTCGGAGTCGTCTTCTCCCGGGCCGGAAAATAGTTCCGATATGCGTTTTGAGAATGCTCCCCAACGCGATTTTTTGGGAGATGACGGTTTTGCGGCGGGTGTGTTTTCTATTTCATCTTTATTGCCCTCTCCTGTCACGGGTAATTCCCGGACACCGGGTATGCTCAGACATTCTTCTCCCGATTCGCTGGCACCTGAATATAGAATGCTTGAGACCTGCAGAATTTCCGACGAAGGCGATTTGGTATCCTCCAGATGGATGTATGTCGGAAGTTGCCCGCGTCTTACCGGAAGAGCTGTCTGGCGTGCCAGCAGATCCAATATGCCGTTCAGTTTGGTACCGCCCCCGATGCAGATCAGACCGGCCGGAAGATCGCTGTCTTTTAGACCGGCATATTTGAGCTGTTCCACCACATTGGCTACTATCTCCTCCGAACGCGCCACTATCAGATTGCTGACGTCTGACATGCGGATTCCGTTCATGTTGAGATTCGAGGCGGTCTCACGCGCTATCGCGTTGCCCATTGTGATCTTTATGTCTTCCGCACGTTCCTCAAGCAGGCTCAGACTGGTGATGTCTCGTGTTATGTTCCGCCCCCCCATCGGCAGTGTGGCGAAATAACGCAGCGAACCGTCCTTGTAGATGGATACTGTCGTTGTCTCCGCCCCCATGTCCACAAGCATGCATCCCAGCCGTTTCTCTTCAGACGTCAGGAGAACCTGTGCTGTCGATAGTGCTGTCACGACAAATCCGTTGATATTTATATCGAGCTTGTCCGATATGGTGCGCTGGAGATTTCTGCGCAGCTCGGGGCGGCAGACTATCAGGTCGAATGTGGCGTGTATCTTGTTGCCGATAGCTCCTTTAGGCGATCTTGTCTCGGATTTGCCGACCATGTAGACGCGTGGTATGGCGTCCACGACTTCCAGCGAGGAGTCTATGGCTGTCGAAAGCGCCTGCTCGCGGAGACGGCGCAATATGTCGTCGTTGATCTCTGTGTCGTCAGGCAGATTGATCTCCACTTCTGTGGAGATGCTTCGCAGTGAACGTCCCGACAGACCTACGTACAGTCCTGTGATGACGCGGGGAGATACGGCCGGCTTGCGCTGCAGCCTGTCTATGACCCTGTTTATTCTCATAGACGTCTCCTCGAGGTTCTGGAGTATTCCATAGCGTACGCTCTCCACGCCCTTCTCTTGTTCTGTCGCTATTATGTCCAGACGGCCTTCGGGATGCATTGTGCCGATGGCCGCTATTATTTTCGAACTGCTTATCTCAATCGCAGCTACATATCTGTCCTCGTTCATATTCAGCCTTGCTGTTTGGTATCTTGCGGTGTGTCTTGCGGTTTGTTATCACTGTTGTCCGGAGTTGCCTCGTGAGGATGGCCGTTGTCTGCGTCAGGCAGTGTGGCTTCTTCCAGATCGATCTCCTCTTCGTAGCTCTCCATGTGGTTCAGACGTGTCTTGTCCCGGCGCGTGGCAACTACCTGATCGCGGAATTTGACCGAGATCGTGTCATATTCCTGCCAACCTTTATAGGGCATCACCTGACGGTAGAAAAGTGTCAGTGCGCGTTTCTTCTCGTCAAGACGGGTGGTGTCGCCGAAGTTGATGACATGTCCTCTTATTCGTGGAACAAGTATAAGGTTGTTTTCGTTCTCCGCCACCACCATGCTGACAAGTTCGCTCAGCATCGGATCCTTGCGTATATAATTGACCAGCGGCAATACGGACTTGGGCTGGAAACGACGGTTGAAACTGCCGCTTACCACCGGGACGTCGCTGAAGAATTCCGCATTGGATTCTATATGCTTCCCTTCTTTGTTGATGTAATACGAATAATCTGCGAAGAATACACGCATCACCGGAACCAGTGGAACGATCTTCACGATAAGTTTTCCGTGTGACGAGATCATGCAGTTGACACTCTCGAAGTTGCTGTATCTTGCCAGATAACGCTCCACATCCACTGTATTCAGCTGATGCAGCGGTGTGCCGGTTATTCTGACCGGATAATCGCGAAGTTCTTCTGTCACGCCGTGTCGTATCACGGAATCCATCGCCGCCGAGCCTTCCACATGTATCTCTATGCCTGTGCATACATGCTTGTTTGCCTCCTGATGTGCCCATACTGTCATACCGACGGCATAGCATAGAAGACCCACGAGGATACTCCATTTCAGTATTTTCCTTCCCTTATCGGTCACGGCCCGTTTGTAGTTCTTTATTCCTGAGTTTATTTATTAGTCTCTCCCCTCTCCATATGCTTTCCATCACTCTTTCCGGTCGTGGTTCGGGGCCGGTGTGTGCGATAAAAGCCTGAGGCTTTTATTTATTCCAATGCTTCTTTGATCTCCGGCAACATTTTGTCGATGTCGGCCGCACCCAAGGTCATCAGAATTTCAAAATTACTATTTTTTATAAGATTTAGCAAATCTTTTCGCTCGCAGTAACTTTTTTCTCTGCTTTTTACATTGTCGAGAATCGTATGGGTGCTGACTCCTTCGATCGGAAGCTCCCGTGCCGGGTATATTTCAGGCATTATCACTTGGTCGGCTTCGGAAAGAGCCTTGGCGAATTCCGTAGCGAAGTCACGCGTGCGTGTGTAGAGATGCGGCTGGAATATGACGCTGAGTTTTTTGCCGGGGTATAATTTGCGTACGGAGGCTGTTGAAGCGCGTATCTCGTTGGGAGAGTGCGCGTAATCGTCTATTAATACCGGCCCGTTCTCGCGCTCCGTTCCGTCAAGATATACTTCGAATCTGCGTTTGGCGCCTTTGAAGTCGGCGAGGCCTTGTCTGACTTCTTCGGGTGTCGCTCCTGCTGTCAGTGCGGCGGCGGCGGCCGCCACGGCGTTGTCGATGTTGATTTCCACCGGCACACCGGGATTCATGTCTTCTATGCGCAGTCCGTCGGGACCGACAAGAGTGAAGATGATTCGTCCGTTTCCTATTCTGATATCTTCCGCATGCCAGTCGCCTTCCGCACCGCCGCTGTATGTCATCACCTTGACTCCGGGTTTTGTAGCGGGACGCATCTTAAGTCCTGTATGGAGTATCAGAACCCCGTTCTCGCGGATAAGAGACGAGAATATACTGAAAGCCTCTAAGTAATGTTCTTCATCTCCGTAAATGTCCAGATGGTCCGGATCGGTGGAGGTGATGACGGCTATGTAGGGTTTCAGATTATGGAATGAGCGGTCATATTCGTCGGCCTCCACGACACTTATGGATGATTTCTCGTTGAGCACGAGATTGCTGTCGATGTTTCTCAATACGCCACCGAGAAATGCCGTGCAGCCGGGCTTGGCATTCCGCAGTATGTTGGCTATCATGGATGATGTGGTGGTTTTGCCGTGGCTGCCTGCCACGCATATGGCGTCTGTCGCATCGGTTATCTTCCCGAGCAGCGCCGCGCGTTTGATGATCTCGAATCCGTTGTGGCGGAAATAGGAGAGTACCTTGTTGGTCTCAGGCACTGCGGGAGTATATACGACTAACGTGTTTTCAGGATCACGGAATTCCGCAGGAATGGTGTTTTCATCGTCCGTAAATGTCAATATGGCTCCTTCCTCTTCAAGATGACGGGTCAGTTCGGAAGGGGAGCGGTCATACCCGGCGACTTTCACTCCATGACGCAGATAATATCTGACAAGATTTGCCATTCCTATTCCCCCGGCACCGACAAAGTATATGTTTCTCATTTTTAAGCCTCTTTGATACTGTTTCCTTCTAATATTTCCATCACTTCGTCTGCAATCTTCTCATCACTCTCTCTGAGTGCCATGGCCGAGATGTTTTTCGTCATCTCGTTGAGGCGTCCCGGATTGCTCAGAAGATCAAGGGTCGTGTCGGTCAGTTTTTCTCTTGCTTCTGCGTCTGTTACCAGTATGGCGGCGTTGTGGCTTGAGAGAGCTTCCGCATTCCTGGTCTGATGGTCTTCGGCCACATTGGGCGATGGCACCAGTACACACGGTTTGCCGAGAAGTTCGAGTTCGCTGATGGAGCCTGCGCCGGCACGGGATATCACCAGATCGGCGGCGGCATATGCCGAGGCCATGTCTGTTATGAATTTTGTCACCACGACTCCTTTCAGTCCTTTGGCTGCCTGCAGGCCACGGTCTCCGAAGTTTTTGCCTGTCTGCCAGATTACCTGTATGCCGTTGTCTGCGAGTCTGTGCAGCCCGGTTTCCATGCTTTCGTTCAGTGTGCGGGCACCGAGCGAACCGCCTATGACAAGTAGGGTAGGACGCTCCGGATTCAGACCGAAGCTTTCTCTGGCCTGTTTCTGTTCGCGTGCGCGCTCGGTGAGGTCCTTGCGTACAGGATTGCCTGTCTTTATGATTTTTTCGGCAGGGAAGAACCGGTCCATTCCGTCATATGCCACACATATCCTGAGGGCCTTTTTGGCCAGAAGTTTGTTGGTGACGCCTGCATAGGAATTCTGCTCCTGAAGCAGAGTGGGGATACCTCTTTTCTGGGCTGCTTTTAGAGTGGGGCCGGAGCAATAGCCTCCGACTCCTATGGCTATATCCGGTTTGAAATCCCTGATGATGCGGTCGGCCATTTTCATGCTTTTGCGCAGCTTGAGAAGAACCCCGATGTTGCGCCAGAGGCGTTTACGGTCAAATCCGGCCACAGGCAGACCTTTGATAGGGTAGCCCGCCGCAGGGATCTTTTCCATCTCCATACGGTTCTCCGCACCGACAAATAATATATTGGCGTCCAGCCTGCGTTTGAGTGCGTTGGCTATAGAAAGCGCCGGGAAGATATGGCCCCCCGTACCGCCCCCGCTTATCAGTATGTTGTATTTCTTTTTCATTTTACTCCGTTCATTATGTTAAATAGAACCCCATCCCTGAAGCCGGGTTTCAGCTGACCGGTTTCTGTGAACTGAAATTGGCTGCCTGCATGTCGGCAGGCAGAGCTTCTTTCTCGGCTTTGATTTTTTTGTTGTCTCCCGAATGGGCTGCGAACCGTGCCACCGACATCATGATTCCGAGTGCGGCAGACATGACGATTACCGATGTGCCTCCTTTGGAGATGAATGGCAACGGCTGTCCCGATACAGGGAACACTCCTGTCACTATGGCCATGTGGACGAGGGCCTGGAACACGATCATCACCGCGCATCCCATGATAAGAAATGCCGGGAATGCCCGTGAGCATTTGTAGGCTATACGTCCCGCCCGTGCGAGAAGCAGCAGGAAAAGAAGCAGCACGGCTGCCCCTCCTATGAATCCTGTGTCTTCGACTATGATGGAATAGATATAGTCCGAGAAGGCGAGTGGAAGGCGTGCGCTTTCGCGGGAGTTGCCCGGACCCTGGCCGAACATGCCGCCGTTTGCCTGTGAGAATTTTGCAAAGATCACCTGGCGGTTTATGTCGTCGATAGGATCGGTCGGCTGTACGCCTTCTATAAATCGTTTGAAACGCCCTTTGTGGGTTTCTGCACGACCGTTGCCTGATGTGGTCCCTGAGACTATGGCGCCCCCTCCAGATTTTGCCAGAAGTTCCTGACGTGCCTTTACTTCATCGAATTCCGTACTTGTCGGAGTGACGTATTTGATTCCGTACAGTGCTCCTCCTGCCACGGCATAGACCAGCATGACGATACCGAATTTCTTCCACTGGATGCCGCCTATCAGCATCATGCATATACTCACGGCCATGAGAAGTATTGTGTTCGTCAGGCCGTTGCGCCATAGGCACGCGCTGAATATCACTACAACCACCGCCGCCGTTATAACGCCGGTATTGGTGACGCCTCCAGGGGTCTGGTTCTTGCCTAATATGGAAGCGAGGAGGCATACCACAGACAGTTTGACTATCTCTGCAGGCTGGATCGTTATTCCGGCCACCCTGATGGCGCGTTGGGCGCCGTTGATCTCCATACCCATAAAACTCGATATTAGAAGCAGCCCCAACGAGAATATGGCGAAAGCCCATGCGAATTTGTTGATGATGGTATATGGCGTCTTCTGAAGCCATAGTACTATGCCGAAACCTATGAGAAGAAATATACTGTGACGGATCAGCGGCCCGTATACGTTCGAACCTGAAACTTCGGTGCTTGATGCGCTGTAAAGTTCGATTACGCTTATCACAAGCAGAAAAAGATATATGCCCCAGATGTAGGGATCGGGGCGTCCCTTTTTCTTTGCAAGTGCGGCGGTCTTGGCGGTCTCGGGAGACGGCGCGCCGTTTTCCGGCGCGGCTTTGTCTGTCTCCGGCGCGGGCGTTCCCTCCCCCGGCGCGGGAAGCGGCACCGTATCGCCGGATACGGGCGGCACGGGCGCGGTATCGCCGTTCGGTATATCGTTGTAGGGGCGTTTCTGATCCATAGCTGCCTCCGGAATCGTCGAGCATGTGCGTATAATAATAAATCATTATACCATACTTCTGAGAAATATTGTATCCGAAATGGAAATTTTTTAAAGCAGGTATATCCATAGGACGGAAAAAACGGGTAATTCGTTCATTTTCGGGCATACTGCGCGGAGAAGGCAGCAGGGAAACGGAGGAAAAGAGCCATGAAAGCAGGCCATATCGGCGCGGTGTCGCTCGCGCTGTGCGCCGCGGCGGGCGCGGCGATGTTTGCGCTTTCGGGAGGGAAGAAGGCGGAATACTGCTCGCTGGGGGAATACCACGGGCGCGTGGCGATCTTCGCGCCGGATGAGCGGACGCTGCCGCGGCAGATCACAGCCATCGCGGTGCACACGCTGCCGAGCGCCGACCGCGCGGCGCTCTCCGGCGGCATCGCCGTATACAGCCGCGAGGAGCTGTACGCGCGGCTCGAAGATTTCGGGTCGTGAACCATTCGAGCGGATACACTTGATTTTTACCGCATTCATGGTATAATCAAAATACCCGAAGGAAACGAACGGGATCCATACAAAAGAGGTGCTGACATGAACGAAGATTTCGGCGGCGATATCATTACCATCTCCGACGAGGACGGCAACGAGTTTGATCTCGAGCTGCTCGATACTATTGAATTTGAAGGCCAGACGTACTGCGTGTTCGTCCCGGCAGACATTGAAAACATGGACGTGAACGATCCCGATTACGGTCTCATCTTCCTGAAGAGCCGCGAGGAGAACGGCGAGGAGCTTTTCGACTCCGTGGACGACGATGACGAGCTGGATCGTGTGTACGAATACTACCAGCAGATCATGGAAGCGGAAGAAGAGAAGGAATAAGATTTTCTTTCTGCGGTGCTCGTAGCCACACTTCACCGGGTCATTTTAAACCCACATTAGATATAAGGGACGCCTATCTCCGGCCGTGAATTGCAGGCCTCCCGGCTTTTTGCCGGACGTTGGAAGCGCGGAAGCGATCGGGCGGCGACCCACCTGCCGAGTCGTGCAGGTTCTAATCTGACCCCTACGGCATTGCGGAGGGGGCGCACCTTCGGGTGCGCCTTTTTTATATTCGAATGGGAGAGCCCTGCGGGGCAGGTCTCTCCCATTTGAGAGGATCGCGGCTCGCCGCAGCGCATACTATTTACTCTTTGATACATACTTATTACTATCTGACAATCAAATCCATATTGCCGAACGGCTGAATAGTAAATTGTAAATTGTCAAATCGTAAATCACACGATTCTTCTATTCTTATCAAT
>OHAJ01000539.1_pt1 | contig 28112 bp, 25 predicted proteins | sample 1577101 | NCBI WGS metagenome assembly OHAJ01 (sample SAMEA3541531, study PRJEB24748) | human gut metagenome | biome: human gut; feature: human-associated habitat; material: faeces | place: China | collected 2012
GTCCCGCAGCGCGGCGCCCGCGGACTTGCCGATACGCGTATCTCATACGCGCATACAGACGAGGGCCTTGTGATTCAGTTTGAGAATTATGGTGTAATGACATCATTCTGGGGAGATCCGGGTGTGCTCGACATGCATATCAGACTGGGTAAAGACGGGTCAATATCATATACCTACGGAAGTTTCGACACTCTCGGCGGGAATGCATATCTTGCGTGCGGGTTGCGCGACGGGGAACGTTCGGTCTGTGTGGAGGGTGACAAAGGAGACATAGCGCTTGTCCGCGACCGGGGAGGTGTTCTTGTGCTGCCTGAGGATACAGAGTCCGGTTATGAATTGACAATGACAGCGCCCGAGCGATGTGAGATGCCGGATGGCGCACCTGCGGAAATAAAGGCTTCGGCTACATCTTCTTCCATAACATTCAGTTATTCACTTGGAGATGGAGCAGACAATATACTTGCCGTATATTCCGTGGACATGGTTTCCGACTGGGTTCCCGAAGACGGAATCCAATATACGGCCGGCGATGAGACGGATGGCGTTTACATAGCTTATTATGGAGATGAGACGGAGTTTACCAACGAAGGTCTTGAGTCAGGGAAAGACTATTATTACAGACTCTTTTCCGTAAGCGCTTTCGGTATCGGCGGTCCTGTGTACAATACAGATGCGGCAGACATGACTGTGGCCACTCTGCCCGGTGCTCCGGCAGCTGCAGTGCGTGACAGCGATGAAAACAGTATCACACTGGATGTCACACCCAATGATGACGGCAACAGTATAGTAGTGCTTATAACGGACTATTGCGAACGGGACGCATATGGAGACAAAGGGCTTTTCGGGAAAATTCCCGTGGATGTCAAGACCGGTGATGTGCTGCCTGTCCCTGAAGACTTCGAGTTATGGATGGACTCTTTCCCTATGCCGGAAAACGGCGGAACTGTCGTTTATACCGGAGAGGCGGCTGAAGGGATAAAACTTGAAGGTCTCGATCCCTCTACAGGGTATTTCATAGCCGTGTATTCACGGAATGGAGAAGGTGTCTGTTCGTCTGATGCCGTGATGATGACTGCGGCGACATGGATAAAAGTTCCTTATGACGGAAATTCAGACAATTTCCCCCGGTTCTTGATGCCGCAGGGCTGGGCTACGAGTGAAGATGATGCCGAATCACATTATTTCTCATTCCGTGATGAATGTTACGGTAGGTTCAATTCCGAAGGTCCTGCCCAGGGTACGCAGCTGATACAGCAGTGCGCCAGCCTTCAGAGAGGAAACGCAGAGGGAATGACCGTGTGGATGACTCCTCAGCCGATCGTGGTCGATGAACGTCACGTGATAGCGAAATTCGAATATTCCATGACAGAGTCTTCGGGAAGATTCGACACCCACGCATACAATGACTGGGCCGATGGCGATGTCCTTGAGATTCTTGTTTCCGATAACGGTGGCGAAAGCTGGCAAAGTATGGCCCGGTATGAAAAAGGCTCCAATCCGGAGATAGGCTGGGATGAAGAAAAAATGTGTCCGCTTTATACCTCGATAGAAGCGGATCTTAATGCCTGGCGCGGTAAAACCGTGACAGTAAAACTTCAGTGGACTACACATACATTGGCTTCCTGGGGCGCGAAATTGTTCGTAGATCGTTTTTCGGTGACACAAGGGGAGTTCCCGGAAATTCCGGAGGTTTCTGTCGGAGCTGTGTCTTACGATCGGGCGACTATTGCATGGAAGTCCGTTCAGACTGATTACGAACTGGCATGGAAAGATGAAAGTTCGGAAGAGGCAAATTTAGTTTCAGTTGACGGTTGCATGACTTACACACTCGAAAATCTGACCCCTCTCACAAAGTATTCCGTCAGGGTGCGTGGCGTTCTCGAGGGAGAGAACAATTTCTCTGAATGGAGTGATCCGGTCGAGTTCACTACTTCTGATTGGCCTCCGGTGGAGGCTCCGGAAAATCTTGTGTCGGATCTTGACCGCTTTTATGACGATGGTACAGTTATGCTCCGCTGGGACGCTACGGATGATATGGAGTCATTCATAGTGGCATACAGGGAATCATCATCGACACAATGGACCGAGTCTGAAACGGCGGACCCTGTCCTCGTTCTTGACGATCTGTCGTATTCCACCAAATATATCTGGAAAGTCCGTGCATTATGCACACATGGGCGTGAGACGGAATTTTCGGCGCAAGCCAATTTTACCACGCCGGAGGATACGGGAGAGATATCGGCACTATATGCCGACGACATTCCCGAGGAGTGCGAAATCTATACTCCTGCCGGCGTGAGAGTACGCAAATCGGAGCTGTATTCTGGCATATATATAATCCGTACATCCGGGGGATCAAGAAAGATCCGTGTGAAGTAGCGGTAATGTCTCCGTCTTTTCAGACTGTCTTGTTTTGAAACACTCTAAAATTATATTTTTACATATGGAGGTGTCGGGAAGATGATTTTCCGACACCTTTTAATATATTTTTGTTTCCGCATGACAAGAACTCCGTTATAAATGAAAAACAGAGGCGCATCACTGCGCCTCTGTTTTCCGATACCTCCCGAAATCCTTCGTGAGAATACCGTGGGTCCTAATTCTAATTAAACTATTAATCCATAACTTTACTAATGCAACAATAAATTGTCAATGAAACGATATATGCGATATACTTTCTTGGAAGGGATGACCCTTGCAAATCATCCCCCATCTTTACAACATCCGCCCGGACATTGCTTTAGACTTTGCAAAATTAGCTATTCCACATGATGTGGCAAAATATTTATCCTCCAATTTTAACAATTGTGGGTCTGATAACTGTTAAAATTGTTAAAAATTGGTCTTATTGGAATATGTTTGGTTAAATAGGATCGGCTATCGCGTTTATGATTGACGATTGTATGCGGCGACAGCTTCGGGCAGCCAGTCAATCGTGCGGCTTATGTCAAGCGACCGTTCGATGGCTACCGGCACGACAGATATGATGCCGTGGGCGAGCGCCCACTCGTCGGTACGGTCGTTCTCCGGTTCGAGATTTATATATTTTCCGGTCAGCAAATAGAATTTATGACCTGCGGGATCGATGTATTCCCGGTATTCGTCGTTCCACATGCCGCGGCATGGCTGGCATATCTTCATCTCCTCGGGAATATGGTGCACGGCTGGCACATTGACATTGAGTGCTATGTCGAGCGGCAGCCCGTTGCGGAGCGTGGCCTCCACCAGAACGTCTATCGCACGCGAGCATGGAGTGAAGTCCGCATCCATGGAATGGTCGGTCAGAGAAAAGCCTATCGACGGTATGCCGAATGCCGCCCCCTCCATCGCGGCGCCCATTGTGCCGGAGTAAAGGACATTGATCGCGGAGTTGGAGCCGTGGTTTATGCCTGTCACTACAAGGTCGGGCCTCCGGTCGAGGATATGATGCATGGCAAGCTTGACGCAATCGACCGGAGAGCCGGATACGTTATACATCTTCGCGCCATTATAGTCGGGAAGTCTGTTGATACGCAGCGGGGAACTTACGGTTATCGCCATGGACTGTCCGGACTGCGGATAAAGAGGACAGACGGCTACCACATCTCCGAAATTTACCAGTCGGTCGATGAGCGCGTGCACGCCGGGGGCAGTATAGGAATCGTCGTTGCTGACGAGTATCAGAGGTCTCATAGGATGAGGTGATTATGAAGTTGATTGATTAAAAAGAAGTGAAATATCCTTTTATGTACGATTACGGGATCAGAGTTTTCTTTCTGAATAGATAACGTGCGATCACCGCGTTGCGGTTCGCTCCCGGCAGCTCGCGGAGTACGTCTTGATCCGGACGCAGGTTATAGCGGCCCCGCATTCTCCGGAAATCGTTGTGAGCCTTTATGACAGCCCGGGCATTCGCGATGTCGCCTTTCAGCAGGAACATTCCGAATGCCAGAGTGTCGGCAAGGCGCCGCAGGAACAGAATTCTGCGTCCGCGCCCCTTAGGAAGATTCTTGTGGAGCAGCAGCAGATTGTTGCGGAAATTAAGATATGTCTTTTTAGGATTTCCCTGATTCAGGGACGCTCCGCCGACATGGTAGACGTGAGAGCCGGACAGGGCGCATACGCGCAATCCGGCGAGATGGACGCGACAGCAGAGGTCGATCTCCTCCATATGGGCGAAAAATTCAGGATCGAGGCCGCCAAGACGTCTATATACTTCGCGCGGCATGGTAAGACATGCTCCCGAGGCCCACGCCACATCGGCAGGCGGACCGTCATATTGTCCATGGTCTTTCTCCACGACATCGAACAACCGTCCCCGGCAATAAGGGTATCCGAGCGAGTCGAGATATCCACCGGCGGCTCCGGCATATTCGAAACTCGATTTGTCGGAATAGCTCAGTATCTTTGGCTGCACGGCGCCCACATCGGGATTGTTTTCAAGAAAAGAAAGGATCGGCTGCCACCATCCTTCGGTCACTTCGACATCAGAATTGAGTAGAGTGACATATTCATATTCCGCAAGCTCAATGGCCCGGTTGTATCCTTCCGCAAATCCGTGATTTTTTTCGAACGATATTATGCGTACTTCCGGATGGTTACGCCGCAGCCATTCGACAGAATCATCTGTCGATCCGTTGTCGGCCACGATCAGATCGGCCTGATCGGATATGGTGAATTTCGAAGCGGCGGGTATGAATTTCTCAAGAAGTCCGCGTCCGTTCCAGTTCAATATTATGACTCCGAGTTTTTTCATTGGTCTGCGGATATGTTGGAATCGGTCAGCAAGACCGGAGTTACACTATTTATAAGATCGGGATCGTACGGCGCTTCGACGCGTATGTAGTTCTCTGTGAAACCATGCATGAGACGTCCGCCGTGAGAGGGGGATTCCCATAGTACACGAGCGTCCGAGCCTTTATGGGAAAGTACGAATTCGCGGTGTTTGAGCTCAGAAATTTTCATGAGTTCGGCGGTACGTCTGTGCTTTTCCTCCTGGCTGACATTATGTCCTATCATCAGAGCTTTGGTGCCTGGACGTTCGGAATAAGGAAACACATGCAGACGCGTCACCGGAAGCGACTCTATGAAATCACGGCCTTTGAGCCATTCCTCGTCGGTCTCTCCACGCGCTCCGGTTATCACGTCAACACCTATGAAGGCATCGGGGATGAGTTTGCGGATCAGTTCGATGCGCGAGCGGAAGAGAGCCGTGTCATATCTGCGGTTCATAAGTCTGAGCACGGCGTCGGATCCTGCCTGAAGAGGGATGTGGAAATGTGGCATGAACGCCCGTGCGTCATTGGCTATCCATTCCAGGATCTCTTCCGTGAGCAGATTAGGCTCGATCGACGATATCCTGTAGCGTTCGATTCCTTCTACCGAATCGAGCGATTTCAGAAGGTCGATCAGCTTTTCTCCGGTGTCGCGCCCGAAATCGCCTATGTTGACACCTGTGATCACTATTTCTTTTCCTCCTTCGGCAGCCACCTGACGGGCGATCGCGGTGATATCCTCTATGCGCCCCGAACGGGAGCGTCCCCGGGCGAAAGGAATAGTGCAGTAGGTGCAGAAATAGTCGCAGCCGTCCTGCACTTTAAGGAAATAGCGTGTGCGGTCGCCGCGTTCGCACGAGGGCATGAATTCCCTGATCTCAAGCGGAGGCGTTGTCTCGACCTGCTGCACGCGGGTCTCGAGCCATCGGTCAAGATATTGCGCTATCCGGAGTTTTTCATTTGACCCGAGCACGATGGCCACTCCGGGCATCGCGGCGATCTGTTCCGGCTTGAGCTGGGCATAGCATCCCGTCACGACCACAGTCGCGTCAGGATTTTCCTTGGTCAGGCGGCGTATCAGCTGACGGCCTTTCTTGTCGGCCATTTCCGTTACCGAGCATGTGTTGATCACTATCAGATCGGGGCGTTCCTCACCGGAGGCGCGTGTGATGCCACGCGCCTCGAGCATCTTTCCGATTGTGGAGGTCTCCGAAAAGTTCAGTTTGCATCCCAAAGTGTGGTATGCGGCTTTCAGTATGGTTCTGGTTTCGCTCATTTCACTGTAAATGGAACGCAAAATTAGCGAAAAATCGGCGGAAAAGTGAAAAAAAAGAGATAAACTATTGACAAAGGGGGTCTTTATTTATTAACTTTGCGCGCTGAAAGCAGTGAACCGGCATACGGACGAGTCCGTCTTACGTCGGCCTTACCTGTCTAATGAAGACCTATGAAGACAAATAAAGAGGTAAAGATATCTTATTGGGCCCATCATCTGACCACAATAATCAGTGTGACGCTGGTTCTTGTCCTGATGGGAATCATCGCAATGATATGGATATGCGCCGATACGGAGACACGGCGCCTTAAAGAGCGTATCGAGCTAAGCGTGATCATGCGGGATTCCATTCCCGAAAGCACGGTCAAGAGTCTTGAGGAAAAAATCAAATCCGGTCCTTACGCGCAGAATGTCAGACTTGTCACAAAAGAGGAGGCGCTGGCCGCGTGGACAGCCGAGACCGGAGAGGATCTGCAGGAACTGTTCGGAGTCAATCCTCTGAGCGAGGAGATCACATTCGGTCTGAACGCCGATTACGCCTCGGCTCCGGCAATCGCCAGAATAAAACGGGAACTCGAGAGCGATCCTTCGGTGGAGGCAGTGTCAAGTCCTGACTCGGAGATGATCGATTCAATGAACGAGAACATATCGAGAATGACGGTGGTGCTCGGAGTTATTGCTGCAATCATGCTGATCATTTCGTTTGTGCTCATAAACAATACAGTCCATCTGACTATCTATTCACGACGGTTCACTATACACACCATGAAGCTTGTCGGTGCGACAAACGGTTTTATCCGCCGTCCTGTCATACTCAACAATATGCTTGCCGGCATAATAGCGGGCCTCATCGCGTCAGGCATTCTTGCGGCGATGTCGGTTTTTACAGTCGAGGCCGGTCTTCCCGACGTGATGGCATCGGCGGGCTGGAAGGCTTTTGCAATAGTCGCGGCCGGACTGGTGGTGACCGGCACGGTTCTCTGCTGTCTTGCCTCATGGGTTTCCGCAAACGTATACCTTCGTAAAGATTACGACCAACTGTTCCGTTAAACAACTTTTAAATTTATTCGATATGGTCGAGAATATCAAAGAAACAAAGATAGAGAAAAACGAAGAGTCCCGCTCTCCTCGCGTGCAATTGCCGTTCGGGAAAATCAACTTCCTGATGATGGGCGGATGTGTTCTGCTCATAATAGTGGGATTCCTTCTCATGAGCGGCGGCGGGTCAGCGACTGACACGACTTTCAATCCCGAGATATTCAGCACACGCCGGATCGTGGTCGGTCCGTTGCTTACGTTCCTCGGATTTCTGCTGATGGCATTCGCCATAATATGGTCTCCCAAGAAAAAGAAATAAGAATAACATAAGAATGGAATGGCTTGACGCCCTCATATTGGGCATAATACAGGGGCTTACCGAATATCTGCCGGTAAGTTCAAGCGGACATCTCGAGATATTCAAGGAGATTCTTGGAGTGGATCTTCCTGACGGTGAGAATCTTCAGTTCAGCGTGATTGTGCATGCCGCCACCGTGCTTTCGACGATTGTGGTGCTGTGGCCTATGTTTTACAGGCTATGCAAGAGCTTCTTTACTTTTAAAAGAGGCGAGGACTTCGATTACGTGTGCAAGATATTGCTGTCGTGTATTCCCGTCGGCATAGTCGGAGTCTTTTTCAAACATCAGGTAGAGGAGATTTTCGGTTCAGGCCTTTTTGTGGTGGGCGTATGTCTGTGCGTCACCGCGTTGCTCCTGCTTTTCGCCTATCTGACCGATATGAGATATGCCGCGCGGGCCGGCGGCGCCGGAAGGATGTGTGTGACTCCCGCCACAACGGGCAGGAATATAAGCTGGCTCGATGCTTTTATAATAGGTTGCGCGCAGGCCGTGGCCGTACTTCCCGGTTTAAGCCGATCCGGCACGACCATAGCCACCGGCATAATTCTCGGCGACAAAAGAAGCGAGGTCGCCTCTTTCTCATTTCTTATGGTTATTCTTCCGATACTCGGAGAGTGTCTGCTTGATGTGAAGGATATGATCGGCAATGGAGCCGGGACAGGAGAGACCGGAGCGCTCGCCCTGATCATAGGATTTGTATCGGCTTTTGCAGTCGGTTGTGCGGCATGCAAGTGGATGATAGAACTTGTAAAGAAAGGCAAGCTCGTATGGTTTGCCGTCTATTGTGTGGTTATGGGAATAATCTGCATGCTCTGGCAATAATTAATGAACGTAATGGATTTTATATCTGGAGAAATAATCGGAATAGACAAACCTCTCGGCTGGACTTCGTTTGATGCCGTCAAGCGTGTCAGGGGAGCCATCCAGCGCCGCCTCCATGTAAAGAAATTCAAGGTGGGTCATGCCGGCACTCTTGATCCGCTGGCTACGGGTGTGCTCATAATATGTACCGGCCGCGCCACCAGAAAGATCTCCGAGCTTCAGGAGGGAATGAAAGAATATGTGGCCGAGGTGACTCTCGGCGCGACAACGCCCAGTTTCGATCTCGAGACAGAGATTGACGCCACATATCCGCATGACCATATCTCCCGCGAATCGATCGAATGCGTGCTGCCTCAATTCACCGGAAAAGTGATGCAGGTGCCTCCCGTGTTTTCTGCGGTAAAGATCGACGGGAAACGGGCTTATTCTTTCGCAAGAAAGGGCAAGGATGTCGAACTGAAACCGAAGGAGCTTGAAATCCGCGAGATAGAGATCCTGAAGTTCGAGGCGCCTGTCGTGACATTGAGGATTCTTTGTTCCAAGGGAACCTATATACGTGCTTTGGCCAGAGATCTCGGTGCAGCGCTCGGATCCGGCGCCCATCTGACCGGATTGAGAAGGACAAGAGTGGGCGATGTGACCATCGACCGCTGCTGGTCGCTCGACGCGGCGCTTGAACATATCGCCAATGACGAGGTGACTTTCCCTGAAGAAACAAAATGACTGTCCGACAGGCGGTCCGGCAGACCGCTTGTCGCTTGCTTTCTGAAATAATAATAACAGCTTCAAAACAAAATTAATAATGAAACTGTCTCAATTTAAATTTAAACTTCCCGAAGAACTGATCGCCCAGTATCCTTCAGAGAATCGCGACGAATGTCGTCTGATGGTGGTCAATGCCAAAACGGGCGAGATAAGTCATCACATTTTTAAAGAAATCATAGACTTTTTCGACGATGGAGATGTAATGGTTTTCAACGACACCAAGGTCTTCCCTGCGAGATTATATGGAAACAAGGAGAAGACCGGTGCCTGCATCGAAGTCTTTCTTCTCCGCGAGCTGAATGCCGAACACAAGTTGTGGGATGTGCTTGTGGAGCCTGCACGCAAGATCCGCATAGGCAACAAGCTTTATTTCGGAGAGGACGAGTCGATGGTCGCGGAGGTGATCGACAACACTACTTCCCGCGGCCGTACGCTGCGATTCCTTTATGACGGTCCGCATGATGAGTTCAAGGATGCTCTTTACGCGCTTGGCGAGACACCGCTGCCCGAATATATAACACGTAAGGTGGTAGAGGACGATGCCGACCGTTATCAGTGTATATTCGCTGAGAAAGAGGGCGCGGTCATGGCTCCCGCAGCAGGTCTTCATTTCAGTCGTGAGCTGATGAAGCGTCTCGAGATCAAGGGTGTGGAACGTGGGTTCCTTACGCTTCATTCCGGTCGCGGCAATTACAAGGAGATAGATGTCGAGGATCTGACCAAACACCGCATGGACTCGGAGGAGATGTATGTCGACGAGGCGCTTGTGGATATGGTCAACAAGGCGAAAGATGACAACAAGCACGTATGTGCTGTCGGTACGTCAGTGATGCGCGGACTTGCGAGTGCTGTATGTATGAACGGCCACCTGATGACATATGAGGGCTGGACCAACAAATTCATATTTCCCCCTTATGACTTCACAGTGGCCGACTGCATGGTATCGAATTTCCATATGCCCTATAGCACCATGCTGATGATGGTGGCGGCTTTCGGAGGGTATGATATCGTGATGAAAGCCTATAATGAGGCGGTAAAAGAGAAATATGGATTCGGCGCCTATGGCGACGCCATGTTAATTCTTAAGTAAGTGATCAAAGTTAATCCTTAAGTAAGTTTGTCCGCACAGCCTCGGCTCTCTCTTCGTCATTGTCATAGTCTCTGGCGAGAATGTCGGGGAAAAAGAAGAGACGGAACACAAGAAACAAAACGGCAAGTTTTATGAGAATTATGGCCCACAGGTAACGTCCTATGGTCATTTCCCTGAATCCGTCGGCGTAAAGCCTCCATATTCTTCTTCCTATGCCGGGTTTATCTGAATTCATGCAGCAAATCTACTAAAATAAGCAGACGTTTACAAATGAAAATTGGTGTTTTCGGTAGAAAATACCAATTTTTTTGTGTCGTTATTGGTCAAATTAACTTAAAAACAGTAAAAATGTGTTGTAAAGCAGAAAAATTGTCATAAAAGCTTTGCCACACCCAAAAAAGTGTTTAACTTTGTAAACGAAAATAAACACACAAATAATTACTCAACTAATAATCACAAACCAAAAAAACGTTATGAAAAAAATTCTTACTCTTGCATTGGTAGCAGTAGCTTCGGTTTTCGGAGCAAGCGCAGGTGACGGTTACGTCGGTGGTTCAATCGGTTTTATGCACAACGAGACCAAAGGTTCCCAGACCAACGAGTTCACAATCCTTCCTGAAATCGGTTATAACTTCAACAGCCAGTGGGCTATCGGTACCACTATCGGTTATGATTACACGCATTGGTGCGGTTCCGACGAGAGTCTTCATCTCTTTGAGTTCAATCCCTATGCGCGTTTTACTTATTTCCGCACAAGCAATAACCTCGTGCAGCTTTTTGTAGACGGTGGCGCTGGTATTGGTCTTGGTTCATACGATTATGGCGATGACAGGGATTCTCACACTGCCGTTACATGGAATATCGGCTTCCGTCCCGGTGTGGCATTCAACTTCACTGACAAATTCTCTGTAGTGGCCCACGTAGGTTTCCTCGGATACCAGGGTGCGAACAATGCCGCTTTCGATGCAGGTATGCCCCGCAAGGGCGGTATCTCGTTCGATACACGCGATCTCACACTCGGCTTCTACTTCAACTTCTAAATTTAAATAATTAAATTGTGACGGTGCCCATCCGAAAAGTTGGGTGCCGTTTTTCTATGTATATACTTAAGTTATTTCAGGATGAAATGATATTTTATTTATTGTTGTGGAAGTGCGGGTGATGCTCCAAGAGTTCGGCGCGCAGACGGGTGCGGTCGAGGTGCAGGTATATTTCTGTGGTGGCTATTGACTCATGTCCGAGCATCTCCTGTATGGCGCGAAGATTGGCACCCCCTTCAAGCAGATGGGTGGCGAATGAATGGCGTAGGGTATGAGGTGACACTTTTTTTGTTATTCCGGCTGCGGCCGCAAGATCGCGGATTATGTAGAAAACCATCACGCGCGTCAGAGGGGCGCCGCGACGGTTGAGAAAAAGAATGTCCGATCCTTCTTTTTTAATCGGCCCTGCATTTCTTATAGGAAGATATTCCTTTATGAGGTCAGACGCGACAGGAGAGAGCGGTACAAGTCTCTGTTTGTCTCCCTTCCCCTCCACAATCATGTATCCGTCATCGAAAGAAACGCGCGAAAGACGTAGATCCACCAGCTCGGAAACACGAAGTCCGCTCCCGTAAAGAGTCTCGATTATCGCGTGATTTCTCAGGCTTTCCGGTTTGTCGGGTGGGATGGCAAGAATCATGGCGTCGATTTCCTCGACGCTGAGAACATCAGGAAGAGTCCGGCCTATTTTAGGGGATTCCACTAGTTCAGAAGGATCGGATTGGATCTCGCCTTCCATCTTCATGAACTGGAAGAAACTTCTTATGCCCGCTATCATTCTCGCCTGGGAGCGTGCTGAGATTCCCATATCGTGTATCTCGCAAAGGAATGAAAGGATATCCTCCTGTTTTATATCAGTCAGTTCCACTGAGTGGGAACGTGTGTAGTCCAGAAGGTGCCCCACATCGACGAGATAGCCCTTCGCCGTATGTTCCGACAGTCCGCGTTCCAGCAGCAGATATCTTGAGAAATCCCTGGTTATTTCAGAATATGGTCTCAAGGTCAGATTATGACAGAGTAAGATACTTTCTGCATTCCCGGCCGGGATATCACTATAAGATTATGTGAACCATGCAACATCAGTCCTTCGCCGATTTCCTCAAAAAGTCTGTCTTTCCACCCATCGGGGGCGTTAAATATGGCTATGGCACGTCCCTGAGTCCTGATAAGAGACTTCAAAGTGTCGAGAGGTACGAAATCCGAAGTCGAACATACCAGCTTGCAGCGGGAGGCCTCCTGCACGGCGGAAGTAATTTTTATCTTCGAATTTGCCGCTTTCAATGCCGTAAGATACAGGCTTGAGTTCTCAGTACGCGGGATGAAGGCCGTGTCGGTTCTCAGGAATGCCGCGAGGCGCAGCAAAGTCGTTGCCATGCGTCGGGCGTGAGGCACCGCATTCGAGTCAATGGCATTGTCGATGTCGTCATATCCGTAATAAGCATACCTGCGTCCCGGTCTTACCACTTCCTTGACGACTGAATAAGCATACGGGGAGTGTACCCCGTATCCACGGGTATGCCGCCAACGTTTATATGACTCCGCTATCTGCCCCATCGTGTACGGCGTTGTCCGATTTATTTTTCTTTGTCAGAGTTGTCAGCTGCCATTCCGTCGCGTTCAGGATGCTGGCGGTTAAGACGTTTTACGAACTTCCATGTCCAGTATGCGAAAGCTGCGAGACATATCACGTATATCAGCACGACGGCAATGACTCCGAGGGTGTTGGTGACACGCAATGATTTCGGGTCGAAACGGAATACGATGTCATGAGTTCCGGGTCCGATCTTCAATGCGCGGAGCACGTAGTTGACACGTCCGATTTCGACGGGTTTTCCATCGACAGTGGCCTCCCAGCCCCAGGGGAAGAAGATCTCGCTGAAGACAGCGACACCTCCGTGCGAGCTTCGTGCCTTATACGTCAGCTTGTTTGGTGCATAAGAGGTTTCATAGATCGTGTCTCCCGGTGCCGGAGATGACGCATCTCCGAGAATATTGCGGAATTTTACGTCAGCGACTGCACGCGTGCGCGTGTCAAGTGAGTCGAGAGCCGCCATTTCATGATTCGCATCAGATACATAATCAATACCGGAAACCCACCAAGCGTTGCCCAATGCATCGGGATTGACCTCGTATTGATCGCCCGAAAGGATATATTTTGTATTGAGCATATTCAATACGCCCGTGTTGTTGCGATATATCTGGTGTTCGAGAAGATCGTTATAGCGTGTAAGTTTAGCGGCGTGGTATCCTCCGATTGTTTTGTGGAAATAAGATGAGCGCGCGCCTCCCATATCGGCTACGTCGATAACGCGGTAGTTCGATGTGTCGCGCAGGATGGCTTTGTCGGCCTCGGTCATTTTGAACGCCACTTCATTGTCAGCCGGTTCAGTGAAATTGTCGCTGTTGACATAGCGGTGTGCCACCGAATAGAGATCCGCAAGAGTAAGCAAAGAAAGAGTGAACACAAAGACGGACTGCTTTTTGAATACTCCCTTGAAATATAGAAATATCAGAAGGATTCCGAACAGAATGAACACCAAAGATCGTCCGCAGTCGGCGCTGACGAGAGAAAGCCGGATGTCGCGGATTCCGTTGATGACCCCGTAATAGGCCGGATTGGAGAAAGCTCCGGCCTCCTGAAGCTGCTTGAGTTCGGAAGCGGAATATGGATCTCCGAAAACGGAAGGCGAGATCCATCCTACAAGACAGATCAGAGCCCCGAGTCCGAAAACAGTATAGGATACCCAGGGATTGCGGCGGAATTCATCAGGATTCTCAAGCATCTTTTTGATACAAAGGGCAGCGAGGAGAGGTATGGTGAATTCTACGATCACCAGAATGCTTGATACGGCCCTGAATTTATTATAGGCCGGGAAATAATCTATAAAGAAATTTGTAAATGCCGGGAAATTATGTCCCCATGATAAAAGAATCGCGAGAACGGAGACGGCAAACAGAGCCCATTTCATGGGGGATCTAACCATGAAAAGCGCGAGAATCGCAAGAAGGAGAACGAAGGCCCCTACATATACCGGACCATTGGTCATGGGCTGGTCACCGAAGTACTGTGGGAACTGCCCGATAAACTGAAGTTCCTCCGGAGAGACACCCAGATCGTCCGCTTTATCGGTATAGGCAAGCGATTTTAATGTTATCTCGCCTGCTACGGGCTGGATTGTGGCGCCTCCCTTGACGTTGGGAATCAGCAATGTGAAGGTTTCATCCACGCCATAGCTCCAGGCGGTGATGGCGTTCCGGTCCATCCCTCCAGTGTCTCCTTTGCCTGATATTGTCAGATCGGTGGCTTTGCCTCTGACAGTCTCTTTCGCATACTCATACGAGTTGTAGAGACTTGCCGAATTCGCGGCCAGGGCAAGAGCGCCGGCCAGAATCGCGAGTCCCGTGGCGGAAAACCATTGCTTCAGTTTTTTGTCGCGGATTGCCGACCACAGCCATGCAAGCATCATGGCAAGAACCACAAACAGGAAATAATATGTCATCTGCGGATGATTGCTCTGCAACTGCAAAGCTCCGAAGAGAGCCGTGAGGGCCGTTCCGGCAAGATACTTGCGCCGGTACAGCAGAGCGATTCCGCCTATGGTCGGAGGTATATAGGCAAGCGTGACGAATTTCCATATATGTCCCGCTCCGATAAGAATGATGAAATAAGACGAGAAACCCCATGCAAGCGCGGCAAACAGCGATGTGTGCCATTTCATCCTCATGCAGAGGCACATGATGAAAAAGCCTGCCATCAGTGCGAACAGCAGATTGGCCGGGGCCGGCAATCCGAGCATATATACCTGCCCGATCCATGAGAGGAGGCTATTGGCGGGATATGACGGCGCGATCTGGAAATTGGGCATTCCTCCGAACAGAGAGTTTGTCCAACGGGTGGTCTCGCCGGTCGCTTCATGAAATGCCTTGCCTTCCTGACCGTTGGCAATGCCCTGCATTATATCGTGTTGCTGCAGGACATTGCCCTGCACATCATCAGGATAGAAAAAAACAATGGCCACTACAGCGAGAAACGCGGTGGCCAGAATATAAAATAAATATTTCTTTTTCATGGGGTATGGTATGTGAGGAGAGACGACACGTGACGTTATTTTCCGTCAGTCTTTGTGGTGTCGATGTGTATCTGACGGTTCATGCTCTGTTCGAGAGAGATGAGAGTCTCGGTTTCGGTGACTCCGGGCACGTGCTGTATGCGGTCGTTGAGGAGCTGCATGAGGTGCTGGTTGTCGTATGCGTACAGTTTGATAAGCATGGAGTAAGGTCCCGTTGTGAAATGACATTCCACTACTTCGGGAATCTTGCATAACTCGGCAGCAGCCTCGCGGTAGAGAGAACCTTTCTCAAGTTTGACACCGATGTAGGTGCATGTATTGTACCCGAGCTTGTGCGGGTTTACGATATATCCCGAACCGATAATCACTTTCATGTCAATAAGACGCTGTATGCGCTGGTGGATTGCGGCACGCGATACGCCACACTGCAAGGCGATGTCTTTTGAAGGAATCCTTGCGTTTTCCATCACTATGTTCAGGATTTTCTTGTCAAGAGTGTCAAGTTTTTCCATTATGGTTTCAAAATGTTTAGATTCGCCACAAAATTACTAAAAAAATCTTATATATGCAATAAAAATCAGACAAATTGCATGGAGAGAATTGACAGATGTCATTTTTGCAGTATTCTGGATCTTGCGAATGCGGCTGTGACGGCTGCTGTTATGAGTCCTATCGCGACGACCGGAAGGAGGGTGGCGAAAATATCGGCGCACTGGACTTCCACGGGGTATGCGGGCACTATCGCCGCATCCGGATCGCTTCCGATCTTTATGATGCCGAAGTGCTGCTGTGTCAGACAGAGTATGAACCCGATCAATATTCCCGCCAAGCCGCCGGCCAGAGAGACGTAGATGCTTTCCCATGCGAATATGCGGCCGATACGCCTCCGGGACATTCCGAGGGCCGAGAATGTGGAAAGCGCCTTTTCTTTTTCAAGCACGAGCATTGACAGTGACGATATGATGTTGAAGCTGGCAATGACGAGTATGAAGCCTAAAAGCATGAACGATACCCATTTCTCAATGGAGACCATGCGGAAATTCATCTCCTGCTGGCGGAGACGGTCTTTTACGATGAATTTGTCTCCGAGTTTCTGTCGTATGGCTTCCATCGCGCTCTCGGCATCGGTGCCGGGCAGAAGCTTTACTTCTATGGCGGAAGCCTCGGTTTCGTACTGCAGAAGTTTTCTTGCGAGCGAAAGGGGCATGATCAGTCCGTCATCGTCATATTGCGCCTGGTCCGTGCGGTAGATTCCTGCTGCGGTAAGCGAGTCGGTCATAAAGGAGAGTGCGGGATTGGCAAGATTCACGCGGCCATGACGGCGCGGAGCGAAAACGAGAATCGTGTCTCCCGGGCTCATGCCGAGCCGGGCCGCGATGCCGATGGCAGCGATTCCCTCCGTGGTCTTTCCGTCGGATAGGGAGTCCATATATCTGCCTCCCTCTTTGACGATCAGGTCACGGACGGATGTGACTTTCGGATATTCCGACGGGATGACACCCTTGACGGTGACGGGCATTTCCTGCGAATTGCATATGACGAGTGCGTTGTCCGACAGTGTCGGAGTGGCAAGCGCGATCCCTTTTATGCCGGCCACGAGAGTGGCGACATTTTCTGCGTCCGGGAATACTTTCCCGCTTGACGGTACGATCATGATGTCGGGCGACAATGTGTCGAGCCGGGAGGCTATGACCTGCCGGAAACCGTTGAAGACCGACAATACGCATATTATGGCCGCTGTCGCCACGGCCATGGCGCAGACGGACACCGCCGAAATTGTTCCGACGGCGCCATGAGTTTTTTTAGAAATGAGATACCGCCACGCAATGACGGCTGTCAGGTCAGTTTTCATTATGGCAGAAGTCTATTCTGTCTCGTCCGGTGTCTTGATTTCGTCATGAAGATGTGGATCAGAGGCCAGAAGACGGTCGATATTCTCGACGTAATCGAGAGAATCGTCAAGATAGAAACTCAGATCCGGACATTTTCTCAGGGTGCTTTTTACAGCCTGCGCGAGTTCGTAACGGCATGTCTTGCTCTGGCGCTTGATGTTTTCAAGTATTTCCGCAGATCTTTCAGGGGGAAATATGCTGAGGTAGACCTTGGCGATGCTGAGGTCGGGCGATACGCGCACGGCGCTGACCGAAACGATTACATTGCCGAGTGCGGCTGTCTGGCGACGAAAGATCTCACTTAATTCTTTTTGTATAAGTCTCGATATTTTTGCTTGACGTTTTCCTTCCATGATTTTTGAATTTTAATTGCTACATGTAGCTTTCCCTTTACTTTCTTAACGTGTGTGGAGCGGGTTTAGTTTGCGGATCAGGGTGAGCCCGTCGCGCAGAGGGACAATAACTTTCTCCACACGCGTGTCAGCGGCGACGAGATCGTTGAAGAGCCGTATTCCCGCTGTCTGCCGGTCGTTGAAATGGTCTGCTTCCACAACGTGCCCGTCCCAAAGGGTATTGTCGGCTATAATGTATCCTCCGGGCCGCAGTATCGGCAGGCATGCCTCGTAATAATCCGCATATCGGCGTTTGTCGGCGTCCATGAAGATGAGATCGAAAGACTCTGGCTGTTGTCCGGATGCGAATTCAAGCGCGTCTGCGATATGCAGTGCCACTTTGTGGCCGACCGGAGAGTCGTCGAGCGCTTTTCTTATGAAATCTTCCAGCTCGTCGTCGGCCTCTACGGTGTGGATCATGGCGCCTTCTTCCAGAGCTTCGGCCATGCAGAGGGCCGAATAACCGGAAAAAGTGCCCAGTTCTAGAACGAGTTTCGGCCTGATCATGGAGACGAGCATTTTGAGAAGCCGGCCCTGAAGGTGTCCCGAACACATGCGTCCGTTTATAAGATGGATATTGGTGGCCCGTTCGAGCCTGTGAAGATTTTCAGGCTCCGGGTCTATATGCTGTTCTACGTATTTCTGCAGTTCGGGCGTCATTTCAGTTTTCGGATTGCGTTTCGGTGTTGTTGGCGATTCTGATGAGATGCAGGAGTGCAAGAGCGTAGCCGTCTCTGCCGCATCCTGCTATCACTCCTCTGGCGGCCCTGGCCGTGACGGACGTCTGGCGGAATTCCTCCCGGGAATGGATATTCGATATGTGTACCTCTATCACCGGAATGGGGACGGATTCTATCGCGTCGGCTATCGCCAGGGAATAGTGGGCGTAAGCCCCGGGATTTATTATGATGCCGCCTGTGTTCTCGTCAAATCCGAAACGCTGGATGGCGTCGATTATCTCTCCCTCGGAGTTCGACTGAAAATATAAGATTTCATAGTCTTTAAAGTCCGAACGTATTTCAGACAGGGTATCCTCGAATGTCTTGTCGCCATAGATGTCGGGCAGACGTCGTCCGAGAATATTCAGATTCGGCCCATTTATGATAATGTATTTCATGTCGGCTCTTTTGACTGGATAATTGAGTTTGTCTGAAGAGAGGGATGAATAACGAAAAAAGAGCAACAGGAAACCTAAGTTTACTCTGTTGCTCTTCCTCTCTCCTCGGCGGTGCGGACGGGACTCGAACCCGCGACCCCATGCGTGACAGGCATGTATTCTAACCAGCTGAACTACCGCACCATTAGAAGGTCTTTTAGTTTGCATCGGTGTTTGATTCCCGATTGCGAGTGCAAAGTTATAGCTTTTTTGCGAAACCACCAAATTTTTGGATAAGAAAATTTCAAGAAAAATTAAAGATTTTTCATAAGCTGTTGAATATGTGGGAAATAAAATTTGCACAAAATTTGATAAATTTTTAGCCTTCGTCTAATATCGGAGCGATAATGCCGAATCGGAGTGTTTTTGAAAAAAATCCATGACGGCCGATTTCTTCTTATTTTTTTATTAATTTTGCACCCTCTTACTAAGAAGCTATTTTATGTGGATTGCTTTAGCTCTTTTGTCCGCGCTTTGTCTTGGATTTTATGATATATTCAAGAAACTTTCGGTGCGCGGTAACGATGTTCTGGTGGTTTTGATGCTTAATACGGCCTTTGGAGCATTGTTTATGTCACCGTTTCTGGTGATGGGAATATTGGATGGAAATTATGGATTCGGCAACAGTCTGGCCGGACATGGCATGATTCTTTTGAAGTCTATGATTGTTCTGGGGTCATGGTTGCTCGGATATTTTGCTATAAAGCATCTTCCGCTTACGGTGCAGGGACCGATAAATGCCTCGCGTCCTGTCATAGTTCTTGTCGGCGCGTTGCTTATCTTCGGCGAGCGCCTCAACTGGATTCAATGTGCAGGTATCGGATTGGGTTTTCTGTCGCTCTTCCTTATATCGAGAATCGGCGGAAAAGAAGGCTTTTCGCTCAGGCATTCGCGATGGATATGGATGTCGATAGGCGCTACGCTTCTTGGGGCTGTGAGTGCGCTATATGATAAATATCTTCTTAAAAGTTATGCGCCTCTTGAAGTTCAGTCGTGGTATTCGCTTTATCAATGTATAATTATGGTCTGTGTGCTTTCTGTGCTTCGTTGTCGTAATTCGGAAACGGTCGATTGGTTTCAATGGCGATGGACCATACCGTGTATAGCATTGTTTCTGACCATAGCGGATATCGCTTATTTCTATTCGCTGTCGCTTGAAGGGTCGATGATCGCTGTGGTGTCGATGATAAGAAGGGGGAGTGTGCTTGTCAGTTTTATTTATGGAGTTGTGGCGCTGCACGAGAAGAATATAAAGCCCAAACTTGTGGATTTGGGTATACTGCTCGTCAGTCTCGCCCTGCTTGTGGTCGGTTCGCGGATGTGATTCCGCGGATGATGGGATATGAAAAAAGCCAACGGCATTGCAGTTGGCTTCTGTTGATCTCAGTCGGGGTGACAAGATTCGAACTTGCGACCACACGCCCCCCAGACGCGTACTCTAAACCGGGCTGAGCTACACCCCGAGATCGTTGCCTTGCGGATTGCTTCGCGTGGCGGATGCTTGCCGGAAGTTACCTTCCCGAAAGCGAGTGCAAAGTTAATGCCTTTTTTTCATTCCTCCAAATTTTCGGAATAAAAAATGAAGAAAAATTTATTTTTGGAGCTAAATTCAGATTCCGAAATGGCAGAATCATCCAAATTAATTAATTTTGCAGTTCTATTCCTCCCTAACACACATTAACAATAATAATGAAAGAGAAGACATTTATAGCCCGCGGCATCCTTGCCGGAATCTGCATCAGTCTCGGGGGATGCATCTTTTTGAGAGTAGGCGGAGTGGCCGGTGCCGTATTGTTTGCATTCGGTCTGATCGCGGTGGTCAGTCTGAAACTCAATCTATTTACGGGCAAAGCTCAGTTCGTGTGGGGTAGGGCCTCCGAAGGCCAGACAGGACAAGGCGGATATGTCTGGCTATTCTCTATTCTTGCATTGAATATTATCGGTTGCATAGCCATTGGGCTCCTTTTTTCATCAGCCGCTATGCAAGAGGCGTCTATGGCGATAATGGACAAGCGTCTTGCGGCGTCACCCCTCAAAAACGGTCTGCTCGCCATAGGGTGCGGTTTCATAATGACTCTGGCTGTGCAGGGCACTGCCCGCGGCAAATGGTTGCCCTTGCTTTTCGGAATACCGGCTTTCATACTTTGCGGGCTTCCCCACTGCGTTGCCGATGCTTTCTACATAGCATCATTGCCAGCAGAATATCTCGGTGAACACGTAGCCGATCTTCTTATGTTTTATGTAGCCATCGTAGGGGGAAATTTTCTGGGATGCAATTCCTACAGACTTCTGTCTGAAACAAGTCAGGCCACCCGTACCGAAGAAGTGGGGCAGCCTGAGCGTGACATCTAAGAGTGAGAACTGTCAATCATCATGATGGTGATGATGCCTGTAATGATGTTTGGCAGCTTTCCTATACTGTTTTTTCATTTCTTTACGGTATGCTTTACGAGCTTTTTTCATTGCCTTGCGGTGCGCTTTGCCGTTTCTGTAGTGCCGGTGATGCCGGCTCTTGTGATAATAGCCGTATCCGTCATAGTATCCGTCGGATGTGTAGACGGTGTTAAAATATGGCGTGCTGACGCCGACTCCAGTGCCGAACGGATTGGTGCTGACCGTAATGCCAGGACTCGTATTGGTCGAGAATGTGAATGTCTGGGCCATGCCGAGGGATGGAATGACCATCATGGCGCTCAGAATCCAGGGAACTGTTTTTTTCATGGCGTATTTCTTTAAAGGTTATTTTACCTTTAATACGCCAATCCGCAATCTGAGGTTCACTCAAGATAGGGTTTGAATTGTTTACGACAGAACGGGAACAAGGTATTTCGCCAAGAGATATCCACCTCCCATCAGCCATATGAACAGGCAGAACGCAAGTATGAAAGGCTTGGCTCCGGCTTTCTTGAATTTGTCGAAGCTTGTTTCCGCGCCGAGTGCCGCCATGGCCATTGTGAGCAGGAATGTGTCGAAATCATTTATCCATCCGACTACCGCTTCCGGCAGAAGATTGAATGAGTTGAAGCCTATCACGAGCAGAAATCCGAAAGCGAACCAAGGTACAGCCACTTTTCTTTTTCCTTCTTTTGATGATCCAGATTTGACCTTGGAGGCGGCCCACCAGCCCAGTATGATAAGTACGGGAACGAGTAGCATGACGCGAATCATCTTTACTATTATTGATACACCGGCGATTTCATCGCCCATCGCATTGCCGGCGCCTACGGCGTGGGCAACCTCGTGAAGAGTCGAACCGGAGAAAATACCCATCTGAGTCGCATCAAGGCCGAGGATTCCGGAACGGTATGCCATGGGATAAAGGAACATCGCAATCGTGCCAAAAATCACGACTGTGGCAACAGCCACTGCGGTTTTATAAGGTTTTGTATGTAATGTCGCTTCAGCTCCGAGCACGGCGGCGGCACCACAGATTCCGCTGCCTATGGAAGTCAGCAGAGCGATGTCGCGGTCCATCTTCAGAAGACGGCCTATCCATACGCCTCCCAGTATTGTCACTGTCACGATGATTAGATCAACGAGAACACCGGCCATGCCGACGGCCACCACATCCTGAAATGTTAGACGGAAACCATAGAGGATTATGCCGAGCCTCAGAATGCTTTTAGAACAATACTGAATGCCGGGCGTCCAGGTCTCCGGAAGATGATTCCGCAGAGAGTTGGCGTATATCATACCGAGTACGATTCCTATGATGAGCGGAGAGAATGACAGATCGCGCATGAGTTGCGCCTGTCCGATAAAAAACGCGGCGCAAGCGAAAAGCGCCATAAACAATATGCCGTGATAAAGACCGGCTTTTTTGGTGATTGCCATTTTAGACAGTTTCTTGTGTTTATATTATTGAAAAAGGGTTTATGTATCTAACGTCGTGAAGTTGCCGTTTGGTTTATGAGATGGTTAAAAATAAGTTAAATGAAATTTTTGAGTGTTTAATGATTGCTGCGATAGGAGAATATGGCTTTCACCTGTCCCTAATGAGTTTTATAATATATTTGGAGTGCTGCGGGTTGTTTATATGGATAGTTATGACTAAATTTGTTGCCGTTAACCTTATCCGGATATATGTTTAAGTCAGTGCCGAATAAATTGCTGCTGTTTTTTGCCTTTATATGTATGTGCATATGGGGGAATGTCTATGCGCATGATGATCCGGCACGTTCAAAACCGAGGGATTTTATAAAGATCACACCTTCCGATAATGACAGTGTCGGAGACAAGGATCTGAAATACATACTTGTTTCCATCGCTTCTACGGCGAATCTCGGACGAATATCCGTGAATGAGGATGTAGCATCGCGTAGTGACGCGGTTCTTACAGACGGTACAAGAATTGTAAGGCTGCGTGCTGTACCGACACGCTACGACTCTTCCATATGTCTCCTTCTTGAAAGCGGCCTTAGAGAAGGGGAGTGGCGGCTTGAAATACCGGAAGACTATTTTTATATAGAAGTGCCTGTGTCGGAAGTGTCTGCAGTGAGCGGAGACCCTGAATATTATGCCAGGCTTCCGGAGACCGGGGCGTGGCATAAGACCGGAGATTTATGGGAGTGCTCCCCCATGTTCTCAATACATGATGATGACACTATAGATGGCGTACTGCCCGATTCAAATCCCTCGGTATGGATGAAAGGCGGATATTACAGTATTCTTTATCCTCTGCTTGAAAGTCTCGGCCTGCGCGGCAACATATCGATGGAAGGGTGGCGCGCCGGTTTTACAGACAATCCACCGGCTCTCAACAGGAACGGAAGAACAGCCCTGCGGCTGCAGAATGAGAAAGGCTGGGAAATAATGTCGCATTCCATGACTGCACGATATTATACCAGAAACTGGTATGTGGAAAGTCTGGATTCGGAACTTGCCGACAGAATACTGCGCGAGGCAACCTACAACGGCATAAGAAGCAATCTGACCACCTCTGTCTATGACGCCGCTACCGGTAAGCAGTATTCGGTAAATCCGTCACTTACAGGCTGGGAGGAGACTCCGCGAGAGTGGATAAAAGCTTATGTGCTTGATTATGATACAGGCAGAGTGAAGATGTACAATCCTGTCTTCCCGATAGATTATCAATGGGGAGAATGGTTTGACATAGCAGCTTCTTTGGGCATACATGCAAATGCCTGGGTGACATGCGGCCCGACATCGTCGCATGCCAACGTGCCATTGATAAACGCCATATGTCCCAACGGCTTCGAGTCCGACGGAGTGACATTTTTCAATATTCCTCCTCTTGCGTCGACGGCGACCCGTATGATGACGGAGGGCCAGCAACTGCCGGATTATATAGGAGAGGAAGATCCCGACAACCGTTTCAAGCAGGCGCATTATGATTTTTATAAGTCTCAGATCGATGAGGCCGCACGAGCCGGCGGCTGGATTGTGATCGGTCTGCACAGTTACCCCCCATGCTGGCGAAACAGTCTGCCAGGCGCTTTGGTCTCTGAAGGCGGTCATTATCCCGACGAATGGGTATGGCCTATGGCAAACACGGATCCCGAGACCGGAGATCTCAGACCTGACCCCTCCATGCGTATAAAAGACTGGAGTGAATGGTATCCTTGTCCGGGAACAAGACTGCATATGCTGTGGCAGCTTCTGCGTCACGCACGTGACACGGGGATGTCCAATGTCACGAGCTCCGAGGGATTTGCAGTCATGGGCAACAGAGTCAGTTCCGGATACTACAGCAAGGGGATTGCTATTGGCCCGGACAAAGGAAGCGGTATAGAGGGGACCCGTCAGGTATATCCGCATTATGTGTTGGGTGCCAATGGAGAGGAGGATTATTATAAAGGAATATCGAGCCGTCAACTCGGCGCTACATATACTGTGGTCAAAGGGCTATACCGTATTATAGGTAAATTGCCGGAAGGGGAGACTCTGGATGTAGTGGCGGTAGACGGACGGCGATACGACGTCGAAAGCTTGTCGCAGCTGCCGCGAGGACTGTATATCATCAACGGACGCAAAATCATGATTCATTAGCCGGTATCATAATATGATGTGTGCTTTAAATTGCCTTCCGGTGTCAAGGATGCAGATAAATTTATCGATATTTTTTAAAATAATTTTGTATATCATGAAAAATCGTTAATTTTGGGAAAGAAAACCTAACCTATTACAAAGTAACATTACCATGGAAATACCATTTGCAGAATCATGGAAGATCAAGATGGTCGAACCCATCAAGAAGAGTACGCGCGAGGAGCGTGAGAAATGGCTTAAGGAAGCGAACTACAATACATTCATGCTCAAGTCGGACCAGGTCTATATAGACTGTCTTACCGACTCAGGTACAGGCGCGATGAGCGACCGTCAGTGGGCTGCCATGATGACAGGCGACGAGTCTTATGCAGGCGCCCGTTCGTTCTATGAACTAAAGGATGTGATCACCCGGATCACCGGCTTCGAGTATGTGATTCCCACACATCAGGGCCGCGCCGCCGAGAACGTATTGTTCTCTCATCTTGTGAAAGCAGGAGACGTTGTGCCCGGAAATTCTCATTTCGATACCACTAAGGGTCACATCGAGAGTCGCAAGGCTTTTGCTGTCGACTGTACGGTTGACGAGGCCAAGAATACTCAGCTCGAAGTGCCGTTCAAGGGTAATGTCGATCTGAAGAAACTTGAGGAGTGTCTGGCGGAGAATGCTGACAAGGTGCCGTTTATCATAGTGACCATTACTAACAATACAGCCGGTGGCCAGCCTGTATCCATGGAGAATCTCCGCGGTGTGCGTCGGGTGGCCGACAAATATAACAAGCGTGTGATATTCGACTCCGCACGTTTTGCAGAGAACGCATATTTCATCAAGGTACGCGAGCCGGAGTTCAAGGATGCCACGATCAAGGAGATATGCCGCGAGATGTTCAGTCTTGCCGATGGCATGACCATGTCTTCTAAAAAGGACGGTCTTGTCAACATGGGTGGTTTCATCGCTACAAAATGGGAAGATATCTATGAAGGCGCGAAGCGTTTCGAAATTCCTTTCGAAGGCTTCCTTACCTACGGCGGTATGAATGGCCGCGATATGGCCGCTCTTGCAGTGGGTCTTGATGAGAACACAGAGTTCGATATGCTCCAGACACGTATCAAGCAGGTGGAATATCTTGCAGCGAAACTTGATGAGTATGGCATACCCTATCAGCGTCCTGTCGGAGGTCATGCGTTATTTATTGATGCAGATAAGGTGCTTGACCAGATTCCAAAAGAGGAATTCCCCGCACAGCGTCTCACTATCGAACTTTATCTTGAGGCAGGTGTGCGCGGGTGCGAGATCGGTTATCTGCTTGCCGACCGCGATCCTGTGACCCGTGAGAACCGTTTCGGCGGAAACGACTTCCTCCGTCTTTGCATCTGCCGCCGCACATATACGAACAATCATATGGATGTGATCGCGGCTGCGCTCAAGAATGTCTATGACCGCCGTCACGAGATCACACGTGGTGTGAAGATCACATGGGAGGCTGAACTGATGCGTCACTTCACAGTGAAACTCGAACCTCTCGGATAATTATAGCAAAATACAGACCTGTCATGCGTTGACCCGGAAACCGTATCGGAAATGACAGGACATGCCGGGGGCATGTATGGACAGAGGGATATCGTTTTGCATTTGTACGTCGCAAAGCGATGTCCCTGTATTATAATAGTAAATCAATGAAAAAGGAATCTTTGTATCCCCCTTTCACAATCGGAGTCGATCTCGGAGGCACCAACACCGCGTTCGCGATAGTCGATTCCGTAGGACATATATTGGAAAGCGGCTCTTTTCCGACAGCGACAGCGACAGTCGGAAAATGGACAGACCGACTGTCGTCGGAGCTTGACGCGATGATGCGCCGCACCGGCCTCGAGGATTGCGTGGAGGGCATAGGCGTAGGCGCGCCTTGTGCCAATGCCGTTACCGGAAGCATAGAGGCCGCCACCGATCTTCCCTGGCCGTCGCCCATTCCGCTGGCGCACATGATTGAATCACGTCTTGGCCTTCCGGTCAGGGTCAGCAATGACGCAAATGCCGCGGCGATAGGAGAGATGACCTATGGAACGGCGGCCGGAATGCGTAATTTTATTGTGCTCACGCTCGGTACCGGTGTAGGGGCCGGAGTGGTCTGCGACGGCCATCTGATGACAGGAGCGAGAGGATTTGCAGGAGAATTGGGACATGTGACTTTCCCGTTTGCCGGTGATCGTGTCTGCGGATGCGGGCGGAAAGGATGCCTTCAGACCGTGGCCTCCGCCAAGGGCATAAGGGAGACGACGCGTCGCTTTCTTTCGGAATATACCGGGCATTCCGTACTCCGTGAGGTGCCGGAGGAAGAAAGGTCTCCGAAATTTGTCGAGGATGCGGCAAGGAAAGGGGATGCGGTCGCCCAAAAGGTCTACGATTTCACGGGACGGTGTCTTGGAATGGCGGCGGCTGAATTCGCAGCCTTTGCTGACCCGGAAGCGATAATCTTGTTCGGAGGAGTGGCCCGAGCCGCCGACCTTCTGCTCAATCCTATGCGGGAAGCCTTTCATGACTCGGCGCTGCATCTCTATCGCGACAGGGTCAGGTTTCTTGTCTCGAGTGTCGACGATTCCGCTGCTGCCGTTCTCGGCGCCGCGTCATTGCCTTATATGAAATACTGAAATTTATGAATATATGTAAATTGTTTTTAGCTGCGTGCGGACTATGCCTCATTCCGGGATTGCCAGGCCAGAAGTCATATGCGGCAGACTATGTGCCGTCGGCTGAAATACGGGAGTCACAGCGCAGATTTTCCGACGATCGTTTCGGGATCTTCATCCATTGGGGTATCTACAGCATGTTCGGACAGGGAGAATGGTATCTGAATTACGGTCCGACGGCAGAGGAATATATGAAGGCGGCCAAAGGATTTTATCCTGCCGATTTCGATGCCCGGGAATGGGTGTCGGCCATAAAAGATGCCGGTGCCAGATATATATGTGTCACAACTCGCCATCATGACGGCTTTTCAATGTTCGATACTGCCGAAAACGAGTATAATATAGTTGACGGTACACCGTTCCGGCGGGATATACTTAAGGAACTTGCCGATGAATGTCATCGGCAGGGCATCGCGCTACATCTTTATTATTCACATCTTGACTGGGTGCGCGAGGATTATCCGCAGGGACGCACCGGGCGTACTACAGGACGTGACGCTTCAAAGGCCGATTGGAATTCATATTATGGTTTCATGAACCGGCAGCTCACGGAACTTCTTTCCAACTACGGGCCTGTGCGCGCCGTATGGTTTGACGGGTGGTGGGATCATGACGAAGACGCTCAGCCTTTTGACTGGCAACTTGACGAGCAGTATGCTCTCGTACATTCGTTACAGCCCGGTTGCATGGTCGCCAACAACCATCATCAGTCGCCGTTCCCGGGTGAAGATCTGCAGATATTCGAACGGGATCTGCCGGGTGAG
>OHAJ01000547.1_pt1 | contig 27900 bp, 24 predicted proteins | sample 1577101 | NCBI WGS metagenome assembly OHAJ01 (sample SAMEA3541531, study PRJEB24748) | human gut metagenome | biome: human gut; feature: human-associated habitat; material: faeces | place: China | collected 2012
TGTCTCGGGATGCTTGCCGCATACGCCTATTTTGTCGCACCCCGTGCCTCGTGCCGTTTCCTGACACTGATAGCAGAACATTACCGGTTTCTCCATATGTCAGTCATGTTTGATTTTGATGAGCATTACTTTGGCATCGGTCACGGCATGTACGGAATGAGGCACTCCATTGCCCATAAGGAAGGAATCTCCCTTGCGCAGGGTCAGCGGATTGTCAAGCATTGTAAAGACGACTTCTCCTTCAAGCACGTAGACCATTACTTCTGCTGGAGCGAGATGTTTCGCGAGATCGAGTCCGGCGCTGAATGCCAGAACTGCTACACCTCCGTTGTCGTTGTTTATTATGTCTTTGAACTCGACTTTTGATTCATTCTTCTCGACCTGTGAGGCAAGAGGAAAGACCTCACCGAATTTATAATCTGACTTTAGCATAATTTGAGTGTTTTTTATAGTTTAAATTTATAAGATGACGCAAATCACTGTCAGTGATTAAACGCAACGTGCCGGAGATTGGTTCATTGCAAAAGGATCGCCAACCTTCATGCCGAAGGCCTGCGACCCTTTGTACCAGTGGATGTTACGGTTTTATGAAAGTCCTGACAGCTCCTTCAGTCAGACCGTTTATCCCGCCGGTGCGGTCAGTCGGAGCAGTACCTCTCCGAGGCGTTGACCCTGCCGTATATAACATAATTTTAAGGTAACACCTTTTATCTTCTTATTGGAATCTTTCCACTGTAAGAATTAAAAATAAATGTCGCCGACTATGGCCACATCAAAATATTTTTATAAATTTGCACATTATGGATAAATCTGCACCAAGCAATCTCACGAGCGTATCCATTAAGAACTTCAAGTCTGTAAAATCGGTAACGCTCTCCGACTGTCGGCGCATTAATGTGCTGATAGGCAGACCTAATGTCGGCAAAAGCAATATACTTGAAGCTCTTGCCTTGTTTGATGTGCCGTATATGGTGAATTCATCAAACAAATCCCTTAAAAACCTTCTTCGTATTGAGAATACCGCAGACTTGTTTCACAATGGAGTGGCCACGACTCTCATAGAAGTATCTGCCGGTGGCAATACAGTCAATGTTCTCCGCGGTGCGAACAACGGACTATCTGTTGACATCTCTATACAAGGAGAAGTTTCCAAATATGCTTTTTCGTCTTCCTTGACTCTGTCCACAAAGAAAGACCCCGCTGTTTTGCCGGATATACTTGCGTATTTTTTTCCGAAACACTTTGTGCCTGAATCTTCCAACACAGGATTCCTGTTGCCTCCCTCCGGGGGAAATCTTATGGAGACAGTTGCAAATTTGCCTGATCTGAAATCTGGTCTTGCGGAACTGTTCCACGGATATGGATTGAAGATGATGTTTGATTCAGGCTCTCAACAGATAAAGGCGATGAGAGAAAACGGTCTTGATATGTTTCTTGTGCCGTTTAGTTCTCTTGCGGATTCATTGCAGAGATTAATATTCTATAAGGCTGCTATTGAAAGCAACCGAAATAAGGTTTTATGTTTTGAGGAACCAGAAGCCCATACCTTCCCGCCTTACATATCAAATGTAGTGAACGATATTATTGCCGGAGACAGCAACCAGTTTTTCATAACAACACACAGTCCGTATGTCATGAGTTCATTGCTTGAAAGTGCAGGCGATGATTTGGCAGTGTATGTCGTTAACATGGAAGATAACGCTACTATCGTCAACCGTCTTACCGACAATCAGCTTCAGGACGCCTATGATAATGGGATGGATATGTTCTATAATCTTGAGGCATATCTTGGAAAATGAACCAACGTGCAGATTTCATAATCCCAGAGTGTTATATTGACACCAATCTTGTGGAGACATTGGTGTGCACGGGCGGCTGCAACCATCAGAAAGGCTGTAATCAGGTTGCTAAAGTCATGCAGGAAAAATTTGCCAACCGTTTCGTCGTTGGCATAATTGATGCTGACAAAAGACGTCCGGGATACTTGAGCGAGTTTTGTGAGATAGCATATAGCGAACATATCAAACTGTTCCGTCATCCGGTTCGTTCCCATTTTATAATCCTCATTCACCCAGCGGCTGACGGGTTTATTCTGTCGTGTGCTGAAGTTGCCAATGTCAATATGGCTGATTATGGACTATCTTCCAAATTGAAAGAATTTACAGCTCAGACCAAGAATGTAATGTCTAATAAAGATCCTCGCTTCAAACGACTGTTCAGATCAATGAAAGGTATCGGTGAAATAAAGTTGATAGAGTCGCTCATTTCCTATCTGGCAAATAATACATATCAGGCATCAAATAATAGAATTTTGGAAATTTTTCAAAATAATGTCTGAATCCTATTTCGATCAATATTATTGGAAATATCAATCTCTAAGCTATTTTCACATAATTATCTCCCAATAAATATATAATGCAAAATTTAGCACATTAGAGCAATCTCTTGTATCTTTTTTAAATGTTCCATTGTGCGTATATGGAATTAAGGGAAAACATAAAAAGGGAAAACAGGATATTCGTGGAATCAGAACTCCTAAGTTTAATGTTTGTAATTCCGGAGAAATGTTGCTGTTCAAATTCAACATGGAATTACATATGAAGTGTTAAATTAATGATAATGGTGTTAGTTGTTTTATACCGATGACAAGGTTTGTCAGGATATTTTTTAAGGTAACACTTTTATCACTTCTATAACACTTTATATTTAGTCTTTTTCTCTGCGGAACTTGGCGGACTTTGCGTCTCAGCGTGAGAAAAACATAGGCCTGCTTCGCAGGCAATATAACTCTCGCAGAGGCGCTGCTCCGACGGGGAGACACGCGCGTTATGTCGGAGCAGCGTCCGTCCCCGGACGGTGAAAAAAGCCAAAGCAGTTGTTGTTCCGCTTTGGCTTATAAAAATAAAGTGTGTCAGAATTCAAACTCTGGAGAACCGAGGAAGATAGCTTTCAGAACAATCCATAAAAGTATGATTCCGAAAGCATCGCTGCAAGGGCTTCTCTCGGCTATTCATTCTCCGGGACCTGTGAGTTACCTGAATTTTGACACACTCTTAAAGTACGTGAAATAAAGGGATGCATATTCCATCCCTTTCCGCATGCTCTGCATATGAGATACCACAAAAATGTTCTCATCTTGTCAATCAATACAGATATGGCGAAAATCAATATGATAGAAAGGAATACGAAAAAAGCCGAGCAAGGGAAATATGAGTCTATTGTCTTCCACAGATAATTGCATGCGTCTCCAACAAACGGATGACAATGCAACAAAAAGGCTGAAAAGGCACTTATTGAGAAGAAATTAATCCACGGGACAGTTCCAATATTCAGTTTTCTGAAAAATTGAAATAGAAATATTGACTCTATGATCACCAGAGGATTCAAGTAGCCGTATAACGAACTTCTGATATTTAGAAAGTATAACAGGATGTTTGAGGCTGTAAGAATAAATGTGCATGTAATAAATGCAAGAAGATCATATTTCTTATTCCATGTGACAACAGACAATGTCGATTTCTTGAGCCATGCCCCTATAAGATATAGTCCCGCCAGACTTATAGCCGACAACCCGGTCGCAAATTCCTTGCTGTGCATGAAATATCCGAACACTGTACTGAATAAATAAAAGACGAGAATATATTTTAATAATTCTTTCTCACTTGATCGATTGACAAATGAGTTTATCAGTGGCGACAAAATGTATAAAGTTATATAGGCAGATACAAACCAACGACCGGTATACCAATCTATCATCTGATTAAAAAAATTCTTCAGACTGTATGATTGGCCCGTATGATAATATGGTTCTATCAAAAATCTGGCAATCAGATAGCCTGCAAAGGCCCAGAACAAAAGCTGAAATAACAATCCGCAAAATCCTCTGCGGTTCCATTTTATTCCGAAAAAGCCGGAAATAAGTATAAAACAATGCACACATACTACAGATATACTGTGCAATTCGATATCAAAGAGTGCATTAAGAGGATTCTCAAGAATCATGACACGTGTGACAGGTTCTCTCAATGGCAAGTAATGAACAAGCATCACAAGCATCATTGACACGATACGCAATAACTCAATGTTGGAGTTTCTTTGTCTGTCCCTTCTGTTAATTTCTTTTGTTTTCAGCATTTCGAATGGCTTGTTCATATATTCCGGTCAATTCTTTATAGATAGTGTCTCTCGAATACAAGGTGCCAGCCTTCATAAAACCATTTTCGCCAAACTCCCTGCATCTTGCAGTATCCCCATATAGATCACGGATAGCTCGTGACAATGACCCGCTGTCGCCAGGAGACACCAGCAGTCCGTTTTTACCGTGATCGACAATCGACTGCATGGCCCCTACATCGGATGTGACAATCGGTTTGTGATGCAACATCCCACGCACTATGACATTCGGAAAGCCCTCATACCATTTGCTCGGCACTACTATTATCCGCGAGTTGATATAGAACTCATCAAGATCACGCCCGGACTTGAATCCTACAAATTCGATATTGTCGGGCATATTGACCGGTCTGATGAAATTTGAATCGAGATTTCCCGCTACTTTAAATGCGATTCCGGGATTGTCTCTTGCAGCGTCTATAAATTCATATATACCTTTTTCGGCGCTTACCCTTCCGACAAAACTCACCCATTCGCCGAGGTGAGCCGCATCCGAAATCTCAATGCGTGGCGATATGCCGGCAAGTATCCCGATCCTGTCGGGCGATATGCCCTGACCGATGAATTTCCGTTTCTGAAATTCACTCTGGACTATGAAAGTATCCACTCCTCGCCTGATATTGCCTGACAGCCTTGCATAAGCTCCGCGCAACGCATAACCCAGACTCTTGGTCATACTGCCCATGCAATTGTATCTGACACAATATGACTCGTCGCCGCTCCAGCAACGCTCGCATATCCTGCCCGACGGATCGAGTGACAATCCCTGAGGGCAGAAAAGCCGATAATTGGGACACCGCATCACCACTGGAATTCCACGTTTCCTTATCGGCGCGAATATGGATGTTGACAGCAAAGGATAAATATTCTGCACATGCACGATATCCGGCCTAAAATCATCGAGCTCTTTTGCAAGCTCAAGCGCTGAGAACGGATTATATATGCCTGCTGCAAATGCCTTGATCTTACCGGAAACCGACCCCGCTATTTCGGCCGATGAACGTGTGAACCATCTCACCTCATGACCATGCTCTCTGAGCAATGCAACCAATTCGCCGGCGGCATGCTCTTCTCCGCTGAGACGAGCGTATTCGTTGTGTACGTAAAGAATTTTCATTCAGGCAACTTCAACAATTTTCCAAGTTCAAGATCAGCGGATTCAGGGATAAACCGCCCGGAAGCTGATGCAGGATAGAATGTCATTTCACCAAAATATACCTTGCTATTGTTTTCATAAAAATCAACACGTACGAAACTCTTCCCTTGAGAGATTTTTTCAGCAAGCCGCGTCATCGTATGCATTGTCACAGGCTTGTTCAATGGCTTGTCCGGCATAAAAGGGAATGCCTCTTCTCCAAATTCCAAGAAATTGAAATAGCGATCATAATAATTAGCCCGATGATTAGTCGATCTGTCAAAATCGACTTTCATGAATTCCACTTTACCATTGAAACAGAAAAACTTATAATCATTGATACTTTTTAAAGAAATCGATTTGTTTTCTCCTACAGGGTTTTCAAGCAATTTCTCGGCAATGATCCGTGGCTTTACGTTTTTATACGGCCATTCACGGGTTACGGCATAAAAATCCCGTTGAAGAGAATTTTTCATCTCAGCTCTCGCCCAATCTATGTCGAGAGAGGATTTGTCATGACATATTATCACCCGACCGCTGTCGTGAGTCGCCTTCATTACAAACTTGTCGGGCAACGAGTCAAAATCTATATCCTCTGCTTTGTCCCATACGCCATAAGTGGGAATTATGTATTCCTCACCTATTATTCCGGCCACATATTTTTTGGCTTCATACTTGTCGACCATACGTGTATACAGAGGATTATGATCATGAAGTTTAAGCCAGTTTAGCTTCTCGTTGAATGTCCGGGGATTCTTCAGGTCAGGCCAGCGGCCCATAGCCTTTCGGAATTTGAGTCTGACAAACAGGGAATCGGGGATCAGCAGAGCGGCGACCTTATAAAGTTGCCTTTTTACCAAAGAATCATTTTTCATTGCCAGTCATGAGCTTTTTGCAGACATCGTAAAAGGCCAGACATTACTATGACAAACGTCCTTGAAAACTATTGATACGTTGATCAACTATTCGACCTTCTCTTATGGCAAGAGCATTCCTTAAAACACCATTGCTGTCATATTTTTCTTCAATCAAGAAATCAATAAATTTTGATACTTGTAAACTTATGTCATACGAAGATGTCTTAAAAAACAAAGATGGTGTATGGTCAACGACATAATGAGCTACGCCATCCACAACATATATAGGATCTCCAATAGATGTCGGCACACTTGTCTCAATTGCGCCACTGCGATCACAGCTAACATCTATGATCAATGCATCACGTTTCATTTTCTTCAGATCATCCTTATAAATTATATGATCTTCTCGTGATGTGTCCCACAAAATCGCATTTACAATAACATCATATTCAGAAAGCTCCTCACGGAGTAGTTTTTCTGTTTTTCTGTCATATGCAGTGACATCAGCACCAAGAAAATGAAGTGTCTTAAAAACTCCTCTCGCAACATTACCTCTTCCGATAACAGCAACTTTGGTATTATAAGGGAATACCCCATGCAGAAGATAAGCATGCATAACTGCTGCCTCTCCAGCAATCTCATTATTACGCCAAAACACATGCCTTCCACCGTAATACATATCCTCCCAAGCTATTGCCGTATTGTGGCCCTTGATTATTTTGTCAGTTATATCACTGTTCTGAACAGCATGAATCCAACCGAAAATGATCTGGTTCGAAAGTGATTCGAGATATTCGGCATCGCCTATCTTGGGATCGCAAATAATATCTTTTTTCAATGCTTCCTCTCTTGATACAATTGTCACACCCATATCTGAATAATCGACGTCTCTGTAACCTAAATTCTCACCATAGCCTGATTCAACAAATACATATTGTGAGTTTTTAATATTCTGTATATGATCAGGCAGAAGCGCTATGCGTTTCTCATTCTCTTTATGACTTTTTACAAATCCTACTGTTTTCATTGTCTATAGAAGTATTTCTTGAAATATTTATCCAAAGGATGCAAAGCGTTTTGCTGCACATCTATTTCCCAATTATCATTGCCCTCAATAAAACATGGTCCGGATTCAGTTATAGCAATATCCCAGCCTATGGAATGGAGATCAAGAAATGAATGGAACCTTATGGCATCACGTATTGCTTCACGTATATATGGAACTGTGACACTATCGAACTCTATGCCTGTAAATGGATGATGTGTCATAACAGTACCGAACTGAGACTTCATGAACCCATATTTTTCAAGTTTCCCGCTGTTCGTATCAAGATTGACGATTACACCGCCAAGTGAAAAATTATCGACAGTATTACCCAGATTCCCAATTCTCAAAACTGATGGAAAGACCTTTATTTCTCCTGTATTTATGTCTCTTACAGTAACAAGACGCACTGTATTTATCGACATGGGATAAAGGCGGCTTATCTCCGGATGCTGGACAATTTTCTTCTGTATTAGATATGTAATAGAAGATAACCTCCTTGATATCTCAGACATAGGCAACTTTTGTCCGTCAAAGAATACACAGTCATGGCAGCCGCTCTCCACCTGTAAAACAGCTATTCCTCTTCCGCATTCCCCATCAATAGGCTTACAGAAATACATTCCGTCCAAACCTTTAAGAAAGTCAATAATCTGCACTTTCCTGGAAGAATTAAGATCTATGACATCACCTTGCGACGGATCAGTTATACCGACATTTTCAGGTGTATCTATACCTAAAGTCTTTGCTATACTGCCGAAGAACAGTTTATCTCTAAGTATGCAGGAAGCATTATGTTCACTTCTGAAATTCAAGCGGTTCCTGCGTCTTAGAAATTTCATATAAGGAGTAAAACTCTTTTGTTCCCTGCGGGACATCACATCACACCCATACAGGTAATAGTACTCCTCGATATCTTCATGACAGATTATGTTTCGGATCTGATCCCACAAGATCTGATATCTTGACCGTCGATTCCTGTCAGGGAAATAGGTAGGACCATCCAACACGGAAGTATCCTTTAACAGATTAATTATTCTACGTGGCCTCGCCACACAAATTGAATAGGCGTTACGTACAATATCCTTTACAGATTCTTCCATCGTACGATTTCTTATTTTTTTGTTTCCGCTCTGCATAATCACACCAATTATCAGAGCATCAACACTTTACCCCCCCCCGATTTTAAAATCGGACAAGTACGGCACCAAATTGCTCATAATTATATTACAATCAAATATTTAATTTCAACAATCCACCCCAGCCCGCATCTGTTTCAGGCAAAAGATTGGAGTCCACCCCTCCATCAGGGAAAAATGTCAGTTCGCTAAAATAGATTGCACCGTCAATATTATAAAGATCCACCCTCAAAAATGGATGCCCTTTTGACAAATCGGATGCCATAGCAAACATTTTGTCTATATTTTGCGGTTTCGGAAGAGTAAATCCTTCGGGCACCTCCATACCTCGTCTGTTAAGTCGCACGAAATTCCAATGACGATCAAAGAAATAGAACTTGGGATTACCGGATTGCCGTTCAACACATACCATAACACAATCGACAGTGCCGTCAAAACAGAAAAATTTATAATCCGTCAGATTTCCGTCTGACTGCTGCATGAACTTCTCCGCAATGATACGGTGTGGCACATTCTTATACGGCCATTCACGGGTTACGGCATAAAAATCCCGTTGAAGAGAATTTTTCATCTCAGCTCTCGCCCAATCTATGTCGAGAGAGGATTTGTCATGACATATTATCACCCGACCGCTGTCGTGAGTCGCCTTCATTACAAACTTGTCGGGCAACGAGTCAAAATCTATATCCTCTGCTTTGTCCCATACGCCATAAGTGGGAATTATGTATTCCTCACCTATTATTCCGGCCACATATTTTTTGGCTTCATACTTGTCGACCATACGTGTATACAGAGGATTATGATCATGAAGTTTAAGCCAGTTTAGCTTCTCGTTGAATGTCCGGGGATTCTTCAGGTCAGGCCAGCGGCCCATAGCCTTTCGGAATTTGAGTCTGACAAACAGGGAATCGGGGATCAGCAGAGCGGCAACCTTATAAAGTTGCCTTTTTATCAAAGAATCATTTTTCATTGTCAGTCATGAGTTTTTTGCAGACATCATAAAGAGCACGCGCCGCACGGTCGGGAGTATGATCGGCCACTATACGGAGCGATTCCTGCCCCATTGATTTCAGACTGTCACGTTTACCGGAAATTTCCCGCAATGTAGCGACAGTATTGTCAATATCAAGAGGATCGAATGTCCAGCCGTTCTCGGGACGCACGAGTTCGGGATGACAGCCGTTATAGACAGAACATGCGACAGGAAGACCTGCCGCCATTGCCTCTGGCACCACAAGACTCCAGTTGTCTTCGAGAGTCGGGATAATGAAACAATCGGCAATTTTATAATATGGCCCGAGATCGTCATAATTGACAGCACCGGTCAGTCTTACGTTTGAAATATCATTATTCTTCAGAAAGCGTTCAATCTCATCACGCTGTTGACCGTCACCCACCAACAAGAGAGTGGTATCTTCCAGATCAGCTTCTTTCCACGCATTCAACAGTTGCAGTATCCCCTTTCGCGGTATCAGCTGCCCAAGGTAAAGGTATGTAAGACCCGGACTGTCATACATGTCCTTTATAATCCGCACCTCTTCTTCAGTCGTCTTTTCAACTCTATCACTTACACCTGCGACATCGGCCGTCATGTGCCCGTAAGCCAAGGGCTTTTTATACCCTAAGGTTCCGGAAACGTATCTCGCGGTCAGAGAACCGTTGCAGTCAATGGCATCAATCCATCTTGAAACAATCTTTCGGTAAACGGTTCTCAACCTGCCGGCATTTCGTTCGGTATGAGGAGTACGCTCATAACACATGACATGTTTTACATGTCTATCGAGCATTCTCATCAATATAGTAGCATAAGTCCATTGAAAGAAGCCGTCAGAAATCAGAATATCCGGACGAGTTTTTTTAATCTCCTTTATCAGTCCCTTCTGCAGAGGTATTCGTATACCCTTGTTAGCCATCGATGCATTATCTTTTGCCACACCCGTAAGTCTTTTCTCACCAGTCATTGGTATTGCCCTGTCTGCAAGAACGTGGCTCAATTTATCCTTACATCTCTGCGGCACGACATCACCGTTATATATCACTGTCAGATTATGACCGCACAGTTCGTCAAGTGCCCTATACACCGGAATACGGTAGTCAAGAAAACTTCTTGTAACCCATGTTATTCTCATAATTGTTTTGGTAAATAACTACCTTCACAAAAAGCCGATATTTTTTATCGTTTCCATCAGCTCACAAAAAGCGACAGACTCCGACATTTATTATCGACAACTATTTTCTCAAACCATTAAAATTCTTAATTACTTTATCGAAAAAAGCAAGCATTTCTTCCGATATACGGCCAACGGTGAAATTCTCGCGAACAGTGGCTTGCGCATTATGTTTTATATAGAGCCGCTGATCGTCGTCCAACGACAGAACATTCCTCAGGGTAGAGGCAAGAGTCGCAGGGTTACGTCTTTCGCACAAAAAACCATCGTGACCATTTGTTATTATCTCGCCTATTCCTCCGGCATCAGTCGAGACCACGACCGCGCCCAATGCCATTGATTCAATTACGACCATCGGCATGTTTTCCCACCATGAAGGAAAACAACAGACATCGGCAGTCGTATAATTGTCATAAACACGTTCACGAGGCAGCTTGCCAAGAAATTCAATCCAGTCCCAACCATTTTCAATTATTTTCTGCCGGAGCATGGTTTGAAAAGAGCCTCCTTTTCCTGCCAATTTCAGCCTGATTTCAAAACCTTCATGACGTAAAATATCACACGCCTCGACAAGATCGCCTACACCTTTAGTGTCACTTATTGTTCCGGCAAAAAAAATAGTTTTAACCGAATTGTCATTTGTATGTGGCGTATCCCGTATATCTGCGCTTATCTCAATGGGATTTTTTACAACCGCTGTCATGGCATTTTTAATATTGTAATTGTTCCCGACCCAGTCAAGAATTGCTTGAGAACATCCTGTAATATATCTTGCTCTCTCGAAGATTATTTTTTCAGCAAATATAGGTAAGGAACGATGCAGCCTCCACCATTTTGGCCTCACAACAGAAAAATCCGCTATGGAAAGGGACTGTGGTGTATGCAGCCTTATAACAACCGGAATATGCAATTTAGAAAGATAAAGTCCTTCCGCTCCAAAGTCAGCTACCTCCACAATATCAGCGTCCGTTATTCCGGATACTATTCTTGCCAATTTTTTTCTATAGGAATAGAAGCGATAAATACATCTCAATTTTTTTAACGCGGTGCCATTTTCCGCAGACGGTACAAAAAAATCACCCCCGGAAAGCGAGATGACATGTATACCATAAGAATCGACCGATTCACTTTCACATTCGGTATCGTCAGATGCAGTTACGACAGTTACAGTATGTCCGCCTGCGACGTATGCTTTGGCTATTTCATGCATGTAAGAACCGATACCGCCGCTTCTTGCGGAACCGACATATTCCCTGCAAACCAAAATAATGTGCATCAACTAATAAATTTTAAAATTATCGAAAAAAAGCCCTCAGTGCATATGCTTCCGATGGAATCATAATGGAAGTCACCTTTGTTCAGATTCAATCCGAAACGGATAAGTATCACTGCCATTGCCAGATATGCAATTTTACCTAATCCTGCCAGATATAAAGACATAACAAGACAAATCGGAATGAACATGTAGCAATATTCCATAAACCTCAATACGAAGAGTGGATTGCCAATGTTTGCAAATACAAATCCCACAAGAAATATTCCTAAAAGAAATATGTTGAAAACGCGCTTTTCCCAATTCAGTTTCCACATGATCATAAGAGACATGGGAATCACTGAGAAGCAGACCGCCAATGGAAGTGCTCCTATATTTATTTTAATTTCGTTCACCTCCCCTTGTGCCCTCATGGCAGCATACGCAAGTGTCGAATCGGCATCTCCCAATGACGCTATGGCACTTACAATCATGCCGAATAACAGAAAAGACACAATTATTGCCGACACTCTGAACCTCAATTTCCAATTCATTGTAAATTGGAGGATATAATATACACAAAATATAAATGCCGACGCATGTATAAAGCCACAGCAGGCAAGACCGATATATGACCATTTATCTCTTTCATAGGCCATGCGGACAACAAAATAAAATGCAAGGCTACCGGCAAGGACCTGTCTGACAATCTGCGCAGTATAGAAAAAATATTCGCTAAAACATCCCAATATCACGGCTGCGGCAACCGCATACTTCACGGGAATGCCATTTTCACGTACCAAACGGTCAAATGCCACCATCACCGGAAAATACATCAATACCGTTGTGACTATCATGAAAATGCTGAAACTCCCGAATGTCACACTCCGCATCAGATAGTTGTATATATGATATAACGGTTCTTTGGGAATCAATACAATATATTCGATAAATGATTTGGTATCAGCCCAGTTATACAGCCAGTAATAATAAGCAAGATCCGAATAGCCGGTAGGCTTGGTAGTATTGATGTATCCCAATGTTAGTCCAATTAGTGTATAGACCATATACCGGGTCTGTCTTGACGCATCTTTCCAACTGTTGATCATGATTATAACTACCACGATCAACAGCATTAACGGAACACTGATCAATCCTACAATAACAACCGTCGCCAATAATGATTGTGGTGTTATCTGTAAATCATCTTCCATAAAAATCTTTTTATCTCCGATTTTATATGAGATATTCTTATCGTAAATTTATAAATACCTCTGGCAATGACAGGATGCTTCACATACATCCTCAGAACAATATTGCGGAAGCCGGATAGTTTATTGACGCATGTCATATACCGCAAGACGGCCTGATGCAATTGTTTCTCTTTATGGGAGATAAGATGTATATTACCCAAAACGTTCAACAACAGATCTCCACTCCGGTCGACCAAAGCCCTCCTGTATCCCGCATGTTTTTCAAATTTGAAATCCAGAAGAAACTCAGCCACCTTAAGCATCGACATAACAGCATTGGGCCTAATTGTCATGCTGGCACTTCCTGTATTCTTGAAATACACGTATATCGACTTTGTGATTGTCGCGACTTTGCGGCAACGGCTCAAATATTGCAACACACCGACAGTGTCCTCCATCAGGACGATATCGGAAGGAATATTGACAGCTTCCCTGTATAATTCCGCCCGATACATTTTCACGGGCAAAAATGTCTCTCCGAATCGAATACAATAGTCAATACATTCTTCGGGTGTAGAAAAATCTTTATTATTATTTACATCTTTTATGCGACCATCCTCCTCCCACAGCAGTGTATAACCTCCGACAACCAGATCGACACTGTCATCTGTCATCCCCGCGACCATGAGCTCTACCGCATCTTCAGGCAAGTAATCATCTGCGTCTACAAATGTCAGGAAATCTCCAATGCACCGGTTTATAGCCGTATTGCGAGCATTGACAACGCCACTGTTAGGGATATGTACAATCTTAACACGCCTGTCAGATTCATACCGACGAAGTATAGCAAGGGAATCATCCTCACTCCCGTCATCCACTGCGATTATCTCCCAATTGGTAAAAGTTTGCGCCAAGATTGACTCTATACATCGCGCAATATACCTTTCAGCGTTATACACGGGAATTATTACCGATACAAGCGGCTGTCTCACTTGAATACTGTCGGACATATCTTTTTGAAAATAGGACGTGCAAGACAGCCTAATGCAAGACTTGACACAATGAGAACAATTTCAAAAGCAATTCCCTCATAAGGCAACCAATGACGTACCGTCAACATCAGAGGCATATGCAATGCAAAAATATATAAAGAACATTCGCCCACCAAAGCCAGCAATCCGGCAACCCAACGAGCGGTATCAATCAATTTGGATATACATATAATCAAAGCGATCCCTACAACAGAAATTGCAACATACACACCGTAAGCCGGTGAAATATGATTGTCGAACACATCGATAATATCATAATGAAGCACCTTATACTCCAGAATATACGCAAGACACAATGCAACAGACAACAATAAAGTCATTACAGACAGAAACATTTTACCGCGATCTGCCACAATCCTGTCACCCCAGACGTTACCCAGACAATAGAAAACGAGCGAAGAGAAAACAGTGAAAACATAACCCCAATTTTCAAACCCCAACAAATGGGGAATGTACCCTAAAACGAAAGAGACAATAAAACAGACCACCAGTCTTCTTGTAAGTCTCAATCTCATAAATGGATGATATAGTATCGACAACAGAAACAATGCCCAAAGAAACCACAACGGCCCAAGATAGCGCTTCAAATGGGGAGGGGTAATTGACAAGGAATCGTCGCCAAATACAAGAGACAACGGTGTCAGAAGAAATATAAAAGCCAACAAAGGAATGATCAATCCGTTAATCTTTTTTCTAACTAATGAATTATATTCACTGTCCTTATGAAAAATCCCGGACAAATAGAAAAAAAGTGGCATATGGAACATATAGATTATGTAATGTCCGTACTCTATAAGGCTGTGTCCCCATACAACACAGATAATACCTATTCCCTTTGCAATGTCAATGTGTCGAAGTCGATGTGTCTGCCTATTCTTATTCATTTCAGCTTCGGGCCAATATATTTGCCATAAATCTCACAACAAGGATATAACGACACTGCAATAATCAAGGTCATTATAAGAGCCGCCGTCATATCCGGCTGACCAAATTGGCGATACCAAAGTCTCCACACAACATCAAGTATAAGTATATGCATGCATAACACGACGATTGAATTCCTGCCATAATAGGCAAAAACTCCTGTTGGAAAATAACTGCATCTGAAAAGGTTGTAGAACAGACATACAAACGCCAAGGCAAGCATAGAGTCAACAAACCAACGTATATAATAATCCATTGGCGGGACACTGACGCGTATCCATATAAGGAAACCGATCAGCAAAATTGTGACAAATGGATACTTTCCTTCGTGAAAACGATGAAACAGAGGCTGCAATTCACCGCCGATAATAAAAAAAGGCAAATACTCCAGCGTCCGTCCCATATACAATGTATTGATTCCATTGCGCATCATCTCAAGCCCCGTCATCATCAGAATCACAACGCATCCCCACCTGACGGACTGATTCTTTATTTTGTCCAAAAGCCAGACCAGAACAAGCAGTTGGGCATATGAAATCAGGAACCACATCGGAATATTCAACCCCCAATCGCTGCCGGCAATCAATTCCTTACTCCAACGACAAAAATGTAACGGCTCATGCGAAATAAAGCCATACATCCAAAGCCACACTATGCTGAATCCGACAAAAAAAAGAAAGGGGAACAATGTGCCGCGCAACCGCTTTTTCAGCTTTAATTTTCCATGAATCAGATACCCCGACACCATGAAGAACATTCCCATTCTTACAGGATGTCCAAATTCCATGACGAAGGGATGTGTCCCTCCATTATGTGCAAGGATAACAAGGATTATTAGAAATCCTTTCAGAGCGTCTATTGCCGCGTCACGAACTTTAGGCATCGGTACACCGATATTTTCAACAGACATCTTGCAGAACCCAACAGTGAGGGTTTTACGCCATCAATAATTTTAAGATAATGTTCCAATGGTTCAGCAAACGATTCGTCGTGAGCATTCTTCAACTTCAGATAGCGCAGGGTGTAAAACAAACGGGTCTTTTCACGGTCAACCGATCTGCGCTGTAGTGGAAACAATTCAAGACGTGTCTGCATGGTAGCGACAAGAACATTTACATATGAAGTCCATTTCGCAGCATCCCATCCGCTGTTGATGAACGAACGGGGCCGGTCATAATAAAGATAGGCGCCATAGGGAGAAACCATAATATCACGATGTTTACGAAGCAATTCCATGACCATGACTGTATCCTCAAAACGTCCGCTCTTAAATCTTAAATCCATAAAATCGCGTCGATAAAAGGCTCCGCATGCACACGTTGGCAAAAGACGACGTGACATTCTCACGAAAGCATTCCCGGCAGTCATTCTTTCGACTTTACCAAACTTATAACTCGGCAGCAAATCAGGAGAAATTTCATCAACGGCATTCCCATTCCCATCTATACGCTGGATCGGGAAATATAACCACGCCACCTCGGGATAATCCTGCAGAATTTCCACGTTCTCTCTGAAAGTAGAGGGAGCCAGTGTATCGTCTGAATCAAGAAAAGTGATATAATCCCCTTTAGCCAATTCTATACCGAGGTTTCTTGCCGCAGAGACTCCCTTATTTTCCTGATTTGCGAGCATGACACGAGGGTCGGAAAGAAACGGTGCTATCACGTCACACGTAGAATCTGTCGAACCGTCGTTAACGACAATCACTTCAAAATTGTCATAATCCTGCGATAGGCACGACTGAAGCGTATCCGCTATATAGTCTTTACAATTATAAGCCGGGATAATTATGGATATTTTCGGACAATATCGCGCCATAGCCTGTCAAATTATTCTGTGTGACATAAAAAACAGATTATCATTAGAGAATTATCGTTATTGTTTATATATTTTTGACATTCTGACCAATTCTTTAGCGAGAGGAAGGCTGTTGGCGGCTATACGACATATTAAGTCTTGAAATGTCCTGATAGCACGCATATCTTTGTCTTCGTTTATAAAAGACACTAAATCTGACAATTCTTTTCTGCGTATCGACACCGGATATGGTGAACGCATATATTGCATTATAAACCGCTTTACAAATCCCCGAAGCAAATTTAACGTCAGAGCAGGAACTTTGTCCTTTAAGAAATCAGTTATGAATTGTACAGCGTATATTGACCTGTCTGTCAGACTTCCTGTTACATTCTTGTCCTGTTTCGACATCGATGTGGGGCGCACATAGTAGTTATATGTGGCAGTTTTACATGATGAGACACGTTGTGAATAGCAAGACAACTGAATCATTTGAACCAAATCTTCACCGATACTGATTCGCAAAGGTATATGGATTTGATTCTTAATGTATAAACTACGTCGTATCAATTTGCCCCATATGTTAAACAATCCTCCTGCCAGTATACTGTTCAAACAGGCCTCACCTGTCTGGACGCCATTCAATCTGGAATCAATATAAATCTTATTCTCGTCTTCATCAATTTTTAAATAATCGCCAATGACAATATCAGCATCATCTTTGATCGCAATACCCACTAACTGTTCAATAGCATCCGCAGGAATGCTGTCATCGCCGTCAAGATGAAAAATATATTCACCTGAAGCTATCTCGATTCCGGCTTTTCTTGCTGAAGGCAATCCTCCGTTGGGCTTATGGATGATTTTGAATCTGCCATCGATCTCTCCATAATGCTCTACGATGGAACCGCTGTCATCAGTAGAACCATCATCAATACATATAAATTCCAAATTCTTGTACGTCTGACTGATACATGACTCAAGACAATCCACAAGATACCCCGAAACATTGAAAATAGGGATTATTATCGATACTCGCGTTTCCATACGATCCATTTGTTATCTTTTCAGTATCTGAGAAAATATCCGCTTGACAAAGAGTTGAGTTCCTTTATCAAAACAATAGAATAGAAATAAACTTATAGTACAGTAGATAATCGATAAGATAGTGGCCATGATAAGCAAGTGTCCAAAATCAGTCGGTTCAGCCGAATAGATCTTGTTTTTCAATAGTAAGGTGATACAGGAGGACATAAATATGTAAAATAATAATGGAATTATGATTTCCCAATATTGCCTTATCCCAAGAGAAAAGCCTCGTGTAAAGAGGTAATAAGGTTTCCAGAAATACACAATTACTATCATGCCGATGACACCCCCTGATATAACGCCTGGCAAACCGAATCGCCAACCTAAAAACAGCGCGGCTGAAAGGCTGATTGTCATTTCGGCAAAGGCGGCCCAAACATCACCGAATAATCCATATCCATATATGAATTGATCGTTCGTTCCTCTTGTCTGCATCAGGAAAATGTAAGCTATCAATATATCGAGCGTAAGCGGTGAAAGAACATATTCTTTTCCAACCCATAAAGTTATAAACGCTGTCGAAAAAGCATATAGTCCGAATACTTCCAGACCAGCGATGAAGTATCTTAATGAGGTCAGTTCTCTAAATACACTGAAGATTTTGCCTTTATCCTTACTTGCGATCAGATTTCCAATACCCGCCTCAGTACTGCCCAAAAATTTATTTATAAAATTAAGCAGATTGTTAATTATCATCATATAGTTTCCATACGCGGCAACCGTAAAAAGATTCGTGAAGGCATATATTATAAATGGATTAGTTTGAAACTGAATGAATCCTGCTATCTTGTGAATAAATAATTGTTTTGTGTATTTTAATATCTGAGGAAATTGTTTTACTAATTTTCTACCTTCTTTTGTACTTGTTTTAAGCCATGGATAGACCTTGTTAATTTTCCAATTAAGAATAAAAGAATGTATGACACCAAAACTCAGATCTATGAAAAGCCACCAAAAATAGCTTTTAGTTTTATATGCAACAACCATCTGAATGCAAATTCGGACTATGGATGCCGATTGGAAATAAGCGGTAACGATATAGTTACGCTGATCGGCTGCAAGAAGAGTTTGTTTATAATTAGCAAAATATCCTATCAGGGATGATGAAAGATAAGAAAAGAAAGCAAAGTAAATGATAAAACCACTTATGCCGGTATCCGGAAAAATCATCGGCAAAAAAATAGACAACACACATCCCGCTATAAATATTATGCTTCCTACAACCTTATAAAGATAACCAAATACAGATATTATTTTTTTTATATCTTCTTTGTTATCTTCATATAATGGCTTATACAGAACATATCCGATGGCACTGGCAATGCCCAATTCCGCGAGATTAAGGAATCCTAAAAGATTGGACAATGTACCGGTAAAACCGATGAAATCAGCACCGAGATTTTCCAAGAAAATCCTTCGTGAAAAGAAGGATAGCAACAAAATAGCAAAGTAAAATACAACATTTACTTTTGCATTTAAAAGTGATTTATGTACGCGAGATTCAGCCATTATATTTTATAGAAGTCTCTGAACCAGCGGACTGTAATCTCGATACCGGACATGAGAGGAGTGTCGGGCCGGAATCCGGTCACTTCGGACAGCGCAGAGGAATCCGCATAAGTCTGATAGACATCGCCGGGCTGCATGGGAAGAAAATCTTTGGCTGCCTCGCGTCCTACGGCTTTCTCTATACATTCTATATAGTCCATGAGACGTGTAGGGTGTGAATTTCCGATATTGTATATTCTATAAGGCGCAGGCGAGCTCGCGGGATCAGCGATTATCTCATCCCAATCCGGGTTGCCGGCAGGTATGACACCGGCAATCCTTGCCACACCCTCCACAATATCGTCGATATAAGTGAAATCGCGGAACATATCTCCGTTATTGAACACTTTGATAGGCCTGTTATTAAGAATAGCATCCATAAACAGGAAGGGAGACATGTCGGGCCTTCCCCACGGACCGTATACGGTAAAAAAGCGCAGGCCTGTCGTCGGAAGGTCATAAAGTTTAGAATATGCATGAGCCATGAGTTCATTGCTCTTTTTAGTAGCGGCATACAGCGACACCGGATGGGCTATGCCATCATGCTCTGAAAAGGGCACTTTACCATTAAGACCATAGACGCTCGACGACGAGGCATAGACCAGATGACCGACCTTGTTATGGCGACAGCCCTCAAGGACATTGATAAATCCATCGACATTACTTTCTATATATGCATGGGGATTCTGAATAGAATATCGCACTCCGGGCTGTCCGGCAAGATTTATGACGGTATCGAAGTTTTCATTGGCAAACAGCATGGACATGGCGTCAGTATCCTCGAGATTCATGCGGATAAACCGATAGTTATCCCATTCTGTAGAATTAATAAATTTATACCACGGAAATTCTTCACGCGAACGTGCCACATCAATACCGCATCCGGCAAGACGTCCGAATTTCAATGCCGGATCATAATAGTCATTAATATTATCCAGCCCTACTACCTCATTAGATAAATCATCGGTCAGCAGCCGACGTACTACAGCCGCACCTATAAAACCGGCGGCTCCTGTGACAAGAATCTTCATTTTTTCAGTTAAGTAGCTATTAAAAATTAAACGATATATGTAGTTATTGAATCTTGTAACATAAAACTTGCTCTTTTTTGTCGTTTCAGTCCTGTCGTTCAGTCGCATAGCCCGCTATGCTCCTTCGCTCCAGAACCGAAACACCTAAAAAACAGCGGCGTTTTATGTATACATTAATTTTCAATAGCTACTTTAATTTCATTTTACAAGTTGCAGATTGACCGTATCTATGGTCATCTTCGCAGATCCAAGAAGCTCTATGCGTACAATAACCTCGCTCTTTCCATCGCATGTCTGCACGACTTCACCTTCTATGCCCTTAAGATGGCCGCGTACGACCATAACCCTGTCATGTCGTCTTAAAGGAGTTTCTACAAAAGTTATGGGAATGTCGGACTGTCCTAACATAAAACGCATCGTATCAATCTGGCTTTGGGGAATTACAGCAAGAGGTTTCGTCAAGCCGTTGACCGATGTCCGGGCCTTGTCGGTAAGAAAGCGTTTGATAAAAGAGAGTGCGACTATCTCTTTGCGTTCAAGTTCCGTACACCGTATGAACACCTTGGAAGGAATAACAACCTTATCGACTTTTACCTTTCTATTATTCTTCCAAATTTTCAAGACCTGCTGTCGCGCCACATATGCTTCGTAATGCATTTTCTCCAGACGTTCCTGCACCTTTTTCTCACTATTGTTGTTGACAACAGCCACATACCATTTGCGGGAATCCACGCCTACGGCGTCGCCAACACCCGCAGGCACCGGCGCAACGCATTCTATATCAGCATTTGCACTCATCTGAAATGAATCCAAATAAAGTTTTTAAGTCACACTCTCTTTTTAAGAGATTTGTACGATATAAATAATGCTGATTTGGAGATATTTAGATATACAATAAATTAAGATTTGCTAAACAAAACAATATTTATGGAATTAAAGCCACAATTTATATTACTCTATATTTTTCAATTTAATCATTGAAAAGCACTGTATTTTGACAAAAAATTTGTAAATTTGCAATCCAATTAAGTATCTCTTAAAAAGAGAGTGTGATATAATTATAACTAAATAATCTATATCCAGCGATTATCATCACCGCCTCGGAGAGGCGCTGCTCCCAGGCGAAGACGTGGCGCAGATTGGCGGCAGGGGTAAAATGACATTTATCGTTCGTGGGTGCGGGCCGGAATAATAAGATTGGCAATATAATGGCATGACCGGATACAGGATAAATATTCGTATCCGTCACCGTAAAGCAATTCAAGACGTCGACGCGTATTCACTATGCCGAGACCTCCGGCAACAGAGCCGGATGAACCGGTCGGGAAATAGGTATTCTCACATCTGAATTCTATTCTGTCGGACAACACTGTAAAAAATAATCCTACATGCCGCTTGCCGTCTATGACGGAACTGTGTTTCACAGCATTCTCGACAAAGGGTATAAACATTAATGTAGGGATTCCCACTCCTACAGGATTGCCATCAATGTTTATTTCAAAATCAAACGGTTCGATACGAGTCTGCGCCAATGAAAGATATGAGTCCAGAAATTCTATCTCGCGATCAAGTGTAGTGTGGCTGCTTCCTGTCTGTGAAAACTGATATTCAATCATTTTTTGCAATCCGGCGAGCATTTCAGAAGCATCCTCAGGCTCATCTACCGAAAGGATGCCGATATTATTAAGAACATTAAACAGAAAATGAGGATTGATCTGCTTCCTGAGAAATGCATATTCCTGCCGTGCGGTCTCTGCCTCGAGAAGCATCATGCGGCGCCGGCCTCTGATCCAGTCCTGACACAGGAGCAGTGCCGAGGTGCCACCGATAAAAAAGAATAATGTCATCAATGTGCCGAGCGTAGTAAAAACCATAAGGGCAACAGGCAGCGACTTGTCATAAAGATTGCGGTCGTATGTCACGATTTCTATCACTATGACCGGAAGCACCGAAAGAGAAAGCGTCACGCATATTTCAAGCACATATCTTCCTAACCGACGGCTTTTCATGAAGCGAGGAAACAACAGATACATATTTATATAGGCCAGAACGTTCAAAAATAAGAACAGGGAAACAAATCCGCCTGTCCTCCCATAAAAATCAGGATGGTCGGGAGTTATAAAGAAAGTCTCAAATGAAATCAGGATAAGGACTATCTGGAAAATCACATGCCTTATGTTACGATATGATCTACCTACGAGAAACGCCGTCATACGTGTATCTTCGGTCCGGTTCTCCATTTCCTCGCCCGAAAGTGGAGGCACCGGAAGTTCATAAAGCTGCGTCCGGAGGTAACCGGAAAGGGAATGAATCAGTTCTATCGCCCGTGCCGGACTTACAGGAAGCGAATCAGATATAGACCGTAATGAATCAAGTATAAATTCAGGATTCAATCTGTCGCGCACCGCCGCCACATAACTGTCAAGCCGCGTGGCAAGTCTTTGGGCCGCATTGGCCTCATCGCGCCATTTCAAATACAATTGCCATGCGCCTATCCCCAACAGAATCAAAAGCAGCAGCATCGAATTGCAGAACGCATCTACGTAGAGCCAAGGAGAACCATAATCGGAAACACGTGGAGGAAGATCAAATATTTTTCTTGCCGCATATTCCAATAAAAGAGCAGATAACGTGGCGCCATATGACACAAGAACCGTAAAAGCACAAAACAGAATATATTTACGTCTGAGCAAAAGTCTTGGAACCGCATACTTTATATCCGCCAGAACTGTACCCATAAACAATGCTGTCACAGGCACAACGAGCCACATCACACGCAGGTCCAGATAAGGACCTTCATCAAAAAATGCGGAAGCAACCACTCCGGTAGCCGAGAAAGCGAACGCGACTGTCAGCAGCAGCCATGTGATCCATTTATTCATAAATATCGCTGAACATTTTAACAAATTTACGAATTATTTTTGTATCCTGACACAAACAAACATAAGCGAATTTACGAATATGTCGCTGAAATACCGCTTTAGGTCGCAATTTGCCGCATCATAAAATTTATTTTCGTAATTTTGCGCAAGAATAATCTACAGGTTTAACTAAGAAACTGTTTAAATTTAATTCGAAAACAGTTTCCAAAGGCTATCAAATATGATAATTAAAATAAGCCTCGTCAGTATGTGCGTAGCGTCATCGATCTTTATGTCGCATGCCGAAGAGACGCCGGACAGTATCGACAGCCGGGAACTCAATGAAGTCGTTGTCACCGGGAACTCTGCTCTGCAGCGTATCAGCAACATGAGACTGGGAGCCGAACGGCTTGAATTGTCGCGACTCGTACAGGCACCTTCGTTCGGAGGAGAAAACGACATAATAAAATCAATAGCATTGCTGCCGGGAGTACACAGCGAGGGAGACGGAGGAGGCGGCTTCGAGGTACGCGGAGGAAACGCATCGCAAAATCTCGTGCTTCTCGACGGGATATCCTTATATAATCCCGCCCATGTCATGGGTATATTCTCCACATTCAATGACAATGCCATAGGAGGAGCCACCCTGTACAAAGGTCCGATCCCCGCAACCTACGGCGGCGCGTCATCTTCAGTTCTGGAGACGACACTTGTCCCGGGAGATATGGAACATTTTCACGGTTCGGGCACAATCGGGATTCTGGCGGCAAAAATCAAAGCCGAAGGACCCATCGTCAAAGATAAATTATCTTTCGCCGTGACCGGACGAAGATCATATGTCGACGCATTCCTGAAAATGATACCGAAATACAGGAGCACGGTGATGAATTTCTATGATGTCACGGCCAAACTCCGTTACAGACCGTCATCCTCCCATCTGATAGACGCCTCCTTTTTCATCAGCCATGACAACATGGCCGTCGGAAAACTGATGGGCATGTATTGGGGAAATCTCGGCGCATCGGTCAACTGGACGGCCCGCGCTTCCGACCGTGTCTCATTCTGCACCACAGCATCGTTCACCCACTACGATCCCAAAATGGAAATGAACATAATGGATCTTGACCAGACCATGCGTACGTTCATACACAACTATTCGCTCAATGAAAAGATCCGTTACAGCATAAACGACAGCCATTCGCTTGAATTCGGCTATCGTTCGCAAATGCTGAAAGTCAAATCAGGCGAATGGAAACTTAATTCATCAAACGAAAAAGAGATCCGCTCCTTATGGGAAAATTCCATCTGGGCCGATTATACCGGCTTATTCGGAGAGAAATTCTCGGTCAATCTCGGTGCAAGACTGAATGTCTCCACCATACTTACGGGAAATAAATTTCACAATTTCATGTCATCGGGTGAGGAAACAAACCAATTTGACGACAAGACATACGTAGACGCCGAACCGAGAGCCGGTTTGAAATATTCCATAACTCCCCTTCATAATATAAAAGCCGGTTTCGGCATGTCGTCCCAGAATCTACATGCCATCAGATCAAGCGCGACGTCTTTCCCATTTGACCGCTACGCCCTGACATCAGCCGTGATAAAACCGGAACGCTCCATGCAGTACGGTATCGGTTACTCCGGAATGATCGAATCCGGTGCTTTCGACTGGTCGGCAGAGGGATATTACCGCCACATATCAAACGTATATGACTTCATGGATGGCCGCGGACCATTCTCCGACATTGTGCTTGAAAACATCATAGCCGGAGGCAAGGGGCGCTGCTACGGTGCGGAATTCATGTTGCGCAAGAATACAGGCAGGCTTACCGGGTGGATAGCATATACCATCTCGCACACACAGACAAGAATTCCCGGAATCAATGACGGAAAATGGTACAACGCCACCAACGACCGTCGTCATGACTTCTCGATAACGGCGATCTACAAAATATCCGACACCTGGGATATTTCCGGTTCATGGATCTTCTCATCGGGACAGCCTCTCACGGCCCCCGATGTAAAATATGAGATCGCGGGCGAAACATGCTATTACTATTCGAAACGGAATTCGTACATGACTCCGGCCACACACCGCCTCGATCTGGCGGCGACATATACCCATGTCGGGAAAAAATTAACCTATCAGTGGGCGTTCGGTGTTTTCAACGCATATTGCCGCTACAATCCGTATATCGTATATTTCGAGGATGATCCTTCCAAACCCTCGGGAACAAGAGCTGTGCAGCAATCAATGTACGGCATAGTGCCATCCGTATCATATACTCTTAAATTCTGACAATTATGAATGCTATAAAAATATTGTCCCTTTGCGCGCTGACCGTTTGCGCAACTTCATGTGAAAAGGAACTTGATTTCAAATATCACGATATCGACCCGATCACAGTGATAGAAGGAGAACTGACTCCCGACGGGATCCGGGTGGGAATAACCCTGACCACCCCGATGGACGAACCGATGGATCTGACACGTCTGACCGATGCCACAGTGACACTCGAAGACATCACCGACGGAACATGCCGCAGTCTTGAGACAGACGACGAAGGTTTTTACCGCGATCCTCACCCGGGCATCGCAGGGCATGAATACCGTCTTACCGTCGAACGCAAAGGACACATATACGAGGCCACCACTACGATGTATCCTCCTACGGAAATAGTCAGTCTTGAATTCAACTGGATAAAAATGCCTTATGACCATGTAGCCGTACTGCAGGGGAAATTCCGCGACGATCCCGAAGTACCAGGCCAATGCTATTGGGTCAAGCTTTACAGAAACGGCGAGATCTATCAGTGGGGAGAGATGGATGACCGCAGTGCAGTAGACGGAATCGGCAATTACTTTACAATGACGACCCGCATGGATACCGATGAAGAGGAAGATGACACCGTACTCTTCGACGGAGATATCATCACATGCACCATATGCCCGATTTCGAAGCAGATGCATGACTATCTCGAAGCTCTGCAGAATGACAGCAACGGTCCGGCCATGTTCTCCGGAGACAAATGTCTGGGATATTTCATGGCCACATCGCCCGTATCGGACAATATAGTCTTTCATCCTGATGACATTCCGGAATACAAATAATTTTCACAGCCTGATGTCATGAAATGCATAATCGTAGATGATGAACCTATAGCCCGCAAGGGTATGAGACGGCTCGTGGAGAGCCGCCCGGATCTGGAGCTGACAGCCACACTTGACAGTGCGGTAGCCGCAAGATCATTTCTGGAGACCAACGATGTGGATCTTATATTCCTCGACATAGAAATGCCGGAAGTGAGCGGTATCGAATTATCCAGAAAGATTCATGAAGACTGTATGGTCATATTCACCACCGCGTATTCGGAATACGCGCTTGAGAGCTATGAAGTGGAAGCCATAGATTATCTCGTCAAACCGATAGAGGCCTCACGTTTTAACAAAGCCGTCGACAAGGCCGCCGCGTATAAAAAAATGATAGATGACGCCCGTCAGGCCGCAGCAGTCAACAGAAATGAAATGGATTTCATGATAGTGAAAGCCGACCGTAAATATATGCGCATACGTTTCGACGACATAGCTTTTATCGAAGGACTGAAAGACTATCTTGTAATCCACCTTTCCGACCGACGCATATTGACCCGGATGACCATAAAATCAGCCGAAGAGACGTTGCCCACACATAGATTTCTCAGAGTCAGCAAATCATATATAGTCAATATCGACAGAATCGATGCCTTCACCAACAATGACATTTACATAGGAGAAACGGAAATAGCCATCGGAATATCTTATAAGGAATCTGTAATTTCCAGACTCCTCACTCAATAATCATCTGGCCAATGCTCTCCCGCAGCTGTCTGAAATCATTTTATACTAATCAGATATGTCAGTATAAAATGATTTCAGACAGCTGCATATATGTTATAAAACATATATATTCAGCATGATTAATTTGCCAAATTTGGCTAAATTTGCATAATTTTAAATTTTTCAGTTTTTGGGATATGGTAACAGCTGACGCCTGAAACCATCAGGTATCCGCCGCATATCATGAAAAGCTGTTTCACACAATGGGACTATACTGACTTTTTTTCACATTATTAATTTTCAGATGTTACCAAAAAAAACAATCTTGACGTTGCTGACCGTATCAGCCGCCTGGCCGCTGTTTGCAGACGGCTTTTCCGCGCAGATAACGTCGGTGCCATCGCCTGCAGTTACAAACAAGGCGCTGGAAGTGAGAATCGAAACCCAGGACATGGGTTCGGAAGTGTATTGCTACACCTGGTGCAAGGATCTGAACGGAACCGAGAAAGCCCCCTGGACATGGGAAGGGGTGAATACCGACAAGTTCAGAATGAGCGGAAGCGGAGGGACCTACACCCTCTCCATCCCCGACATCAAGGCGTTCTATGGCCTTACCGATCAGGAGCTGACCGGACTTAAAAAGCTTGGATTCATAGCAAAGACCAAAAACGGCCAACAGACGGCCGATCTCGTCTTAAATGTCGAGCAGGGACGCACGGACGTCTACGGCGGTGGAGAGGGAACCTTGGCAGCCCCGTTCGTACTCAACACTGCCGCACATCTGGCCGAGTTCGCCGCTACCCCGCAGGAC
>OHAJ01000555.1_pt1 | contig 27736 bp, 20 predicted proteins | sample 1577101 | NCBI WGS metagenome assembly OHAJ01 (sample SAMEA3541531, study PRJEB24748) | human gut metagenome | biome: human gut; feature: human-associated habitat; material: faeces | place: China | collected 2012
CCATTCATTATTACCACGGGAGACAAGAATATTGATCTTACTGCCCGCATCGTATACCGCTTTGATCTTCTGGATGCCATCCTGCTTCCAGCGTTTCGGATTGGATCCGTATTCTCCGGAATACCGGTCATACAGATATGTCAGATGACTGACATAAATATCGGCTGCATTATCAACCGTTCCCATGCTGCTCTCTGCGGAACTGTATACCTTTTCAGCCTGATCATAATAATCCTTATTGTCGCTGATTTTTTCAAGCGCTATGTAAGTTTCCGCTTCTTCCTTCATATATTTTACATATGATTTCTTTGTTGTATCCGGAAGATTTGGATCCGTGATATCGATACTTGCCAGATAACGGTTAAGTGAGTCGATTGCACTCAGATAATAGTTTTCCTTCTCTGCATCTACATTTGTATTCTTTGCCTGATAGGAATATACGGAATACAGGATTCTCGCATACTGTGCCGTGTAATATTTTACATTACGATCCTCCGGAAGTGCATTGGAAAGTGCTGTACTGTTTTCATCCAGCTTTTCGTTTGCCTCCGTCAGCAATGCAATCGTTCTCTGCGGCATATCTGCCGTATCACTTCCCAGATTATCAACATAGATAGAAGCGATATTCAGATAATTTACATATTTGCTTGGATTTGTATCTTCCAGTTCCTCACTGTTATAAGTTTCAAAATTAACCAGATTCTCTTTACTGTTTGCAAAATTGGAATTCTTCTTGATCTTATTCTCGCAAATTGCCGAATAGTATGCAGCCTGTGCTGTCTCATCCGGGAAGTTTGCCGAATCATTTACCTGATTAAAATACTGCATTGCAGCTTTGTAATCCTGGATTTCGTTGTAATAAATGATCGCAACCTCATAGACAACATCTGCATTTACCTTGTCAATATACTTGGTGACGTAACGTGCACCTAATTTTGCTCCACTGTCCACGTTCTCGGACACAGTGTCAGTGTTCTGATCCATATCATAATAATATGCATACGTATCAAGAAGTCCCAGATAGGCATCTGAGGATGATTCATCCAGAGCAATTGCTTCTTTATAGATCTTGATTGCTCCATTTATATCATTATCCTGCAGCGCATCCTCTGCCTCCAGTATCTTGTTGCTGTAGTTCTTCTCCTTGATCTCATTCTTCTTTACCCCGCCAAAAATGGCACAGCCAACAGACAGAAGGGATAATCCTGCCATCACGCCAAATGTAACCAGCTTTTTCTTTGCCTTTGCTCTGTACTCATTGTCCAACTCATTGTAATGATCCAACGCATACAGAAGTTCTGAACAGGACTGATATCTGTCATTTGGATTTGACTGGCAGCACTTGATAATGATCTGCTCCAGACCAGATGAAAGCATTGGATTCCACTGACGGATCGGTTTAATCTCATATGGTGGCTCACATGGATTCTTTCCGGTTACCAGATGATACAGCGTCGCACCCAGATTATAAATATCCGTTCTGGCATCAGTATTATAGATACCACGTCCCTGCGCATCACCGAACTGCTCCGGTGCTGCATATCCTCTGGTACCCAGCGCTGTCGTATCTGCGTTATTTTCAATTATGTACTCTTTTGCTGTTCCAAAATCGATCAGCTTTACTGAACCATCCGGCTTTAACATAACATTGGATGGTTTCATATCTCTGTATATGATCGGTGGATTCATGGAGTGCAGATAATCAAGTGCACTGGCAAGCGCACGACCCCACTCAATTACATCGGACTGCTTCTGTGCACCCTCTGCCTTCAGAACTTCATTTAACGGCTTACCTTCTACGAAATCCATGATTACATAAATCGTTCCATTCTCATTTATGATATCAACGATTCGAGGCAATACCGGATGATCCACATTTTTCAGGATATTTGCTTCGCGCTCCAATCCTTTTAAAAGTGTTTCTACACTCTTGGAACCATCATTCTTTATCTCTTTTACAGCCCACTGTTTATTCAGACGGTTATCCATCGCCAGATAAACAATTGACATTCCACCCTGACCAACTTTTTTCAGTATTTCATATTTTCCATCTAATACTGTTCCTAATTCTGTCATCTTATCTCCCCACTACTCAGCCTTGACCAGCAATACTGTTATATTGTCTGTTTCCTTCCTGTACTTTACAAGATCTGTTAAAAAAATACAGCCCTCTTTCATCTTATCTTCATCTGGTGCTGCCAGCGGACTGAGTTTCGCCATAATCTCATCTCCGCTTATCTTATGTCTGAATCCATCCGAACATAACAAATAAGATGCATTTTGTGTAATATAACCTCTGATGAAATCAGGTTCCACTACCGGTGATGCGCCTACACACTGTAACAGTATGCTTCGTCTGCTGTCTGTTTCTGCCTGCTCCAGGGTCAGTCTTCCTGCTGCGATCTCCCTTGCAACCAATGTCTGATCCTGTGTAAGCTGCTCCATTTTATCTGTCAACTCATATACCCGGCTGTCGCCCACATGTATAATATAATATCTGTCCTCATACATAAGAATGGCTGACAACGTGGTTCCGATCATAATTCCCCGACTTTCACCATATGCTTTCAGCTTTTCATTCTCTGTTACAGCTATGCGATCCCACTGCTCCTTCAAGATCGCTGTATTAAATGTTCCTGTTCTGACCAGTTTTACAAAATCATGTTCAAACCAGCCACAATATGCATTTATGACCTCTTTGCTTGCAAGCTCTCCTTTTGCCAGTCCGCCCATGCCATCACAGATAATCGCAAAGGCAGCCTGTCCATTCGGAGTCTCTGCAATCTTGATTGCAAGAGAGTCCTGATTATTTTTCTTTTTTATACCCACATCTGTGTGATATGCCGCTCTATATTTCATACGCTTCTCCTGATTATTATCCCCATATCCTTATCTGACAAAATAAATGAAACCTTCATCACCCAGAGAAACCTTTGCATTATTTGTCAAAAATACATTTTTCTGTCCAGCTATGTTCTGTCCATTCACAAATGTACCATTTGTGGAGGCATTATCTCTGATATAGCTGACACCATTCTTTCTCTCAATGATGCAGTGGATCCGGCTGACATCTGAATTGTCTGTTACTGTATAATCTGCTTTGGTTGCAGATCTTCCTATTGAAAATTCAGGTTTATTTATATATATTTTTTCATTTGTTGCTATTCTTAACAGATATGGCACTGGCACCTGAGGCTTCTTCTCCTCAACCGGCGGTACCGGTGCTGTCTCCGGTTTCTTCTCCGGCATCGGTGGTACCGGTGCTGCCTCCGGTTTCTTCTCCGGCATCGGTGGTACCGGCGCTGCCTCCGGTTTCTTTTCCGGCATCGGTGGTACCGGTGTTGCCTCCGGTTTCTTTTCCGGCATTGATGGTGCCGGACGATTTGGGATTGGCGGCACGATTGGTTTGCCATCCGGCCCCATCTGCATTGGCATTGGACGGTTCGGCATTGACCGTCCGTTCATTGGCTTGCCATCCGGTCCCATCTGCATTGGCATTGGCTGTCCGTTCATTGGCTTGCCATCCGGTCCCATCTGCATCGGCATTGGCCGTCCCGGCATCGGCTGTCCGTTCATTGGCTTGCCATCCGGTCCCATCTGCATTGGCATCGGCCGTCCCGGCATTGGCTGTCCGTTCATTGGCTTGCCATCCGGTCCCATCTGCATTGGCATTGGCCGTCCCGGCATTGGCTGTCCATTCGGCATCGGTGGTACCTGACGTTTTGGCATTGGTGGCACCGATCCTCCGACTGAAGCACCAGGCTGTACCATCTTTGCATTATTCTGCATAACACCAATACGGCTTACCTTGTCGTTTGCAGTTTTTTCTTCTTTTTTCTCTGTTTTTTTCTTTTCTTCCTCTATGTGGATTCCCATATCAATCAGAAGCTGATTGACAAATTCTTTCATATCACCAACTGAGAATGTTCCAAGTTTATTCGTAAATGTGATCAGTCTTGCTACATAATTATCCCGATCCATCTCAAAATAATGTGCATTACAGATAACATCTTTTACAAAATTGCGAACCTCATTCAGATCCGTGATCTCCTTATCGACACCTGCAACAATAAAATAAACATTCAGGCTCTCAGGAGCAACAAACACATACTGGATATCCTTGGCAACATAGCTTAATGAGATCATGTTCATTCCAAATGCTTCCAGACCGCTTAAAAGGTTATACAGCAATGTCAGCATCTGCTTCTTGTTGATCTCTTTCTTGAGGAATTCGGTCAACTGTACCTTGTTGCCAATCTCATAAATAAATTCTCTCTGATTATCTTTCTCTTCCAGTCTGTACGGTATAATCTGTGGAAATTTTCCACTCACACCCTTATCTACCTTTTCATCAATAATATCCGTCTGATCCAGCACATATCTGCAGTTATATGTATCCCCCGTTTTTGTAAGTAATACTTTGTTCTTCTTCATGTCCCTCTCTCCATTCATGATCCGGAAATTCCAACACTGTCCGGATAATTATTTTCCATGTATACACCAAAAGCAGGTATTCCTACCTGCTCGTGTTCACCCAATCCGGGTGATAATATATATTAGCTTAATTTGAAAATGAAATCTTCTCCGCCGATTGTGATCGTCGCATCATTCTTAAGCTTAACTTCCTGACCTTCTTCCAGCTTCACGCCATCTACCAGTGTAGCATTTGTCGCTTTGTTATCCTTCAGGTAACAACCGTCATCTCTCTGATAAATGATCGCATGTACTCTGCTGATCGCACCGTTTCCGTCAATTGTGAAATCAACACCACGGTTTGCCTTACCAAGCTTAAATACTGCCTTATTTACCATAACACGTTCCTTTGTGTTTACACGGATAATATATGGCATTGCCTTCGGCACACCCGGTGCAGGTTTCTTCTCTTCCTCCGGTGTCTGATCCTGTACAACACTCATGCCACCTGTAAGTTCAACCGTTGTTCCGGTCGCTCCTGTTTCAGGCTCTTCCTTTTCTTCAACAGGAACCGGTGTTGTAAGGGTTTCAGGCTCTACTGCATCCGCCTCATCTACGTCACCCGCTCCCCGAATCTGCTCCGTTGGATTATCAATAACCTCATCATCCTCCATCCCAACAGAAGCCTTCTGAATGATCTTTGCACGGTTGATTCTTATGTTCTTCATAACCGGTGGTTTCTCGATCAGATTATCCAGATCCTGAGTATCGATCAATACCGGTTTTTCTTCCATCTTACTTTCAGCAGAAATTTCTGTCACACCCTCAGCAGTATGTGCAATCTCCTTGATATTAAATGCATGTGGCTTTTCTTCACCGATGTCCGCCAGATCAGCACCTGTCAGCATCTCTGTCATACCTTCTGACTCTTCTGTCTCCTCCGGTGTCTCTATTGGAATCTCTGTCGCAAGCTTAATATCTTCTGCCTCTGCTTCTTCTGTTTCCGGTTCTGCCTCATCATGAGCCGTTTCTTCTAACTCTGCATCTTCATCCAGTGTAAGCTCTTCCAGATTACTCTCATCGAACAGATCCATATTTACAGAATTCAGTGCGCTGTCAACATCTGCATTCAAATCCAGATCTTTGAAGATCGTATTCTCTTCTGTCGGTTCTTCCTCGTACATCTCAAGGCCATCATCGTCATCATCGTCAAATGATATATCCTTAAATTCCGGAAGATCATCCAGAGAGGTATCACCCTGTGGAATATCCACACCCTGAGAAACCTCCACGCCGGAATCTCCAACATCCATAAATTCTTCTTCTACCTGTAATCCGGCAGCCTCCATCAGCTCTGTGATCTGACTTACAAAACCACGGATCGTGAACTTCTCTACATTCAGCATATTTATAAGCTTAGCAACATAATTACAATCTTCATCGTCCGCATATGTTGCATTCAGAATCAGGCCTTTTACAAAAGCCTTAAATTCCGCATTTGCTGCCACATCCGATCCTACCGGAATACAGATCATCTTTACATCAAACGTTACAGGATTTACATATGTAAAATCCTTATTCAGAATAACATATGAAACAGGGATTCCCAGATCACGCATATTCATAATTCCTGATGCAACCCCTCTGATTATACCCAGCATCATCTCTGCATGTACCGTGCCTGAAAGGAGTGCTCCAACTGTTGTTCTGTCCGTTATATTGTATGTAAGATAATCATTCTCATCATCTTCTTCATAAATGATATCAATGAGTTCTGCAATTTTATTATCATCAAGGTAATCAAGCAACTCTTCATCCAGATCTGTCTCATCATCCAAAACATAAGACAAATACTTTTCAGAGCCTATATTTCTTACTTTGAAATTCACTTTTCTCATCAAACAATCCTCCTATCACACGTTCTGCTGTGCATATAAGGTAACAAATTATCCCATTGTTCATGCATACTCTATAAGTATATATAATTTCACCATATATCGCAAGTCTTTTTAAAAAGAAATCGGCAATCTGCCCAATACATTACTGCGTATTAATATGTCCATCATATGTGGATGAGAAGATATGGCTTCCATCTCCGGCATCACTGGTATGATAATACAGATAATCGTTCTCATCCGGATATAATACAGCCTCTATCGATGCCTGACCCGGATTGCAGATCGGTCCTACCGGAAGTCCGGTATTTTTATAAGTGTTGTATGGTGATTCGATCTCCAGATCATCATAAGTAACCTCTGACTTATCATACATTCCGTCTGTCAGAGGGTACAGAACCGTCGGACACATCTGAAGCATCATATCGATCTTTAAACGATTATAGATAACACCTGCAATGATTGGTCTCTCACTGTCAATCTTTGCTTCACGTTCCACGATTGATGCCATGATCAGGATCTGATAATCTGTATATCCAAGATCTGCTGCCTTGGCACTGTATTCTGAGGTATAAACGCTCCGGAATTTTTCCAGCATCGTATCAATCAGACTTGCCGCAGTCGTATCTTCATAAATATCATAGGTTGCCGGAAACAGATATCCCTGAAGGTCGTACTTCGCACCATCTGTATTCATGTCTCCGGTACTGAACGGGATCTGATGATTTCCGTTCTTTACTTCATTCAGGAATTCCTCCGAGCTGCAAATATCCTGCTCCTCACATTTTGCTGCGATCTGTTCGATACTGTATCCTTCCGGTATCGTCAGTGTATCAACAACTTCCTTGACAGGTTCTACATAACAAAGTTCTTCTATCATCTCGAGTGTACTCATTCCGGTGTTCAGTGTAAATGTACCGGGCTGGATCCGTCCTCTGTATTCTGATTCTTTCACTCGTAATACAAATGCATATTCATACTTGATCAGTCCGGCGTCATGCAGGATCGCTGCCACCTTCTTTGACGATGCTCCTTCCGGAATCTCGATCGTTACATCTGTTCCCGATGCGCTCTCCGTCCCCTTGTACTCATCCATAAATCCATCATAGACATTTTTAATCTTTAATCCGCCTATCACAACAAGGGCAATAACGACGACCAATACAATAATTACCTTAATACCTTTTCCGTTCTTCACTCTGCGTTTCTCCTTTTTCTGTTTGTAACTTTTTATTCCCCAATAAAAAATATACCCCAACCCAAAACAATGCATCCAACATTGACTTTGTAAAGCCTGTAATGATATGATAGCCTCATCATAAATGAAAGGATGCGATTTATTTTGGCAAATCCAATAGTAACAATTACAATGGAAAACGGTGATGTTATAAAGGCTGAGCTGTACCCGGACATTGCTCCTAATACAGTTAATAACTTTATCTCACTCGTAAAAAAAGGCTTTTACAATGGTTTGAACTTTCACCGTATCATCAATGGTTTCATGATTCAGGGCGGATGCCCGGAAGGAACCGGAATGGGCGGACCAAACTATAGCATTAAAGGTGAATTCTCACAGAATGGCTTCAAGAACGACCTGAAGCACACTGAAGGTGTTCTCTCCATGGCTCGTTCCATGCGACCGGATTCTGCAGGTTCCCAGTTTTTTATCATGCACAAGGCCGCTCCTCATTTAGACGGTGCATACGCTGCATTTGGCAAAGTAATCGAAGGAATGGATGTTGTAAATAAGATTGCAACAACCCGAACAACTTACGGTGATCGTCCTGTAAAAGAACAGAAAATGACTTCCGTAACTGTTGACACATTTGGTATTGATTACCCGGAACCTGAAAAAGCCTGACTAAAATTCAGTATAAACTAAAACAGCCATTTTGGGAACAAATATTTCTCCAAAATGGCTGTTTTTTTGCTTTTTTCTGTAACCCGGCACAACGATTCTCAACCGTCTCAGGTGAACTTATTTTTCGTTCAGATCCACATTCCAGAAGCCGTCTAATGTAGCAAAATAATCATCCGGTGTCTCTGCCCTGCGGATCAGTTTGGTACTGCCGTCTTCACAGAGGAGAACCTCTGCGGATTTCAGTTTGCCGTTATAGTTATATCCCATTGCAAAGCCATGTGCACCTGTATCATGAATTACCAGAACATCTCCCATATCGATCTTTGGAAGCATACGATCAATCGCAAATTTATCATTATTCTCACACAGCGAACCTGTTACATCGTATTTGTGGTCGCATGGTTCATTCTCTTTACCAAGAACTGTAATATGGTGATATGCACCATACATGGCAGGCCGCATCAGATTAACTGCACATGCATCTACACCGATATATTCCTTATGTGTATGTTTCTCATGAATCGCTGTTGTGATCAAATGGCCATAAGGAGCCAACATGAATCGTCCAAGCTCTGTGTAAAGGGCTACGTCACCCATTCCTGCAGGAACCAGGATCTCCTCGTATACCTTTCTTACGCCTTCGCCGATCGCAAGGATATCATTCGGCTCTTTATCCGGTGTATACGGAACACCTACGCCGCCTGACAGATTGATAAAGTCAAGCTTTACGCCTGTCTTTTCCTTAATCTCAACCGCTACCTCAAATAAGGTTCTTGCAAGAACCGGATAGTAGTCATTCGTCACTGTATTGCTTGCAAGAAATGCATGCATTCCAAATCTCTTTACACCTTTGTCCTTCAGGATACGATACGCCTCAATGATCTGATCCTTGGTCATGCCATACTTGGCATCTCCGGGGTTGTCCATGATCGTTGTGGAAATAGAGAATGTTCCACCCGGATTATATCTGCAGCAGATCTTCTCGGGAATTCCTGCTGTCTTTTCAAGGAAGTCAATATGTGTGAAATCATCCAGATTGATCGTTGCACCAAGCTTCTTTGCAAGGATGAATTCCTCTGCCGGCGTATCATTGGATGAAAACATGATCTCGTCTCCGGTAAATCCCAGTTTATCTGACATCATAAGCTCTGTCAGTGATGAGCAGTCTGTACCGCATCCTTCTTCCTTTAAAATACGAAGAATAGTAGGATTTGGGGTTGCCTTTACCGCAAAGAACTCCTTAAATCCCTTATTCCATGAAAATGCCTGATATAACTTTCTTGCATTTTCTCTGATTCCTTTTTCGTCATAAAGATGAAATGGTGTTGGGTATTTCTTAATCATCTCATCAACCTGTGCTTTTGTTACAAATGGTGTCTTCATGATCATCTTACCTTCCTGTTGTATTTTGTAATTCCGACTATATATTTAAGCACACACATCTGGATTTGTAAAGAATACATATCAGACTCTGCATTCTTTATCTGTATAATACCACGATCTGTGATCTCTTTATGCATTATTCTCGGCTGCAACAAGGTTATCGCTCTTATGCTTCTTACGAAGGAGCGGCTTCTCGATCTTACCGGTTGCATTTCTCGGTACATCCTCAAAAATAATTCTTCTTGGTCTCTTGTATCTTGGAAGCTCCTTGCAGAATTCATTGATCTCATCTTCGGTACATTCCACACCGTCCTTTGTCTCGATGATCGCTGCCGTGATCTCACCAAGTCGTGGATCTGCAAGTCCTATAACTGCTACGTCTTTGACCTTTGGATATTTACTCAGGAAATTCTCGATCTGTACCGGATAAATATTCTCACCACCGCTGATGATAACATCCTTCTTACGGTCAACCAGATAGATGAAGCCATCTGCATCCTGCTCTGCCATATCTCCGGTATACAGCCATCCATCCTTTAATGTCTCAGCCGTTGCTTCCGGATTCTTATAATAACAGGTCATAACGCCAGGTCCCTTTAATAGCAGTTCTCCAACATCTCCCTGCTTCACATCTTTACCATCTTCATCTACGATACGCACCTGCCAACCATATCCCGGCACGCCGATCGCACCAACTTTATCGATATTCTCTACTCCCAGATGTACCGCACCCGGTCCGATAGACTCTGACAGACCATAGTTTGTATCATACTGGTGATGTGGAAAATATTCTTTCCAACGTTTGATCAGGCTCTGTGGAACCGGCTGTGCTCCGATATGCATCAGTCTCCATTGATCCAGCTTATAATCTGATAATTTTACTTCACCTGATTCTAATGCCAGCAGCAGATCCTGTGCCCATGGTACTAACAGCCATACAATGGTACACTGTTCATCGGATACAGTTTGAAGAATCGTCTTTGCATTAACACCCTTTAACAGAACTGCTTTTCCGCCTGTGATCAGGCTTCCGAACCAATGCATCTTTGCACCTGTATGATATAAAGGCGGAATACATAAGAATACATCATCCTTTGTCTGTCCATGGTGCTTCTGCTCCACCGTAGCTGCATGCATCAAGCTCTCATGGTTATGTAAGATCGCCTTTGGAAAACCTGTTGTTCCTGATGAGAAATAGATCGCTGCATCGTCACTGTCTTTGATGTCTCTCTTTTCAAAGGTACTGGAACAGTTTGCTGTCAGCTTGTCGTAGTCCTCTGCAAATGTTGGGCAGTTGCCACCGGCATATAACAGAATACGCTTCTCTGCGATCTCATCTACAACTGTCTCAACTCGCCCGATAAATTCAGGTCCAAATACAAGTACATCCACATCCGCAAGCTCTACGCAGTATTTGATCTCCTCTGCATCATAACGAAAGTTAAGCGGCACTGCCAAAGCTCCTGTCTTTAATGCTCCAAAATAGATCGGAAGCCATTCCAGACAGTTCATCATCAGGATACCGATCTTATCTCCTTTCTGGATTCCTCTGGAAACCAGAAGATTTGCAAAACGATTGGCTTTCTCGTTAAATACATTCCATGTGATCTCCCGTCTATACTGACAGGTTGGATTCGCCTCGATCAGCTCATATTCTCTCCATGTCACTCTTCTCGTCTCTGTGACATCCGGATTAATCTCAACCAGCGCTACATCATCCCCAAATTCTCTGGCATTTCTTTCCAGATAATCTATAATTGGCATACCTATATTCCTCCGTATATTACAACTTTTTCGCTCAAACGCTTTAACGCGTTAAACATCCATACCCTTTAGTATACTCAATCTCATCCGAATACACAAGCAGTTTTTTCTATAAATAATATCAGCTCAGGATTTATCTCTTTATATCTCCGGGTTCATTGCTGCTTTCAAGAAATCAATATACCGGTTCATGAGATTATTTCCACAGAATAATGTAATAGCCAGACCTACGCTTAAGAAAGGGCCAAATGCAAAATGATCGTTTTTACCATGGCTTCTGCGAACCAGACAGATCACGCCATAGATTCCGCCAAGGATCAGTCCGATAAAGAAACCAACTACTGTTGCTTTCCAGCCAAGCAAGAAGCCGGCAGCAAACATCAGCTTGATATCTCCGCCGCCAAAGCCTTCCGGAATAATAAGAACGATCAGATATAACGGAAGACTGATACAGATCATACCGATCAGTCTGGATACGATCGTAACCCCATCCATTGCAAGGAACTCAGATCCCGGAGCTGCATCGGACACGAACTGAAGGATCAGAGATACCACACCCATCACGAAAATAATGACATTCAGTATAAACGGGATCTCCATGGTATCCATATCTATAAAGGTCACTACCGTAAGAACCGCCAGAAACAGGAAATAAATAATCCCCTGTAACCCCATTCCGAAAAATCCGGTAAATAAAACTGCTGCCAGACCACCAAATATAATGATCCCTGCATTTCTGAACTTTCCCGGTTCATGCAGCCGCTCTAACTGCTGTTTCTCCGGTATCCGGTAGATCACCTTTGTCAGCAGATAGAAGATCACCATACCTGCAATAAAAAATCCAAGGCAGGCTGCCACCCTGCCAACTGTTCCTGATATCTCCAACCACGTCATATGCTTATACCCCTTTCACCTTTCATCTGTTTATAATTGCCTGCAAATCACCATTTTTATCTCACATGATTCATTCCGGCATGAACTTTACAACTATTTATTTCTATCGCATAACCACATTATATACTTCACGCTTTGGAGCGCCACGGTCTGCTGCCGCCTGTTTGATCGCATCCTTCTTCGTCATGCCCTGTTTCTCATACATGGCAACATGTTCTTCTATCGTCATCGAAAGAAATTCCTGCTGCTTTTCTGCTTTTGCCGCAGCCACATCCATGCCCTCGATCACCATCACATATTCACCTCTCGGCTCATGCTCTGCATAATAGGCGATCGCTTCCGACAACAGAAACTGTTCGATTGTTTCATGCCGCTTCGTAAGTTCCCGGCAAAGTGTGATCCTGCGGTCACCAAGTGTATCAAATAATTCCGCAAGTGTCTTCTGCAGCCGGTGTGGTGCTTCATAGATCACCATCGTTCTGGTCTCATCCTTTAATTCTGCAAGAACCTCTGCCTTTTCTTTCTTGTCCTGTGGCAGAAATGCTTCAAATGTAAACCGTCTGGTCGGCAATCCCGATGAGATCAGCGCCGTGATACAGGCGCATGCCCCCGGTACAGCTGTTACGGTTACTCCTGCTGCAAGTGCCTGCCGTACCAGCTCCTCGCCCGGATCCGAGATACCCGGCGTTCCTGCATCGGTTATAACAGCAATATTTGTTCCTGCAAGAAGCTTGTCCACCAGAACCTTCGCCTTATCATATTTATTAAATTCATGGTAACTGGTCATTGGCGTTTTAATCTCAAAATGGTTTAACAGCTTGATACTGTTTCTCGTATCCTCTGCTGCGATCAGATCCACTTCGGACAGTGTACGCACCGCCCGGAATGTCATATCCTCGAGATTCCCGATTGGTGTAGCGACCAGATATAATATACCCGCCATGTAGATTCTCCTGTTCTGTCTGTTTTATTTCTTTGCTTCTCCTTCATACGTGGCAAGAAGCTGTTCCGTGTAAACGCCCGGTTCTTTATAGACGATCAGCGGCGGCTCGATCTTGATTCTGGAATTACCGCCCTTTACGCCCTCTACGATCACCATATTCGGTTCTTTATCAATATATGGATGAATGAGCTGCATCCGCTTCGGTTCCAATCCATTTGCAAGCAGCCCTTCAAAGATCTCCGCCAGCCGGAATGGTTTGTGTATCATATAGAAACTGCCGCCCGGCTTCAGCAGATATGCTGCTGCTTCGATCACATCCGAAAGCGTCACGCAGATTTCATGTCTGGCAATATTCTTCGGTTCATCCGGATTCGTCAGTCCATGATTTCCGCTGATATATGGAGGATTCGATGTCACAATATCAAAAAAGGCCTTCCTGTAATTACAGGAGACCTCTCTGATATCTCCATGATCGATTCGAACCTTCTGTTCCAGATCATTTAATCGGACACTTCTTCCAGCCATCTCTGCACAGGCATCCTGAATCTCCAGACCGATAAATTGGCAGGTGCCGTCAGACGGCTCTTTTGCCGCCAGCAGGATGGGTATCACACCGGTTCCTGTTCCCAGATCCATGTACATGCCATCCCGTCTGTGCTTTACAAAATTTGCAAGCAGCACCGCATCCATACCAAAGCAGAACATATTCGGATTCTGTATGATCTGATGTCCCTTGCATTGCAGATCATCGATTCGTTCATCAGGGAGAAGATCAATCATCAAACTTGGATTTCCCTCCCTTATCTTCCAGTGCTTCCAATGCCTTATATTCTTCGTCGCTGATACGCTCTGTACTTCTGCGTTTCTTCGGCTTGAATTTTAATTCACTGACCGGATATTCCATAACCTCTTTATTGTCATCCTTATCCGTAACAACAATTCTTACCTTCTGGCGAAGAACGCTTACAGATAAGACTTCACCTTTGTTTCCATCTGTTGTACGGACAAAATCGCCAACATTTGGAAGTTTTTCATTCAAGTATTCATATGTGTCCTGTTCATGCTTCAGACAGCACATCAGCCTGCCGCACACACCGGATATCTTTGTCGGATTCAGAGACAGATTCTGTTCCTTTGCCATCTTGATCGATACCGGAACAAATTCCGAAAGATGCTTATGGCAACACAGCTCCCTGCCGCAGATACCGATACCGCCGACCATCTTGGTCTCATCACGGACACCGATCTGCCGGAGCTCGATCCTGGTCTTGAATACAGATGCCAGATCCTTTACCAGCTCACGGAAATCAATTCTTCCATCTGCTGTAAAATAAAACAGCACCTTGTTATTATCAAATGTATACTCCGCCTCGATCAGCTTCATATCAAGCTTATGCTTTGCGATCTTTTCTTTACAGATCACAAATGCTTTTTTGCCCTTCTCCTTGTTGTCTTCATTTTTCTTCTTATCTTCATCTGTAGCTACTCTTATGATGGTCTTTAAAGTAGATACGATCTTGCCATCGTCTATATTTCTCTTTCCCAGAACCACTTTGCCGAATTCAACGCCACGGGCAGTCTCCACGATAACAAACTGTCCACATTCTACATCATGATTTCCCGGTGAGAAGAAATAAATCTTGCCGTTCGGTCTGAACCGGACTCCTATGATCTCTTTCATTATTTATTCTCCTTTATAGTCAGAAGCATAAGTTCCATAGCCACATCAAAATTAACATTTGCTTCCAGACGGATCTTCGCCTTATCCATCGCCTTTAAAACATTCTCGATACCCTCATAGGAAATATGAGCTGACTGTTTGCGGATATCTGTATAATATTCCTTAAACATCAGTCGTCCGGCATTTCCTGTGATCTTTAACATCAGGATGTCACGATACCACATCATCATCAGATCAATATAATCACTGATCTTCAGCTTATGATGGTTCATATTCTTGATCGCAAATATAATATCATCGACTGTCATATCCGGGATCCTGCGGAGAATTCCTGTTACATCCTCTATGATCTCTTTATATTCTTCACTGGTCGCAAGCCGGATCGCCTTACCCAGATTTCCCTGCGCAAAGTCCATACAGAAATCTGCTTTTTCCTTTGGAAGCTTCAGCTCATTCATCAGGTAATCCAGTACATCCCGCTCTCTGACAGGCTTGATATTCAGTACGATACATCTGGAAATGATCGTCGGAAGGATCTTGTCAATATTGCTGGTTAGCAGGAAAATGATCGCATACTCCGGTGGCTCCTCGATTGTCTTGAGCAGAGCATTCTGTGCATTTGCATTTAAAAGCTGTGCATCGTCGATCACATAGATCTTGTACCGGCTGCTATACGGTTTGATCGTTATATCTTTATTTACCTGATCACGAATCTCCTCTACCGAGATCACATTTGGCTTGTCATGTGTGACCCATGTAACATCCGGCTGATTATCCGTATCCATCTGCTTGCATGATTTGCACTTGCAGCATGGTTCCGTTCCGCCTTCTTCACACTCCAGAGTCTTGATTATGGCACGCGTCAGAGTCTTCTTTCCGCTGCCTTCTTCTCCATTTATGATATAGCCCTGGGATACCTTTCCCATCTCTATACTTCTCTTAAAATGCTGGATTATATCCTCATGTCCGATAATTTCAGAAAATTCTATCATGCTATTCTCCTTGCTTATGCTATGGTCTTGCCAGCCATTTTTCTACATACGAAGTTATTATATCATGTATTGCCTCTTTTGGCAAAGCTGCATCAACTTTTACGATACGATCGGGATTCATTTCTGCAAGACTTCTATAACCCTCAACAACCTTCTTATGGAAGTCCAGACTTTCCTGTTCCATACGGTCAAGCTCTGCCTGATTTTTCTTTCTGGCAATACCGACTTCTGCATCCAGGTCCATTAAAAATGTCATATCCGGCAGGATGCCCTGCAAGGCAAATTCATTTACTTTATAAACGGTATCAATTCCAAGTCCCCGTCCGATTCCCTGATATACGGCTGATGAATCCACAAAACGGTCTGCGATAACTGCTTTGCCTGCAGATAATGCCGGCTTGATATTCTCCTTTACAAGCTGTGCTCTCGCTGCTGCATATAATAACAACTCTGTCATATATCCCATCTCTGTAAAATCTTTATTCAAAATGACCTCACGGATCGCTTCACTGACAGCATTTCCGCCCGGATCTCTGGTGATAAGTACATCATATCCCTTTTTATTCAGATAATCCTTTAACAGTTCGATTTGTGTTGTCTTACCGGCTCCGTCCGGACCTTCCATCGTTATAAATATTCCCTGCATATATTCCATGCTCCTTTATGTGTTTAATCATATTTGTAAATGAATGATCGTCATCTAAACACCTGAACTTTTGATGTTTTCTTTACCGCACAGGTTCTGTAACCGGAATATAGATCCCATCCGTCTGATATTCGACTCCGATCATATTCAGACCGGTTTCCACCATCTGCGTAATATCCCGGATCACCTGCCCGTCGATCTTCTCGCCCGGTGTTATAACTGCAATTCCAGGTGGATATGCATATACATAATCTGCCGCTATGCTTCCTTCCGCCTCTGCCAGCTTCTCTCTGCTGCTATCCAGTCTCCACGCTGCTCCCGGCGTCATAACCTGCTCCGGCAGATGAAACCCTGTACTACATAAAACGGCATTCTCCATATCCGGTAGCACCGACATGGAATCTGTATGGTTCATCTGATCTGCATTTCTTCCTGCTTTATCCGCTGCTTCTGTCAGCTCCGAATCTATATGTTTCAATATCTCATAGAGATGCTCAAATGCCTTTTTCTTATCTGCAAATGAGGTCATCAGGATCACATGATGCGTTCCTGCCATCTCAACCACCTGCTGATATTCCGCCGCTAATACATGCGCAAGCCACGGTCCTGTAGCCGGAATGTCGTTCCGGCTGTCCGTTCCCGGTTCTGCCGGGTGCACACCTGATACAGTAAATACAAGCTTACCTTTATCATAAGCATAACATGTCTGCTTCGGTTGTAACAGTCTGATATGCCTCAGTTCCTTACATTTTTTTCGAAAATGCTTTAGTCGTTTTCTATATGCATCAAATACTTCCGGATGATTCCCCGCATATACGACTGCTTTCTCCATGCTCTGTGTGAACAGATAAGAGGGTGATGATGTCTGAAAAATATGCAAATACCGCTCCACCTTCGGAACCAGCTCCTTCCGGTTCACATGAAGAAGTGCTGTCTGTGTCAGTGAAGGAAGCGTCTTATGCGTACTCTGTATGACCAGATCTGCTCCTGCTGCGACCGCTGACAGATTTCGTTTCGGCATAAACGGGAGATGTGCTCCATGTGCCTCATCTACGATCAATGGAATATTATATGGCTCAAGCACATTTTTAATCCCACAGATATCTGATATCACGCCCTCGTACGTTGGGGATGTGATAACAACCACAGCCGGCAGCCTGTCCGTTTTTTTTAGTTCATTTAATGCCTGTTCCATCTGTTCCGGTGTGATATCTGCAAATATATCCGTTCCCGGCAACAACTCCGGTACGACATATTCCGGCTTCAGATTCAGAAGACTGACTGCATGGCAAACCGATTTGTGACAATTCCGTCCCATCAACACAGATGCCCCCTCCGGTGCACAGGCATACAGGGCTGTCAGGATGCCTCCGGTGGCTCCATTTACCATCATATAGGTTTTCTCCGTACCATAAAACCGCTGCATCTGCTCCAGACTGTCCTTCATGAACAGCTCCGGTTCATGAAGATCGTCCAGCCCTTCTGCTTCCGTAAAATCCCGGAGAAACATATTTTCCCAGAAATCATCTTTAAATACATCCTGCCTTTTATGTCCCGGCATATGCCATGGGTAATAATCCCCTTTCCTGTATCTGTCCAGATATTGATTAATATATTCTTTCAAGCTGATCTCTCCTGTTCTATAAGAAGAAAGACCGGAGAATCTTATCTGCAAAAAATCCCTGTTCTCTGCAAATAAAACCATCCAGTCTCCATCCTTCATCTTTAGCTGCCAATTATATTATGTATCATTTCCAGCTGACTGCGAAGTGCTTCTACATCGATCTGTCCCGGTGCAGAAGGGATTCCCGCAGTTGCGAATGAGATACAATTTCCGTACATTTCTCCGGTCGTTCTTGTGGATACGCCAAGCTCACCCATCGAAATAACGATCAATGGTGTCTGATTTCCAGATTCCTGAAGCTCCTTTGCAGCCTGCATCATATCAACAACCTGAGAGCCATCTTCCGGCATCATTGCAATCTTTGCAATATCTGTTCCGGTATTGATCATATCTTTAAACCGGTTTACGATCTGCTCCATCGGTATCGTAGTCTTAAAATCATGATTCGATACGATAACCTTTACGCCATGTGCATGTGCCGTCTCAATCACTTCCGCTACGAATGGAATATCATAGAAATATTCTACATCGATCAGGTCCGCATATCCGTTTTTGATCACATGCAGCAGCATTTCCCGGTACTGATCCGGTGTAATATCATGACTGCCGCCTTCACTTCTGGTACGAAATGTGAAAATGATCGGAAACTCAGATAACTTATCCTGAATCTTTTCCAGCGTCTTTGTTAATATACCCATATCCAGACAGTCCTCAAAGCAGTCTGCCCGAAATTCTACCAGATCTGTCTTAGATCTTTTGATCGTACGGATCTGCGCATCTACATCATAGTCTGTCGGTGCAACCATCGGTACGCAGATCTTAGTTGCGCCCTCACCGATCCTTACCCTTTTCACTTCTACTACATTCATATCATCTGTGCTCCCGGAATTCTTTTCTCCTGCTATTTCTGTATATCAATGACCTGATCATTTACAAGCTCATCTGCTATGGCTGTTATATCTGCCTTTACTTCTTCGCCTTCTCCGTCTGCCCATACATTGACATTTACAACCAGGTAATCCTTGTCGTTGACAGGATAGAAGTAATAATAATCACGGGTATTTGTTCCGTAAACTTCTGAATTTATTACATAACAGTCCAGCGTCTGGCCATTTGCACCTGTAACCTGCTCCATCTTCTCATCAACTACTTTGCCATCTTCTCCAAGATAATCAAAATATGCTTTAAAGTTCTTGCATTCTTTTTCTTTATCACAGTCCGGTGTCAGTGTGTAGTATACATTGTACTTATCATTGTAAATATCAACTTCGGAATCATCTGCATATCCACGGTCATAGCCGGACGGATCCTTGATCGCGATCGTATAGCTGTCGCCTGACATCTTGATGCCGGAATAGTCCTGATCATCAATATCAGCACTGTCTACGACCATCTCGGAATCATCCTCAATGTCTGAGATATCTCCAAGATCAATATCAGAAGATGTCAGATCTCCAAGACTGATATCATCCTTTATATCTGCTGATGAACCAAGTGCCTTTTTCCATGCAGATACGATCTTTTCCAGATTGTCTGTGTTCATATTATTCTGCATGTAATCATCTGTCATTTCTGTATAATCGATCACATTCTTGGAAGAATCCGGTGTCTTAATCTCAGTACCAAGATCACCTAATTTAATCTCCCCGCTCAAATCTGCATATACAGTAGAATCACCGTTTGTTACCTTCAGGGAATCTATAGCAACTGTATAAGACTTTCCTTTGTTGATATCCTTCAGGCTTCCTGTCAGATCATAAGCAAATACAGGCTGTTCTGCTGCTGAAACTGTCATATGGCTCTCAAATGCATTTGTTGATTTTACAAATGAACTGTTCTGTGTAAGGGTTGCGGTCGTTTCTCCATTTACAACAACTGTCTCTTCCAGCTTCTTTGTATATGAACCCTTGCCATTCTCACTCTTGTCACTGATCGTAACAGATGCAAGTTCTTCTTCATCCTTTGTAACAGAAAGTGCTGCATAGATATCATCAGCCGGACTGTCTGTACCCATAAAGTCAACTGCCAGTGAGGCCTCTGCATTAAGTACAGTAAACTTGTAATCCATACCCAGTTTAACAACTTCATTATGCTTTACATATACATTTAATACAAAATCTCTTGAGAACAGCATACCATAATAGGTTGGTACATAATTAAATATCTGTGCAAGATCTGATCTTGTTATGTCAGCAGACTCAAGCTGCTCATCTGTTATAAATTCAGATGCATATGCATTCAGATAATTACATAATGCGGTAACATATGCCTTTACATCTGCAGTTGGAAGTGTAACTGTATACTGTTTACAGGAAACAGAATCTCCATTGTGATTCTCTACTGTTGCATTTCCGACCTTATCAAAAGAAATTGCCTTCTTAAGATCCTCATTTGCAGGAGTCATATATTTCTCATACAGCTCCTTCACTTTATTCTGTGCATCTGTATCAAGATCAGATGTATCAAGTGCATCCATCATAGATGCCAGATCCATCTTAAACACATCATTGTATAATTCCGGCAATTCAAAATAAATCACCCGGTCAACACAATACACACTTGCGGATAATGCCTGATCTGCGATCGAAAGAGAACCATTCAGATTCATATTATATGAATTGTCACTCTGCTTCTCAAATGCACCATTCAGATCCAGATTAGATCCTGCGATACCATCCATCTGATAGATACTATTGACTGTCATATTGACATCAAAATCCATCTTGTCATCACTGAATTCTGAAATACCGGTTGCTTCCTCCACCGGAGATTTATCTACCGTATCAGTAATTGTTTTCTTGATCGAACTCTTGATCACTTCTTCCGGTGTTTTTCTTACAAGGAAGAATACAACAGCAACAATTGCAGCAACTAATACCACTGCGATAAGTGAGATCAATGCGATCTTGCCGCCTTTTTTCTTCTTTGGTGCAGGAACCTGATATGGAACCTGATCTCCATATGCATTCATTTCCGGCTGTACATAACCGCCATTGCCTGCGTCTGCATTATAGTCTGCATAGCCACCCATATTCGGATCCGCATTATAACCGCCATATGCATTTCCATTTGGATCTGCGTTGTAACCGCCATATGCATTCCCATTTGGATCTGCGTTGTAATTGGCATATTCCCCATTATTCGGAGCTGCCTGATAACCGTCTGGATTTTCTGGAAATCCCTGATTCATATTATTTTCGTCCATTTGTCTTTCCTTTCATAATAAATATGTTACAGAAATCAGCTTTCTGTTTATATTTGTCTTAAGCCCTGACAAATCTTACATTAGTAGATATCTCCGGATTTGTCAAAGCATTTGCCTGATTTTAATTTACTTTTAATACCTCTATATTCCTTTAATCCTCATCAGACAAGCCAAGCTGCCCGATCAGGCTCTTCGGAACATACGCCTCCACGAAAATGCCATCCTCCAGATATTCTTCTGTGATCATTTCGCCATATTTTCGGATAAGCCCCGGTTTTCCCGCTTCCTGATAGGAAAATGTATGGCGGATATAGGTTTTCTGATCCCGGAGAACTTCTTCGATCACCGACAACAGCTCCGGTATACCTGCTCCGGTTCTTGCCGACATATAAACCATACGATCCGCTCTCAGATCCTTGATCGATGACTGATCGGCATCCTCCGGCAGCTTATCGATCTTGTTAAATACCGTGATCACCGGCCGGCCTTTCTCGTCATCAATATTCAACTGTCTGAGCGTTGTATATACTGTAGCAACATGATCATCCCAGTTCGGATCCGATGCATCCACCACATGAAGGATCACATCACTGTATCTGGCTTCTTCCAGTGTTGACTTGAATGCCTCTACCAGATGATGCGGAAGTTTTCGGATGAATCCGACTGTATCCGTAAATAACACCTGCTGCCCCGCCGGAAGCTCCGCATTCCTTGTTGCAGGATCCAGTGTTGCAAATAGCTTATCTTCCTCCAACACTCCGGCATCCGTCAGCTTGTTCAACAGGGTGGATTTTCCTGCATTCGTATATCCTACGATGCTGATAACCGGGATTCCGGTCCGGCTTCTCTGCTTTCGCTGTTCCGTCCGTCGGTTTTCCACCTGCCGCAGATCCGCTTTCAGCTTGGATATACGGTCTCTGATCACTCTTCGGTCAATCTCCAGCTTTTTCTCACCAGGTCCTCTGGTTCCGATTCCGCCACCCAGACGTGACAGGGAATCCCTCATTCCGACCAGTCTGGTCGCACGGAACTTCAACTGTGCAAGCTCGACCTGCAGCTTGCCTTCATAACTGCCTGCATGTGCCGCAAATATATCAAGGATGACCATTGTACGATCCATAACCTTGATCTCCAATGCATCCTGCAGATTCATCAACTGTGCCGGCGACAGCTCATCGTCACACACCACTCCGGTCGCATCATACATTGCGATCATGCTCCGAAGCTCTTCTACCTTTCCTCTTCCAAGATACAGGTCACTGGCTGCCCGGTCCCTGCTCTGGATCAGACGTCCAACCGACTGTGCTCCTGCTGTCTTTAACAGCTCCTCCAGTTCGTCCAGCGACTTTTCTGTTTCAGAAACCTCCACACCATCCATCGCTGCAGCAAACAGGATAACCCGTTCCTCTGTTTCCGCCAGAACCTCGTAGCCGGGTTTCTGTTCATTTTCTGACTTAATCTCCAATTATGCTTCTCTCCTTTATATCAGGATATCTTCAACCATTGTTTATTCCAGTTCGATCCATATTGTATAACTTTCGGATCGGTTGCCTGCCGCATCTTCTGCGTAACAGGATATCTCATAGCTTCCCGGTATATCCTCCACCCTGGAAAGATCTATAACAAGCTCTGCATCCTCTGTTGTATCCTTCTCTGGTGTCCATCTGTATTGGATGATCTGTTTCTCATTGTCATAAGCAGTAATATTTCTGGCGATCAGGTCTGCCAGTTCTTCTTTATCTCCATGATATCCGGCCAGATATAACCGGTCTGGCAGCATCGTAATAACCGGAGCTTCTGTATCAACAACCCGGATAAATATATCCCGCTCTATTTTCTTTCCATTGTCATAGAAAGAATACGCTAACTTATATTCCCCCGGTATCTGATTATCCACCGTACCATCTACCATAAGCCGGTCTGTTACATTCTGTCTGTCCGATGAAAATGCCATGACACCTGTTCTGCTGTCAAACGGTTCACCAATCTTGATCGTATGATCCTCTGCGCCATAGATCGCTGCCGTTCCTTCATACGGGCTGCCATCTGCCGTATCTGTCGGATCCCATCCGGTTTCAGACACATCTGCAAATGTATATGGCTGCTGCGGTCTGCCAAGCGGTCCCGGATAGTCACTGTTAAACAGATAAACCTGTGTCCCCGGCAGACAGTTCTCATAGATCCACTTGACATCTGCCACACATAACCGGATACAGCCAAGGGATGCACCCTCACCAAGCTTGTTATATTCCCATGTTTCCAGCTTATCATGTTTATTTTCTGTATATGGCACAGAATGGAAATAAATTCCTCCATGAATCTGATATGCATATTGTCCATATACATTTCCCTGCAGAAACGCCCATTCCAGACGCTTCTCTGTCGTCGTAAACAATCCGACCGGTGTTGTATCATCCAGTGAGATCGAGCACCGCATTGCTCTTACCGGCACTGTATAATATCCCTCATCATCCAGACTGTATACCGTTACGATATTCAGTGTCCGGTTGATCCTGATCGCATAAGGCATCCCGTTATCATCCAACCGCAGACCATTATATTCCTGTTTCTGCGGAAGCTCTGCAACTTCAAGGATCTCTGCCTCTCTTGTCAGATGAAGTACCTCCTGCAAGGTCTCTGTTCCCTGCCCGGTTCCATCCTCCGGTGTTGCCTCTTTATATATGGATATCTTTCTTCTGCTTGTTTCTCCTGCTCTTGTAACAGCCATCACTCCGATACCCACCAGTACCAGAATATAGACTACAAAAAATAAAAAGCCTTTTTTCTTCATATGTGACCAGACCTTCCAGTTATTTTATTCTAGCATATAACTATTTTATCAAATCTAAATTTATCTTACATATCCGGTTACCCGGTTTTGCTGCGCATTTATTTTCCTGCATCAGAAATCATTTTCTTCCGCAAACCGTCATTTTCACTAAATTACCTCAATCATTTTCTCCATACCTTTTTGCCGTATAAGCTATTTACACTTTTACAAAAATGTATATAATTCTATAAAGCAGAAAGGAGGATGCAGCAATTTTAAATGCTGCCGTTTATATATATGAAAGATTTAACCGAAGGAAAACCAATAAAAGTAATCTGGCTCTACGCTCTTCCAATGATCCTGGGTCAGATCGCACAGCAGCTTTATAACTTCTGTGACTCCGCTATCGTCGGAAACTGTATCAATCCGGAAGCACTTGCCGCAGTTGGAGCGACCAGTGTTATTTCCAACACCCTGATCGGCTTCTTAAACAGTGCCACTCTGGGTCTGTCCATACCGATTGCCCGATATTTTGGTGCGCAGGATAAGAAAAATATGAGAAAATGCATCGGTGTTTCTGCCATTCTCACACTTGTCTCCGCCATTGTACTTACCATCGTAGGATTACTGTTTATCTATGACCTTTTGGTGCTTCTTGATACACCTGAGGAAATTATACATATGGCTGACAACTACGTCAAATATATTTTAGCCGGACTGATCTTCTCCGCTGTTTATAATTTTGGTGCAAATCTGCTGCGTGCTGTCGGTGACAGCAAAACACCGCTTATCTTCCTGAGCATATCCGTTGTATTAAATATCGGTCTGGATCTGCTGTTCATTCAGGTCTTCCAGTCAGGCGTTGCTGGTGCTGCCATCGCAACTGTCATCTCGCAGGCAGTCGCAGGAATTGCATGTTTTATCTATATATTTACAAAGTGTCGTTTTCTGATTCCGGAAAAAGACGAATTCCGTGTTGCCCGTGCAGATTTTAATGATCTGGTACAGTCCGCTCTGGCTATGGGCTTCATGAGCTGCATCGTTAATTTCGGTACTGTCACCTTACAAAGCTCGATCAATAAATTAGGAACAAATATCATTACTGCACATACGGCTGCCAGAAAGATCTTCGACATTCTGGATGTCGTTCTCTATATCATCGGAAATGCAGTTACAACATTTGTCAGCCAGAACCTGGGTGCAAAGCGGATCGACCGTGTAAAAACAGGTGTCCGTGCCGGCATCATTATCAATACGATCGCAACCACGATCATCATTCTGATCGGATTCCCTGCTTCCCCGCTTCTGATCCGGCTGATCGCAGGAACAAATGACCCGGCAGTCATCGATCCGGCAGTTATGTATATAAGGATCAGCGTCTGCTGCTTCTATGTCCTTGGTCCTTTATTTGTTCTCCGCTGTGCAATGCAGGGTATGGGAAGAAAGATCGTACCGGTTCTTTCCAGTACCATGGAAATGGTAGGAAAAATCCTTGCTGTTCTGTTCCTTGCTCCTGCACTTGGCTATCTCGGTGTTGCGATCACAGAACCGATCATCTGGGCAGCCTGCACGCTCATGCTTACGATCATGTACCTGTCCAATCCTCCGGAGAAAATGTTTGCTTCTATTTTAGGATCTTCTTCAGCATATGAACACGATTAAATGGGAATGAGAAATAATATCCGTCTGCAAAATCATCTGTCACCGCCATGAATTCTCTGGCGATCTGGACACCACAGGCTTCTCCTTCTTCCCGGCTCATATCTTCCCGGTATCGTTCTATGATCGTATCCGGTATCTCAATACCGGTCATTTCGTTTTTCATAAATACCGCATTTTTGCGGCTGACAAGGGGCATCAATCCAACCAGGATCGTTGCCCCGGTTTCTTTTTTCATCTGCCTTATAACATCTGCCTGCTCGGCTGAAAAGATCGGCTGTGTCATAAAGAAGGTCGCTCCCGCTGCCATTTTTCTTCTGATCCGTTCTGTTTCTGCCTTGGTATTCATCCGGTTGTGATTGATCGCCCCGCCATAGGTAACCGGATGGTCGGTAAATGTATCACTGTTCATCTCCTGAACAATCTTCATCATTCCAACCGAATCAAAGTTAAATACACTCTTTGTTGTCTGACGGAACAGTACCGGAACCGGATCCCCTGTCAGCAAAAGGAAGTTCGTGATGTGGTTCAGACTTGAACCAAGGATCGTAGAACGGATCGCAATCGCATTCTTATCCCGACAGCAGATATGCGGCATTACACATAATCCGGTCTCCAGCCTGATCTTCTCTGCCATCAATACGGAATCCGCTCTGGTTCTTCCGGATGGGGAATCCGGGAAAGTTACAACATCGACCTCTGCATTTTTTAATATATGCGCCGCATCTAATAGCTTTTCATCATTTGCATTCAATGGTGGCACCAGTTCAACTGCGATCAGTTTGTGGGCAGGCTCTTTCACCCGGCGTTCCATAAATCCATATGCCGGATGCTCAGAGACAGTAATCTTCTCTGCCTCTGTTTCTGTTTTCCTAACCGGATGATCGGCTGATATGCCTGCTGCGATCCTTCGGATATACTCCGGTGTTGTACCGCAGCAGCCGCCAAAGATACCGACATCAAGAGCTGCGATCTCTTCCATCTTCTCAGTAAAATATTCTGCATTATCTGTGAATGTCAGACGATTGTTCAGATACTTCGGGTATCCGGAATTTGGAAACACCGACAGAAATGTCGTATCGTCCGGTACGATCTTCCGGATCAGCTTCTCCATATGTCCGGGACCGACACCACAGTTTAAACCGGTACCATCAATATACGGGCAGGCATTTGCCTCTGCGATCAGACGTTTTGCAGACAGCCCTGTATTGCTGTAACCAAACTGATTCACGCTGAAATGTACCAGGATCGTACAGTCATGGTTTTCTTTCAGATATGTAACCGCCGGAAGGATCGTTTCGAGCTCCGGGAAGGTCTCAAATAACAGGATATCGATTCCCTGACTGAGCAATGTTTCTCCAATCGCAATATATTCCTGTGTCAGCCGGTCAGAATGCAGCATACCTTCGACAGGAATCGGTCCGATATCACCTGCAAGATAAATTTCCCGATCCACTTTGCCCGCTGCCATTTTTGCACACATAACCGCTGCATGTCGTACTTGAAATCGATAATTGTCCGGGCAACATAGCTCTTGCGGTTGTCCCAGCTTAATTCTCCTTGATCGGCAGTTGTTTTGAAACGGATATTGAAACATCCCACATTTAAAGTCGTGGTATTGGCTACACTGACCGTTGGAATGGTCGGTAGAAGCACCCATAGGATGGCAAATAGCCTATATTTGATGTGATAGAAAGCCATATAATAATGATTTATAAAACAAACAAGTCGTCTGCTTCCTGTATCCGGGAGGCAGACGGACCTGTTTAATAAATGAGTGACAATATTATCTGGTAACTTTGAACGTTTGTCCGTTCACGTTAGCCATGTAAATACCCTTTGCAAGTTTACGCAAATCAATCGTATCGCTTTGTGTAATAGATTGGATGCGCATACCTTGTAAATTATAAATATGTATGGTAGCATTATCGGTGAGTCCTACCACCTTGTATGCTGCATCAGCTCCGGCAATCCGGCATCCGGGTTGTCGATCAGGCAGCACATAC
>OHAJ01000569.1_pt1 | contig 27426 bp, 18 predicted proteins | sample 1577101 | NCBI WGS metagenome assembly OHAJ01 (sample SAMEA3541531, study PRJEB24748) | human gut metagenome | biome: human gut; feature: human-associated habitat; material: faeces | place: China | collected 2012
TATCGCTATAATTCGTCTACGGATGTATATACTATTAATCCTAATAATGTGTATGAATATGGTACGTATGCTATAACAAGCGGTACTGAGAAGGCTACGAAAGACTTGAATATTCAGGCATCATTGAATTATGCTCGTGTTTTCAACGAAGATCATGATATAAGTTCAATGTTCCTTTATAACCGTCAGAGTACAACTAATGAGAAAGATGGTGCAGTTGGTGGTGTTCCAGCAAATTTTGAAGGATATACTTTAACGTTAGGGTATAAATATAAAAGTAAATATTTACTAGATGTGAATATGGCATATAATGGGACGGACCGTTTTGGACGGGATAATCGTTTTGGATTTTTCCCCGCTGTCGGTGTTGGTTATGCTATTTCAGAAGAAAGTTTTTTTAAGGATGTAGATTGGTTAGAAAAGAATATTCAATTGTTAAAAGTTAGGGCTTCTTACGGTGTTGTTGGTTCGGATGTAACATCCGGTAATAGATATTTGTATAATCAAGTATATCAAACTGGAGATGGTTATTATTTTGGTGATTATCCAGGGCAAACTCCCTCCTATAAAGAAGGTGATTTAGGTACTCCACATGTAACTTGGGAGAAAGCGAAGAAATTTGATGTTGGGTTGGATATGAATTTATTTGATAAGATTTCACTAACAGTTGATTACTTTCATGATAAACGATATGATCAATTAGTTTCAAGAGGCGATATCCCGGTAATTATAGGTATAGGTCATTCTCCGAATAATATAGCCGAAACTATAAATCAGGGTTTTGACGGGCAAATTAGCTATCAGGATCGTTTTGGAAATTTTGATTTCAATACAAATGTAGTATTTTCTTATGCAAAAAACAAAGTAAAATACAAAGCAGAAGCTCAGCAAAAATATTCTTGGTTGGCAGAAACAGGTAAACCATTAAATCAGCCGTTTGGGTATAAATGGGTTGGTTATTATACACCTGAGGATATAGTAAAAATACAATCAGGTGCAAAGGATGCTCCAGCTGTTCCTTATACAGATATTCCTGTTCAAGCTGGTGACTTGAAGTATGCTGATTTAAATAATGATGGAACTATTGATGATTTTGATAAAGGTGCTATTGGTAAGCCAAACTTGCCTTCTACAACACTGGGATGGTCTTTTGGTGGATACTGGAAAGGGTTTAGCTTTAATGTGCTATTTCAAGGATCATTTGATTATAGCTTTGCTATCAATGGTACAGGTATCGAATCATTTAAAAGTCAATTCCAACCAATACATCAGAAACGTTGGACGCAGGAGAAATATGAAAAGGGCGAGGGTATTGAATTCCCACGTTTAACAAGCAATCCTTCAACAATTAATAGTGCTAGTACTTATATGTCTGATTTCTGGTTAATTAATGCTTGGTATATCCGACTGAAGACAATAGATTTGGGTTATCAGCTTCCTAAAACTGTGTTACCTAAGTTTGTTGATAATATCCGTTTCTATGTTAATGCATATAATCTGTTTACATGGACAAGTTATGATAAATATCAGCAAGATCCCGAAATTAAAACCAATACAGCAGGTGATGCTTATATGAATCAACGAGTCGTGAATTTTGGAGTTCAGTTAAGTTTCTAAATAACCAACAGACCTTTAAAAAGAGAATAATGTTTGCGACTAAAACATTATTCTCTTTTACTTTTTTAAGAGCTTATTTTAGTGGTTATCCTATATTTGTTCGTCATAAGATAGAAGATAAAACTTACTAATTATATATTCAACATTAATCCATGAAGAAACTAGTTTATTTAATTATCTTTTTGTTGTATTCAGCTGGAATGAATGCTCAGCTGAAGGACTTGGTGCAGTATGTGAATACATTGCAGGGCACCGATTCTAATTTTGGCTTGAGCTATGGAAATACTTATCCTACGACAGGTATGCCTTATGGCATGCATATGTGGTCTGCGCAGACTGGTAAGAATGGGAATGGATTCAAGTATCTGTATGCTTCCGATAAAATACGTGCTTTCAGCCAGTCTCATCAATGTAGTCCATGGGTGAGCGATTATGCAGTATATTCATTCATGCCGATGGTAGGAGAACTGGTAGTTAATCAAGATGCGCGTGCTACTAAATTCAGTCACGCCAATGAAATTGCGAAGCCTCATTATTATAAGGTGACATTTGATAATGGCATCACTACCGAGATGGCTCCAACTACCCGTGGCGTCCATTTACGTTTCTCATATCCTGTTACCGGAGATGCATATTTGGTGCTTGATGGATATACGGCTATGAGTGAGATAAATATCGACCCGGAGAAAAGACAAATCTCAGGTTGGGTGAATAATCAGCGTTTTGTGAACGATTCGAAATCCTTCCGCAATTACTTCGTAGTCCAGTTCGATAAACCATTCGAAGACTATGGTACATGGGAAAATCAGAAAGATGAAGTATTCCCGAAAAAAGTTGATGGTGCCGGAAAAGGATATGGTGCTTTTATCAAATTCAAAAAAGGATCGAAAGTACAGGCAAAGGCGGCCTCTTCTTACATCAGTGCCGAACAGGCTTTGGTTACTTTAAACAAAGAATTGGGTAAGGATAAAAAATTGGAAGCAACCAAAATTCGCGGTCAGAAGACATGGAATGAAGTGCTGAACAGAATTGTGGTAGAAGGCTGTACAGACGAACAGATGAAGACTTTCTACTCTTGCCTTTTCCGTGCTAACTTATTCTCTCGTAAGTTTTACGAACGTAAAGACAATGGTGATCCGTATTATTACAGTCCTTATAATGGTAAAATTTATGACGGCTATATGTATACCGATAATGGTTTCTGGGATACATTCCGTTCACAGTTCCCGTTGACGAATATCCTTCATCCTACGTTGCAAGGACGCTATATGAATGCACTTCTTGCTGCACAGGAACAATGCGGCTGGTTGCCTTCATGGTCTTCACCGGGTGAAACCGGAGGTATGCTGGGCAATCACTCTATCTCATTGTTGGCAGATGCATGGGCTAAAGGCATTCGCGATTTCGATCCGGAAAAAGCGTTGGAGGCATACGCTCACGAAGCAATGAACAAAGGTCCTTGGGGAGGTGCCAACGGACGTGGATTCTGGAAAGAATATTTCCAACTAGGATATGTACCTTATCCGCAATCAATGGGATCAAGCGCTCAGACGATGGAATATGCATACGATGATTTTTGCGGATATCAATTAGCTAAAATGATCGGTAATAAGCATTATCAGGAAGTCTTTGCTCGCCAAATGTATAATTATAGAAACGTATTTGATAAGTCTATCGGCTTTATGCGTGGTAAAGGGGTAGATGGTAAATGGCAGGAACCGTTTGATCCGTTGGAGTGGGGCGGACCTTTCTGTGAAGGTAATGCTTGGCATTACACATGGTCTGTATTCCATGATGTACAAGGTCTGATTGATTTGTTTGGAGATGATGAGAAGTTTACGACTAAGATAGATTCTGTGTTCTCTTTGCCTGGTACGATTAAACCGGGAACTTACGGCGGGATCATCCATGAAATGAAAGAAATGGAACTGGCAAATATGGGACAGTATGCTCACGGAAACCAACCGATTCAGCACATGCCTTATTTATATTGCTATGCCGGTCAACCTTGGAAAACGCAGTATTGGGTACGTCAGATAGTGGAAAGATTGTATAATTCGACAGAGAAAGGTTATCCGGGAGACGAGGACCAAGGTGGTATGTCTTCGTGGTATATCTTGAGTTCATTGGGCATTTATGCCGTTTGTCCGGGCACGGATGAGTACGTTATCGGTAGTCCGTTATTTAAGAAAGCTACCATTACGTTGGAAAACGGTAATAAATTTGTGATTGAAGCTCCTGAGAATAGTAAAGAGAACTTGTACATTCAGTCAGCTACATTGAACGGCAGACTTTTGGATAAGAACTTTATTCGCTACAATGATATTTCAGATGGTGGCGTGTTGAAGTTTGAGATGGGTAGTCAGCCTAATAAGGAAAGATGTACTACTAAGTATGCGGCTCCCTTCTCGTTATCTAAAAAAGACAAGTAATGAAGAACGATCAAGTCTGACAGGTAATACAATAAAGAATATTAAGAATGAAGCATAATTTTTTATTTAGTCTGTTATTTGCATTTGCTTTCGTAGCAGGATCAATTGCAGCGCAGACTTCTACAGGCGATTACGCCTCTAAAGTTAATACATTGATTGGGACAAAAGGTGTTGGTCTCACCTCCGGATATCTTTATCCGGGGGCTACTTATCCTTATGGAATGGTGCAGTTTACCCCTTCCTATTTTTCCAAAAGCTCCGGATTTGTCATCAATCAGTTGAGTGGTGCGGGGTGTGAACACATGGGGAATTTCCCCACCTTCCCCGTCAAAGGAAAGTTGAAGGTATCCCCCAATAACATATTGGATTATCGAATCAATCTGTCAGAAGAGAAAGGGCATGCTGGCTATTATGAGACGATGGTACAGGAAGATATCAAAGCACAGTTGACAGTGACCGAGAGAACGGGTATGGCAGATTATGAATATCCGGCAGACCAGCAATTCGGCACGGTCATCATAGGTGGCGGTCTTTCAGCTACTCCGATAGAGCAAGCTGCCGTAGTGATCACAGCACCCAACAAATGTGAAGGTTATGCCGAAGGCGGAAACTTTTGTGGTCTCCTTACTCCCTATAAAGTTTATTTCGTAGCTGAATTTGATACCGATGCTGTTGAATCGGGAATATGGAAAAGAAATGAACTTAAGCCCAACTCTACTTTTGCAGAAGGCGAATACTCGGGCGTCTATTTTACATTCGACGTGAGTAAAAAGAAAAACGTCCAATATAAAATAGGTGTTTCCTACGTTTCTATTGATAATGCTCGTGAAAACTTGAAAGCGGAGCCTGCGGTAGACAGTACCAAATATGAAAAAATGATTGGTATTGTTCCGGGTCAGGATTATGTGCCTACCCTTGAACTGATGCGTTTTATGACCCCGTTCGGTGTGGGGTATTATAGTTCGGATAATGATTCTTTGAGCAGCAAGAGGCGTCCTGTATATATCCCGAAATGGGAAAAGAGTGTGACTTGGGTGCAGGATATTACCGATCTTTATCCGGCATTGGAGAGAGAGGCATACGTGGGAATTTATATTGATACATGGACTGCCGAGGGGTATGTGGCCAGTATGGAATTGGATGTGAAGGAGAGTAAGATCACTTGCGACGTGATGCCGGAGCGCCGTGTGAAGCCTTTGATGAATACGGTGTATTATATCGGACAGACTTATCCGGATATTTTCTCACGCAAAGATGTGGTGATGGATTTTGATATGCCGAAAGCTGCCAAGAATGTTCGTTTGAAGTATATTGTAACAGGTCACGGAGGACATAGTGGCGGAGATGAGTTTGTGGAGAAACGGAACATCGTGTCTGTTGATGGCAAGGAGGTGTTGAATTTCATTCCTTGGCGTGATGACTGTGCTTCTTTCCGCCGTTTTAATCCGGCCACGGGAGTATGGCTGATACCACGAGTTGCCGCATATATAGGTGATAAGGGGTATACGACAAAAGAGATTGAAGAACCTTTGGCTTCTTCGGATTTGTCCCGTTCCAATTGGTGTCCGGGTAGCGATGTGATGCCTGAGGAGGCTGTTATTGGTGACTTGTCGGCCGGTAAACATTCTTTTAAGGTAAGTATCCCTGAGGCACAACAGGTAGATGGCAATAAATTGAATCATTGGCTGGTTTCAGCTTATTTGGTTTGGGAGGAATAACTTTTCCCGATTATTAATAGCTGCTGGAGCGGTTTGGATCTTTCCGAATATGAATGGTGAATTTCTTTCGGAAGGATTCAAAGCCTCTTTGCGGTAAATGGACATTATTTGTTTTTTCTTTTCATGCTGCGGATGATTTCTTTGTCCTCCGTGCTTACCCGATAAGATTCTATGATTTTTTGTAGTGCCTTATTGTAAGTAAAGTCATCTAAATGATTTTCCTTCAGATAGTTCATCGTTTTTTGAGGAAACTTGACATAACATACGGATAAAGCCCATGCTACAGCCATCTTCACATAATATCCTTCGTGACTGATCCGGTCCATCCATTGCAATACGTTGTCTATATACTCTTCGTCAATATAATGAGCCATTGCCATTACTACTCCGAAACGTATTTCATATTCTTTGTCGGATTTCATCCGGTCTTCCAAAAATAGCCAGACCCTTTTCTTGTTCTTGTCCACAAACCGTTGTTTGCCGTAAAAGTCAAAGGTGTCACAAACAGACCAACTGTTGATGATGGCAATAAACCGGGCAACCAGTGAAAGATATGCTTCCGTGTCTTTCATTTTCAGATTACTTATTACCATACCTTGTAGCATACGTTCCTCCATATAATAAGTATCCGCAGTCTGTAGATAACTCTCCCAGTCATCTTTGGCAATTTGTGCTCCTAACCGCCTTAGGGCAGGGATGCGGATACCCAATACATTTTCTATTCCCGGATGCAGCGATTCGGTGAACTTTTTATTTCCATTTTCTGCCAGTTGCAGCAAATTTTCTTTTATGGTCAATCCATTGATACGATATTCGTCCATTTTGTTTTTGTAAGATAGGGTTAGATTTTCAGTCCCATGATATAATCGTTCATATAATATCCGTTGCCTATATGGAAATCTCCTTCTGCAACTTTTTCCATTCCCAAATGTTGGTAGAATTGTAAAGCCTTATTGTTACGGTTTACATTCAAATGCATTTCGCAAGGTCCGGGATGGATTTCTTTAATTGCTTTGACGGCCTGCTCAAATAGTGCTTTGCCCAACCGGCAACCTTGAAAACGGGGAAGTACATAGATTTTCTGCAGATGAAATAAATGTTCTCCTTCGGGCTGTATGGAAACATATCCGGCAGCTTCTCCATCTTTGTAAGCTATGTAATAGATGTGCCCTTCCTCTTCCATTTGTTTACGCAGGTTTTTCGGAGAGTACATCCAGTCCATCATGTAATCCAATTGTTCTTTTGAAAGAATTTCCCGGTAGGTAGCTGGAAACACGATCTGAGCCATCTCGTTAATCAACTGAATATCATTGGTCGTTGCCTTTTTTATGGTAAACATGATCTTTATATCTTTTTAGTGTTATAACGAGAGGCAAAGATAAACTTTTTGCAAGAAAAAAAGGGGCTTCCTTTCTTTTTCTTGTTTAAATATTAATTTATGCAAAATAGTAGAACTATGTAATACAAGGTACTTGTATAATACATATATTTGTGCCAAACAAAGTATTATAGATTATGAATGTAGACAATGTACGATCTCAGATGCGCAAAGGAATGCTGGAATACTGCATTTTATTGTTGTTGCACAAAGAGCCGTCATATGCTTCGGATATCATTCAAAAATTGAAAGAAGCCCGGCTCATTGTAGTAGAAGGGACGCTTTATCCGCTGCTTACCCGGCTGAAAAACGATGACCTGCTCTCATACGAATGGGTAGAGTCCACTCAGGGACCACCTCGTAAATATTATAGTCTCACTCCTCAGGGTGAAACATTCCTTAGCGGACTGGAGGCTGCCTGGGAGGAGCTGGCGAATACAGTGAATCATTTAAAAAACAATTAAAAACAGGATACAATGAAAAAGACTTTAACCATAAATTTAGGAGGTACCGTTTATTATATAGACGAAGACGCTTACCATTTGTTGGATAACTATTTAACTAACCTGCGTATTCACTTCTGTCGTGAGGAGGGAGCGGAAGAAATTGTACATGATATAGAATTACGTATCTCTGAGCTGTTTACCGACCGTTTGAATGAAGGTAAACAGGTTATTACCATTGAAGATGTGGAAGAAATCATAGCCCGGATGGGTAAACCCGAAGATCTTTCCGATGAAGAAAGTGGAGAAGCATCGGGTTCGGAAAAACAAAAAGGAACCACTATGCGCCGCTTGTTTCGTGATCCGGACAATAAGGTACTAGGTGGAGTGGCTTCCGGACTGGCTGCTTATATGGGATGGGATGTTACTTGGGTACGTATCATTCTATTGGTTCTTGGTTTCTTTGTTCATGGGGTGATATTGGCTTATATCATAGCGTGGATTATTATTCCTATGGCGCGTACCGCTCCCGAGAAACTCGCCATGAAGGGGGCTGCTATTAATGTGGAGAATATAGGCAAGACTGTAACAGACGGATTTGAAAAAGTGAATGATTATGTACGCTCAGACCGTCCTAGGAGTATCTTGCAAAAGATAGGGGAGGGGATTGTGTCTGTGGCAGGGTTCCTTATCAAGTTCCTGCTTGTTTTCATTGCTATTTGCTGTGCGCCTGTATTGTTTGTATTATTGATTGTCTTTTTTGCATTGCTGATGGCGGCTACGGGACTGATTGCTGCATTGCCGGCTGTGCTTTATGAGGTGCTGCCTGCGGTTAATTGGGCTACGGTGGGTAGCTCTCCGGGGTTGACTGTCGCTATGTCCGTAGCAGGTATTCTGGTTATCGGTATTCCTATTATAGGACTGATACACATGCTGATGCGTCATTTTGGAGGTTGGCAACCCATGTCCATTGTAACCAAAATTATATTTATCGTATTGTGGCTCATCGCGTTGGGAGTGGTGCAAAGTACCAGCTTGAGCAGAGAGGTAACAAGTTCACAATGCTTGATGAGACTGTTTCATCCGAACAGTATGGTATTGGTTTTAAGTTAGGCAATACATCATTAAGAGATGAAGTTCAGACAAGCCTTAATGATATGCTTGCTGATGGCACATTTGACGAGATTGCTGAAAAATGGGGACTTACAGACAGCGTATGTCTTGGAGAAGAAGGAACAGACAGTGCATATCTCCTTGATAGTACCAGTACAACTAAGGCTTCTTTTGGTGAAAGGCTTGTGGATATAGTTAAGCAGCTTTCATTAGGAATGTTAGCAACTCTTGCAATATTCTTCTTAACACTTATATTCTCAATGCCGCTAGGACTTCTTGTATGTGAAATAAGAAAGTCAAGAATAGGCATTGTAAGATGGATTGCGAGAATATACATATCTATAATGAGAGGAACTCCTCTTATGTTACAGCTTCTTGTTGTGTTCTTCGGACCATATTATCTGTTTGGAATGAAGGTTACGGCAACATACAGATTCTATGCTGTAATTATTGGATTTGCACTTAATTATGCAGCATATTTTGCAGAAATATACAGAGGTGGAATTGAGAGCATACCTAAAGGACAGTACGAGGCAGCAGAGGTACTCGGATATTCCAAGGTACAGACATTCTGGAAGATTATATTCCCTCAGATGGTTAAGAGAGTACTTCCTCCGGTTACTAACGAGGTTATAACACTTGTTAAGGATACATCACTTGCATTTGCACTTGCTTACACAGAAATGTTTACACTTGCCAAGCAGGTAGCGGCTTCAACAGCAAGTATCATGCCATTATTCATAGCAGGATTGTTCTATTACATTTTCAATTTCCTTGTTGCTATGGTTATGGAAAAGTTAGAAAAGCGTATGCAGTATTTTGATTAAGGAGGATTTTAATATGAAGAAATTATTAGAAATATCACATTTAAAGAAATCCTTCGGCGATACTGAGGTGCTTAAGGATATATCAATGGAAGTTAACGAGGGTGAGGTTGTTGCAATTCTTGGACCTTCCGGCTCTGGTAAATCAACACTGCTTCGTTGTGCAACACTTCTTGAGACAATGGATGCAGGAACTCTTAAGTTAGGTGGTGAAACTGCATGTGAGGACAAGGACGGAGTTTCAGTGTATGTTGGAAAGAAAGAATTAAGAGAAATCAAGAATACATATGGACTTGTGTTCCAGAACTTTAATCTTTTTCCGCATTATACAGTTATGAAAAATGTTACTGATGCACCTGTTTGTGTCCAGAAAAGGAACAAGAATGAAGTAGAAAAAGAAGCCAGAGAGCTTTTAAAGAAAGTTGGACTTGATGGCAAGGAGAACAGTTATCCATGCCAGTTGTCAGGAGGACAGCAGCAGCGAGTTGCGATAGCAAGAGCACTTGCAATGAATCCTGAAATGCTTTTCTTTGATGAGCCTACATCAGCACTTGACCCTGAGATTACTGCAGGAATTCTTAAGGTTTTAAGACAGCTTGCTGATGAAAAGATGACAATGATTATCGTTACACATGAGATTGAGTTTGCAAGAAAAGTTGCAGACAGGGTAATATTCATGGATGGCGGAGTTATTGTTGAGCAGGGTAAGCCGGAGGATGTTATTGACAATCCAAGCAATGAAAGAACCAAAGCATTTTTACAGAAAATGGAAAAATAATTATTTATGTGTATACAAACTAAATAGCTGGATATAATTATGAATGGGAAGTTTTTTAATGAGAAAACTTCCCATTTTCTTGCATTGTAGATTTGGTTGTATAATGCTAGAATTGTATTGTTAAAGTTAGAAGAAACTAACTTGAAAGATTACAAAGCATTTGTTTAGGAGGATTATATGGCAGCATATTTAGAGATTGAAAAGGTTATAGGCAGAGAAATTCTTGATTCAAGAGGCAATCCTACAGTTGAGGCAGAGGTTTATCTTGCGGATGGGACTGTTGGAAGAGGTGCAGCACCTTCAGGAGCATCTACAGGTGAATTTGAGGCGCTTGAGTTAAGAGATAAGGATAAGTCAAGATATTTGGGAAAGGGTGTTACTAAGGCAGTAGAGAACATAAACACTGTTATTAATGACTGCCTCTTTGGAATAGATGCATCTGATATATATGCAGTTGATGCAGCGATGATTAAAGCTGATGGAACTAAGGATAAGTCTAATCTTGGTGCAAATGCTATTCTTGCGGTATCTATTGCAGCAGCAAGAGCAGCTGCTGTCTCTCTTGATATTCCTCTTTACAGATTCCTAGGCGGAGTATCAGGAAACAGGCTTCCTGTTCCAATGATGAATATTATTAATGGAGGCTGCCATGCATTATCAAGTGGGCTTGATGTTCAGGAATTCATGATTATGCCCGTTGGGGCACCAAGCTTTAAGGAATGCTTAAGATGGTGTGCAGAAGTATTCCATGCACTTGCAGCTATACTTAAAGAAAGAGGACTTGCAACCTCTGTAGGCGATGAGGGTGGCTTTGCTCCGGCACTTAAGTCAGATGAGGAAGCAATTGAGACAATATTACAGGCAGTAGAAAAGGCTGGATATAAGCCGGGCAGGGATTTTAGGATTGCAATGGATGCAGCTTCTTCAGAGTGGAAGAGTGAGAAAGGAAAGGGGTATTACAAGCTTCCTAAGGCTGGAACAGAGTATACAGCAGAGGAGCTTATTGAGCACTGGGCTAAATTATGTGAGAAGTATCCTATTATATCTATTGAAGATGGTCTTGATGAAGAGGACTGGGAAGGCTGGAAGAAGCTTACAGACAGACTTGGAGATAAGGTTCAGCTTGTAGGTGATGATCTTTTTGTTACTAATACAGAGAGACTCTCTAAGGGAATTGAACTTGGAGCAGGTAATGCAATTCTTATTAAGCTTAATCAGATTGGTTCAGTTTCAGAGACACTTGAAGCTATCAAGATGGCTCATAAGGCAGGATATACAGCAATCAGCTCACACAGATCAGGTGAGACAGCAGATACAACAATTGCAGACCTCGCTGTTGCTCTTAACACTTGCCAGATTAAGACAGGTGCTCCTTCAAGGTCAGAGCGAGTTGCTAAGTATAACCAGCTTTTAAGAATTGAGGAACAGCTTGGCACTAGTGCGGTATATCCGGGAATCAGGGCTTTTAATGTTAATAATGATTAATCATTTGAAACAGATATTGAAAAAATATTAAGAAAGCCTTATAGTTGTGTATGATTATAATATATGTAACAGGAAGGCAGAACAATGATTAAGAAATTAGGAAGAAACGACCATTGCTGGTGTGGCAGTGGTAAGAAATACAAAGCGTGTCATGAAGCATTTGACGATAAGTTAAGATATCTTGAGGATATTGGACATATTGTGCCATCACACAAGTTAATCAAGACACCTGAACAGATTGAGAAGATTAAAGAGAGTGCTAAGATAAATGTAGCATGCCTTGATGCGGTTGCAGCAGCAATACATGAAGGCATGAACACTGCTGAGATTGATAAGATTGTATATGATGTAACTACTGATATGGGAGGAATTCCAGCACCACTTAATTATGAAGGATATCCTTACAGTGTGTGTACATCTGTTAATGAGCAGGTATGCCACGGATTTCCATCTAAGGATGTTATCCTTAAGTCAGGTGATATTGTAAATGTTGACTGTTCTACAATTCTTCATGGATATTTTTCAGATTCATCAAGAATGTTCTGTATAGGTGATGTTAAGCCTGAGGTAAAGAAGCTTGTTGATGTTACTAAGGAATGTGTTGAATTAGGACTTGAGCAGGTTAAACCTTGGGGATTCTTAGGTGATATGGGACAGGCAGTACATGACCATGCATATGCTAATGGATATACTGTTGTAAGAGAAATCGGCGGTCATGGAGTCGGACTTGAATTCCATGAAGATCCTTGGGTTGGGTATAACACTAGAAAAGGAACAGACATGGTTATGGCTCCGGGAATGATGTTTACAATAGAGCCTATGGTTAATATGGGTAAGGTAAATGTTGTTACAGATGAAAAGAACGGTTGGGAAGTATCTACAGCTGATGGACTTCCTTCAGCACAGTGGGAAATTCAGGTTCTTGTAACAGAGGACGGACATGAAGTAATAAGCTGGTAAGAAATAAAATAAGTTCCTGCCAATCAGGCACGCTTTCGCTGCTCTCGCCTCGCAGCGGTACTAAATTCGCGTTACACGCTCATTAAGTACCGGCGGGCTCAAAGCGCCTGATTGGCAGGAACTTTTTTATTGATGTGATACCTATAGGTAGTCGCATTATGAGGTGCTTGATAGGTAATTTTGATAAATAACTACTAAGATAAATGCTAAAAAAGCCTATAAGATGTAAAAGATGCATACATCTTATAGGCTTTTTCGTTATTCAAGCTGAATTAAAAAGAAATTAAGTAGAAATAGTACCTATTAATCATACATTTTAATTGTTCTTATAGGTCGAGCGTAATAATAGATGTAAAGTAACCTGGTTAACGCAGTTTATAAGTATATTCAGCACGCAAATGACATTGTATATCCAGAATTAGACGACTTGTCGTCCATCTGACAGTAGATATCCAGTGTTAAGAGACAGTTCCCAGACATCAGACTGTCATATAATTATCATCAGATAACCGCCTTCTGCGTCCATTTTCCACGAAGAAACCTTATCAGGAATGCAAGTGAGCGGAATCCCCAGTCGATAAACATACCGAACCATACACCAAGCACGCCAAGACCAAGTGTGCCACCGAGTAGGTAGCTGCTTCCTACTCGGAACGCCCACATGGAGAAGATACTTACCATCATTGTGTACTTGGCATCACCGGCTGCACGGAGTGCGTTAGGCATAGTAAAGCTTAGTGGCCATATAAATATTGCAACGAGAGAGAAGCAATGGATAAGACTTAAACCTGTTTTTGTTGCTTCCGGTGACAGATGGAAAAGTCCTACCACAGGAACGGCAACTATTGTCATTATAATGTTGGTTGCAAGAATACCTGCGTATGCAATAAACATAAGCTTCTTGCCATATCTTTTGGCCTCATCAGGTTTCTTGGCACCAATACACTGACCGATAACGGTAATCATTGCCATGCCGATTGCGTTACCCGGAATATTGGCAAACATTGTAACTGAGTTGGCAACTGAGTTGGCGGCGATGGCAGCAGTGCCAAATGTTGATACAAGGCTTGAAACAGAGAGCTTTCCTATCTGGAACATGCCGTTTTCCAATCCGCTCGGAAGACCAATTGAAAGAATCTTCCTGATAATAGAAGGGCATGGCAGAAAATCCCTGCCAGACTTTATTCTTATTGCAGATTCAGCTTTAAACATAAGAGCAATAATAATTATTGCAGATATAATTCTGGATATAAGAGTTGCTAAAGCTACACCTGCAACGCCCATATTGAACACAAATATAAATAAAGCATTTCCACATATATTAATTATGTTCATGATAAGACTTGTGTTCATGCTTATCTTGCTGTTTCCAATACTTCTAAAAAGTGCTGCACCTGCATTATAAACACCGAGGAACGGGTATGAGATTGCTGTTATATAGAAATATATACTTGCACTTTCAAAAACATCTTTTTCAATCTTGCCAAATATGAAATTGATGATACCGTGATTGCCTATGAGAGAGATAACCATCAGTAATGATGATAGTGTACTCATAATAAATATAAGCTGTCCGGCAGATTTCTTGGACATATTAATATTCCTGCTGCCAAGATACTGGCTGCATACAACAGCACCTCCGGTTGCGAGAGCTGATAATATCTGAATAAGCAGGTTGCTTATATTATCAACAAGTGCGACACCTGAAACTGCCGCCTCTCCTGCTATTGATACCATGAATGTATCAACAAAGCCGACACTCACAGCAAGTAACTGCTCAAATATCAATGGAATAATAAGTTTCTTTAAATCTTTAGATGTAAACATAATAATCTCCTATAAATACATAGCATATCTTAATAATATAAAACAATAATTTATGTAAAAATATAAGAAAAGTAGCTGTATTTAATGCAAAATACATAAAAATTGTAAAAAGACTTTTAAAAGAAGAATGATTATCTGAACAAATCTTTAGAATAAATGATTGAAAATAACACTTGTACATGATATAATACGATATAATTTGAATATATGAAGGAGGTATTGTCGTGAAACATATTAAGACAATCAGCAACCGCGTATTAAAGGATACAATGAAGCACGGCGGATGTGGCGAGTGCCAGACATCATGCCAGTCAGCATGTAAGACATCTTGCACAGTTGGTAACCAGAGCTGTGAGAATAAGAATAACTAGTATTTTTAGTAAGAGAGTGTCGAACTATTCTGCACTCTCTTATTTTTCGTAAATGCATTGAGAACATTTACGGTTTGGAGGCTATTTTTAAATGATACATCAGTATAAGAATAACGGCTATAACATTGTATTGGATGTCAACAGCGGCTCAGTACATGTTGTTGATGACATGGTATACGATATTATAGGACTTTACGAGAATAATACGCTTGAGCAGATTACAGATGCACTTAGAGACAGATATTCTGTTCAGGATATTAAAGAAGCATATGAAGAGATTGGCGAACTTAAGGAAGCAGGCCAGCTCTTTACAGAAGATATATATGAACCATATATAGACAATTTTAAAGACAGACCTACAGTTGTTAAGGCTTTATGCCTTCATATAGCACATGACTGTAATCTTGCATGTAAATATTGCTTTGCAGAAGAAGGCGAATATCATGGAAGAAGAGCTCTTATGAGCTACGAGGTAGGAAAGAAGGCTCTTGATTTCCTTGTTGCCAATTCAGGCTCAAGAAAGAATCTTGAGGTAGACTTCTTTGGCGGTGAGCCAACTATGAATTTCGAGGTTGTTAAGCAGCTTGTTGAATATGGAAGAAGCATAGAAGAAGCTAATAATAAGAAGTTCAGATTCACACTTACGACTAATGGTATTCTTCTTAATGACGAGATTCTTGATTTCGCCAATAAGGAAATGAGCAATATTGTTCTTAGTATTGATGGACGTAAGGAGATTAACGACCTTATGCGTCCTACAAGAAACAATCATGGAAGTTCATATGACATTATAATGCCTAAGTTCAAGAAAGTGGCAGAGAGCAGAAATCAGATGAATTATTATGTAAGAGGAACATTTACACATAATAATCTGGATTTTTCAGAAGATGTTCTTCATCTTGCTGATGAGGGATTTGAGCAGATATCTGTTGAGCCTGTTGTTGCGCAGCCGACAGATTCATATGCTATAAGAGAAGAGGATATTCCGGTTCTTTGCGAACAGTATGATATACTTGCGAAAGAAATCATTAAGCGAAAGAAGGCTGGTAAAGGCTTTAATTTCTTCCACTTTATGATAGATATTAATGGTGGTCCATGTGTTGCCAAGAGATTGTCAGGATGTGGTTCAGGCTGTGAGTATCTTGCAGTTACACCTTGGGGAGATTTCTACCCGTGTCATCAGTTTGTTGGCAATGAAGATTTCCTTATGGGTAATGTCGATGATGGAATAGTAAGACCGGACATCAGAGATATGTTTAAGAATAGCAATGTCTATTCAAAGGAAAAATGTAAGAATTGTTTTGCCAAGTTCTATTGCAGTGGTGGTTGTGCAGCTAACTCATATAACTTCCATGGTAACATTAATGATGCGTATGATGTTGGATGTGAACTTCAGAAAAAGCGTATAGAATGTGCAATAATGATTCGTGCAGCCATGGCTGAGGAAGAATAAGTAAAAGGGAGAGTTTTTAACATGAAGTACAGTTTACCTAAGAAGATTATTTATTCAATAATCGTTGCTGTTTTACTGGTTGGACTTGTATTAACAGCATTTTTCGGACTAAATGGAAAGGGATACGGAAGCACTTATGATATAGATCTTGGTCTTGATCTTGCCGGTGGTGTAAGTATCACATACCAGATTAAGGAAGATAACTTTACATCACAGGATGTAGAGGATACTATCTATAAGCTTCAGAAGCGAGTAGAAGGAAAGAGTACAGAGTCACAGGTTTATAAGGAAGGTGATAACAGAATCACAGTTGAGATTCCTGGAGTAACAGATGCTAATGAGATTCTTAAGGAACTTGGTACACCAGGTTCATTGGAATTCCTTGATTCCACAGGATATACAGCATTTTCACAGGGAAATGACTACACACCATTACTTACAGGTTCTGATGTAAAAGCTGCACAGGCTTACACAGATACTAATAGTCAGGAAGATACTCCTTATGGAGTGCAGCTTACATTTACAGATGAGGGATCAACTAAGTTCTATGATGCAACATCAGCTAATATCGGTAAAAGAATATATATTGTATATGATGGAGAAGTTGTAAGTGCACCTAACGTTAAGACAGCTATATCAGGTGGTACAGCAACTATCACAGGTATGGAATCATTCGATGAGGCAGATAACCTTGCAACATATATAAGAGTTGGTTCAATTCCTCTTACACTTGAAGAAGTAAGCTCTAACATAGTTGGTGCACAGCTTGGACATGCTGCTATCAAATCAAGTTTAATTGCTGCAGCTATTGGTCTTGCATTACTCTGCTTATTCATGATTGTTATGTTCAGAATTCCTGGACTTGTTGCAACATTATCACTTATTATCTATACAGCACTTGTTTTATTCCTTGTAAGTGTATATGATCTTACTCTTACACTTCCAGGTATTGCAGGTATTATTCTTGGTATTGGTATGGCGGTAGATGGTAATGTTATTATCTACACAAGAATAAGGGAAGAGATTGGTGCCGGAAAGTCTGTAGAAAGTGCTATTCTTTCAGGTTATAACAAGGCAACATCATCTATAGTAGATGGTAACGTAACAACACTTATCGCTGCTTTAGTATTGTACATATTCGGTACAGGTCCAGTTAAGGGCTTTGCTACAACTCTTGCAGTTGGTAATATCGTATCAATTTTTACTTCACTTGTTATTACTAAGGTTATTATGAAGCTCTTATATAACTTTGGTATAAGGGATGCTAAGTGGTATGGTAAGAATGTATACAGAAAGACTCTTAATGTTCTTAGTATTAAGAAATGGGCTGCAATTGGTTCAGCAGTAGTTATTGCTGCTGGAATCATAACTATGGCAGTTCAGGCTGGTCTTGGAAACAGAGCATTAAATTTCAGTCTTGAGTTTGTTGGTGGTTCAACAACAACATTTACATTTGATAAAGAATATACAGCAGAAGAGATTGAGGATAATATCATCCCTGTAATCAGAGATGCTGCAGGTATTACAGAGGTTCAGCAGCAGAAGGTTGCAGATTCAACACAGGTTTCCTTCAAGACATCAGATCTCTCACTTGAGCAGAGAGAAGCTATTGAAAATGCTGTTACAGCTAAGTACCCAATAAAGGATGGAACAATCGTTGAGACAGATACAATCAGCTCATCAGTTTCTGCAACAGTTAAGAGAGATGCTATTCTTTCGGTTATACTTGCTACAATCTGTATGCTTATATACATCTTTGTAAGATTCCGTGATATCAGATTTGCATTAGCTGCTGTATTAGCACTTCTTCATGATGTACTTGTTGTTCTTGCATTCTATGCATTTGCAAGAATTCCGGTTGGAACAACATTTATTGCATGTATGCTTACAATAGTAGGTTACTCTATCAACGGTACAATTATTATCTTTGACAGAATAAGAGAGCAGTTAAAGACAGCTAATTCGAAGACTAACATTACAGAACTTGTTAATTCATCAATTACAAGTACAATGTCAAGAACAGTATATACATCTATAACAACACTTATAATGCTTATTGTTCTTTTCATTATGGGCGTAACTTCTGTTAAGGAGTTCACACTTCCACTTATCGTAGGTATTGTTGTTGGTGCTTACTCATCAGTATGCTTAACAAGTGCTATGTGGTATGTAATGGGCGGCAAGAAGAGAGGCGTTGTAGAAGAGAATAATAAAAAAGCAGCTTCTAAGAAAGAGGTTTTTGAAGACGGTTCTCAGGTTTAATTAACAGATACAATAAGTTTATGACATGGCGGGGATTGTATATCAGTTCCCGCCATAATTGGTTTAATAATGAAACAGGGAGAAAATAGTGAAAAGCAACTGGAGAGTATACACTAAGAAAGCTGATTTCAAAGCAATTGGGGAAAGATTTGGCATTGACCAGGTTATGGCGAGAATTATCCGTAACAGAGGGTTAGAAACGTATGAGCAGATAAATATGTATCTTAATGGAACGGTGGATGACATGCATTCACCACATTTATTAAAGGATGCAGACAAATGTGTTGATATCCTGACAGACAAGATACATGCTGGGAAGAAAATACATATTATCGGTGATTATGATATAGATGGGATATGTTCAACAACTATTCTTTATAAAGGGCTAAAGGCAGCGGGAGCAGATGTTACATTTGCAGTACCAGACAGAATTATTGACGGATACGGTATTAATGAGCATCTGATAGATGAAGCATATAATAATGGAACTGATACGATTATTACATGTGATAATGGAATTGCTGCGATTGAGCAGATTAAATATGCTAAAGAAAAGGGAATGACAGTAATTGTTACTGACCATCATGATATTCCGTTTGATTTCGTTGATGGGGAAAAGATACATAAAGTACCACAGGCAGATGCAATTGTTAATCCTAAGCAGGAAGACTGTCCGTATCCATTTGATAAACTGTGTGGAGCGGGAGTAGCCTTCAAGGTTATTAAGATTCTATATGAGAGACTTGGACTTAATCCAATTGACCTTGAAGAATATGCAGAGCTTATGGCAATTGCAACAATAGGGGATGTAGTTGATTTATCAGATGAGAACAGGGTAATTGTTAAATATGGTTTAAAGCATCTGGCAGTAACTACTAATATTGGTATAAGAGCACTTGTAGAGGCGTGTGAGCTTGAGATAGACAAGATAAGCTCATATCACATAGGATTTGTTATAGGTCCATGTCTTAATGCAACAGGAAGACTTGATTCAGCAAGAAGAGCCATTGAACTGCTTCTTACTACAGATATGGAGGACGCGAGAAATAAGGCTTTAGAGCTTCGCACACTTAATGTTGAAAGAAAAGATATAACAGAAGAATATGCCGCTATTGCAATTGAACAGGTTGAGAACACTGAACTAAAAGACGACAAGGTGTTAGTTGTGTATCTTCCTGACTGCCATGAAAGTGTTGCAGGGATAATTGCAGGAAGGGTAAGAGAAAAATTCTACAGGCCTTCAATAGTAATCACTAAGGCAGAAGATGGTGCAAAGGGCTCAGGGCGTTCAATAGAAGGCTATAACATGTTTGAGGAGATAAGCAAATGTGGTAAACTCCTTAACAAATATGGCGGACATCCAATGGCTGCCGGAATATCGCTTGATATTGATAAAATTGATGAATTCAGGAAAGCACTGAATGAGAATCAGACAATGACAGAAAATGTTCTTACCCCTACAGTGTGGATTGATGTGCCTATGCCGGTTGATTATGTTGATATAAAACTTATAAAACAGTTTGAGAAGCTGCAGCCTTTCGGGAAAGGTAATGAAAAACCGGTGTTTGCAGACAGAAATCTTACTGTCAGACAGTCAGCTGTGATTGGAAAAAATAAAAATGTATTAAGATGTCAGTTAGAAAGTGAGCATGGCAAGCTGGTGACAGCAATCAGGTTCAAATTAGACGGACAGGAGATACCAGAGGTTGGAAGGAAGATATCTATGGTGTATTACCCGGATATTAATGAATATAATGGGATTGTTTCAATACAGTTTCGGATAGAAGACTGGAGATATGTGTAAATAGCAGCCCTCCAATAAAAGAACCGTCGGTTCTTTGACCTGTACAGGTCAATGGGACCGGCGGTTTATATATTCTGTCTTATACTTAGAATAGACGATTTTCTGGCTGTTATACAGGCTGTAATATCCGGATAACAGATAACTTAATGCAATACACAGAATTGTGAATTTCATTGTTGATGCACCAAACATCTCAATAGATAGAATGAATGATGTGAGGGGGCAGTTAGTTACTCCGCAGAACACACTTACCATACCACATGCTGCACATAATCCTACAGGGAGTCCGAATATAGGTGCTAAGAAGCTTCCAAGCGTTGCACCCACGAAAAGAGTAGGAACAATTTCGCCACCTTTGAATCCACCGCCCAAAGTTACGGCTGTAAACAGCATTTTTAAAAGGAATACATACCATGCACAACTTGTTACAAAGCTTCTTGCAATAATATCTGAGCCTGCACCGAGATAATCAGTTGTGCCAAATATGTAACGCATGGCAATAACAAGAGCACCGGCAATAATTATTCTTATGTATGGGTTGTTTATGTAATCAGTGTAGAGCTTTGAAGTACCGTGTAAAACAACACACAGCAGAATGCTTGCAAGAGCAAAAAGTACGGACATGATGATGAATTTACTGCCATTAATAAAAGAAAAAGAAGCGATTTCATCAACTACAAAATGTGTAGATTCAAGTCCTAGTGCAGAGGCTATGCCCTGTGCTATAAATGCAGCGAGTACGCATGGCACTAAAGCAGCATAATACATAACACCGACGCTGATTACTTCCATGGAGAAAACAGCTGACGCAATAGGTGTTCCGAAAAGTGCCGAGAAACAGGCACTCATGCCACACATAATCATAATTCGTGTATCTTTCTCATCGAATTTAAACAGCTTTGCAAATGTATTGCCTATTGCACCTCCTACCTGAAGTGCAGCACCTTCTCGTCCGGCAGAACCACCACACAGATGGGTAAGCAGTGTTGATACAATTATAAGGGGAGCAACTCTTCCCGGGACTTCATCATTCGACTGTATTGCGGTTATGACAAGGTTAGTTCCACGGTTTCCAGCTTCATGGACTATATTGTACATGAATACAATGATGATACCGGCAACAGGCAGTCCGAATAGTAAAAATGGGTATTCAACGCGCAGGCTGCCTACATAACCAAGCATCAGGTGAAATACAGCACCGACAGAACCAATAAAACAGCCACATACAACCGAGCAGAATAACCATTTGAAAAGAGTTATTACTGCAAGCTTAAGCCGTTGAATATATTCAAACATAATTTCTTTATCCATATTCCAGACCTCTATATTAGAAAACTTTTCTGCTCATATTACTGTTATGATAAGCAGGATCATTAGTAACATCATCAATAAACCATGAAGGGGCAGTGTATGAATTAGCAGCTTCGATAGTTGGAAATTCAACTTCTGCAAGGATAGTGCCAGCAAAGAGCCCCTCAAATATGTCAAGTTCAATAGTATATCCATTGCCATCAGGGATTTCATAACGCTTCTTGGTGATGATATTGCCATCAGCTTTCTTAATCAGATGTTCATAGGCTTCTTTGTTAAGTGGAAGATTATATTCTTCCCTGGCCATCATTCCGCCACCCTTATAAGTGAGATAGTAATTATCATTGTCGCGTCTTACACGGACAACAGGAGCAGTGTTAAGATAGCCCTGTTCAATAAAGCGGCAGGGATAAGCATCTATATTGTCAGGGATGCCTGACACAAGATACTTGCGTTCGATTTCCATAATTAATAAACCTCGATTTCATGAACTTAATTAAATAAAGAGAAAAAAGGCTGCCACATAAGTGACAGCCTTTAAAAGTCATAATTAATTACTTCTTCTTAGACTTCTTAGCTGGAGCTGCAGGTGTGTTAACAACATCCTTTAAAGCCTTACCAGCCTTGAACTTTGGAGCCTTAGAAGCAGGAATCTTAATAGCTTCGCCTGTCTGAGGATTCTTTCCTGTTCTAGCAGCTCTTTCAGCAACTTCAAATGTACCGAAACCTACTAACTGAATCTTCTCGCCAGCCTTTAACTGCTCTGCAACAGTATCTGTGAAAGCCTTAACAGCACCTTCAGCGTCCTTCTTAGAAAGTCCAGCCTTTTCTGCGATAGCAGCAACTAATTCTGTCTTATTCATGATTTAATTGTCCTCCTTAAAAAATTAAGTAATAATAAGTATAGATTATTTATACTCCTAGATTCATGATTTGTCAATAAAAAGTGGCTCAAAATGGGGATTTTTGGCACTTTTTGCTGAATATAAATACTTACATTTCATCCATTAATTCTTCCCAGTGTTCATACAGTTCGTCTAATTCTTTCTTTAGTTGAGTGGATTCATTATGAAGTTCCATTAAACGGGCTGTATTACTGCCTATTGAAGGATCTGAATATTCTGTATCAATAGCGGATAATCTGTCTTCAATTTCAGCAATTCTTATTTCGGTTTTCTTAATTTCATTCTGCTTTTTCTTAAGCTTATTTTGTTCTTCACGCGACTGCTGCCATGAGAGCTTTGAATCTTTTTTGGTAGTGTTATCAGAAGAACTCAATTGTGCATCAGGGGAAGCCTTTGCTGTAAGTATATCCCTTTTTTCCAGATAATAATCATAATTACCAATATAATTAACAATATTCTGGTTAGTGAGTTCAATTATTCTTGTTGCTGTTGCATTAATAAAGTATCTGTCGTGTGAGACATAAAGAATTGTGCCAGTGTAGCTGTTAAGGGCGTTCTCAAGAATTTCCTTGGATACAATATCAAGGTGGTTAGTAGGCTCATCGAGAATAAGCAGGTTGGCATTGGAAAGCATAAGCTTTGCCAGTGAAACACGTCCGCGTTCACCACCACTTAAATCGCGGATATATTTGAATACATCATCATCAGTAAAAAGAAATGCTGCAAGAGTATTTCTTATCTGTGTATTGTTGAGGTCAGGATATGCGTCCTGAATCTCCTGAAAAAGAGTCTTGTCAGGGTCAAGAACATGGTGTTCCTGATCATAATAACCGATGGCAACTTTAGCACCAAGATAAATGCTTCCGCTGTCTGGCGGGATAATGCCGTTAATAAGCTTTAATATAGTAGTCTTACCAGTTCCGTTATTACCTATTAAAGCAACACGTTCACCACGCTTAATTTCAAAATTAATATTATTAAAAAGAGTATTGCCGTCAAACGATTTGGTAAGGTCAGTAACAGTAAGGACATCATTACCACTTATAACAGATGGCTCAAGTTTAATGTTCATCTTGGCATTAAGCTCAACTGGTTTGTCAACAACCTCAATCTTATCAAGCATTTTTTCACGGCTCTCCGCACGTTTGATGGATTTCTCACGGTTAAACTGCTTTAACTTGGCAATAACCTCTTCCTGATGTTTGATATTACGCTGCTGATTTAAGTATTCCTTTAACTTCATATTACGAAGAATTGCCTTCTTTGAGGCATAATCTGTGTAATTACCAGAAAATACAGTACAATCACCGTTATCAATCTCGATAATCTTGCTTACAATCTTATCAAGGAAATATCTGTCGTGTGCAACGATAAGAACCGCACCATTGTAATTAAGGAGGTAATTCTCTAACCAGCTTATAGATTCCATATCAAGGTGGTTGGTAGGTTCATCGAGCATAATAATGTCAGGCTTGGAAAGTAATAGCTTGCCTAAAGATACACGGGTCTTCTGTCCACCGGATAAAGTATTTACGTGTAAAGAGAAATCCTCTTCAGCAAAACCAAGACCTTTAAGTACGCCTGTAATCTCGCTTTTATATGCGTAACCGTTATTCATCTCGAATTCATGATTAAGATTGGTGTATCTGTTCATAAGAGCCTCAAGCTCATCACCTGAAGCACTGTTCATGGCAGCCTCAATTCTTCTTAATTCACTCTCCATATCAAGGATATACTGCTTTACAGAAAGAAGCTCATCATAAATGCTTCTGTCAGACTGAAGGTCCTGCTGCTGAGCAAGATAACCAAGAGTCTTATCCTTAGCAAGAGTGACAATGCCTGTATCAGCAGGTTCTTCACCGGTGATAATCTTTAACAGAGTAGATTTACCTGCACCATTGATTCCAACAATGGCAGCCTTCTCATGGTCTTCTATATTAAATGAACAGGACTTGATAATGACATCCGTTCCAAAAGATTTACTAATATTATTACAAGATAAAATCATACATACTCCTTTTATTATATGTATCCAGCCTTCACCAGAGGTGGATATGTGCATTTAGTCTGTCATTGTGCAGGCATGCTTCGTAAAACCTTCGTCAGGATTGCGTGAATTTGCTGCATCCAGTCTGGGGCTGAAAGTTTGTGTACATTCGCCAGATGAACACTGCCGCGATACTGTCCGTCTAGGGCATACGCCCTCAAGGATTGTTGCACTTAGTGGGAGTAAATGCCGCTATCTACAAAGTTTATTGCGGTGTGCATCAGCAAACGCGCTTCGCTTGAACGAGCTTTAGCACACCGCTCTTATGTATATAGCGGCATTAACTCCCACACAGTTCGCAATATATCGGGCGTATGCCCTAGACGGACAGTATCGCGGCAGTGTCCAGATGTCGAATGAACATAAACAATCAAAGAAGCCCCAGACTGGGTGCAGCAAATTAGCAATCCTGGCGGGTTTTACGAAGCATGCCTGCACAATGACAGACGATATACAATTCGCTCCTCTGGTGAAGGCTGAATTGATATTTAAAACGATTATATATGTACAAGAAATAAAATGCAATTATTACTTTGACTTATGGCTTTCTGTAATGTAAAATTAACAAGTTATAGAAATGGAGATTAAAGAATGAAATTTGATGAATTAAATATTGATGAAAGAATTTTAAGAGCGGTAGAGGATATGGGCTTTGAGGAGACATCTCCTATACAGACACAGGCTATTCCTGCAGTATTGGAAGGAATTGATGTTATCGGACAGGCACAGACCGGAACAGGTAAGACTGCTGCGTACTCTATCCCTATGTTACAGAAGATTAATCCAGATGTTAAGAAACCACAGGCAATTGTACTCTGCCCTACAAGAGAGCTTGCAGTACAGGTTGCAGAAGAGATAAGAAAGCTTGCCAAGTACATGAGCGACATTAAGGTGTTACCAGTATATGGCGGACAGGAGATCGTAAGACAGATTAAGTCTTTAAAAGCTGGCGTACAGATTATTGTTGGAACTCCGGGACGAGTTATGGATCATATGAGAAGGAAGACTGTTAAGTTTGATTCTGTATCTATGGTTATATTAGATGAAGCTGATGAGATGCTTGATATGGGATTCCGTGAGGATATGGAAACAATTCTTACAGAGACACCAGAGGAAAGACAGACAGTTCTTTTTTCAGCTACAATGCCTAAGCCTATCATGGAAATTGCAAGAAAATTCCAGAAAGACGCTAAGATTATCAAGGTTGTAAGAAAAGAACTTACAGTTTCTAATATTGATCAGTTCTATTATGAAGTAAGACCTAAGAATAAAACAGAAATCTTAAGCCGTCTTATTGATATATACAATCCTAAGCTGTCAGTTGTGTTCTGTAACACTAAGAGACAGGTAGACGAGCTTATATCAGAGCTTAAGGGCAGAGGATATTTTGCTGACGGTATACACGGAGATATGAAACAGCAACAGAGAGACCGTGTAATGGACGATTTCAGAAGTGGAAAGACAGAAATTCTTATTGCAACTGATGTTGCGGCAAGAGGAATTGATGTTGACGGAGTTGATATAGTATTTAACTATGACCTTCCACAGGACGAAGAATATTATGTACACAGAATAGGAAGAACAGGAAGGGCTGGAAAATCAGGACTTGCACTTTCATTTATATCTGGAAGAGAAGTATATAAGTTAAAGGATATCGAGAGATATTGCAAGACCAAGATTCTTGCAAAGCCAATCCCATCACTTGATGATGTCAAGAACACCAAGATGGATGGTATATTTGACAAGATTAAAGAGATGATTGAAGCTGATGAGCACAGAGCCATGCTTGATATGGTTGAGGAGCATGTTAATCAGGAAGATTATACATCAATGGATATGGCAGCAGCTCTTCTTAAGATGATAGTTGGAGATACATTGGACAGAATCGATGAGGTAGAGAATTTTCATTTTGATGAGAATGCAGATACATCAAGAATGGTAAGACTCTTTATTAATGTTGGTAAGAAGGACAATATTACACCAGCCAATATTCTTGGAGCGATTGCAGGAGAATCCGGAATGCCGGGAAGACTTGTCGGTGCAATTGATATGATGGATAATTATACATTTGTTGATGTTCCTGCAAAGCATGCGGAAGCAGTACTTGCAGCAATGAATGACAATGTACTTATCAAGGGCAGAAAGGTTAATGTAGAGAAAGCAAATGTATCTGCCAAGCCGGCAAGAAAATCCAAGTCAAAGCCAGATACAAGAAGAAGAAAAGACGAGTCCCGTGGAAAACATGACAAACTTAAAGAACGCAGAGGTAAAAGCGGCAAGGTAAGAAGAAATGGAGAAAAGTATGGAGTCTGCTGTTTCATTATGGGGACTGGTGTGCACCGGATATGACCTATAAAGAGTGGATGAAGCGGGGGAAATGGACCGGAACTGCCTGTCTTGCACACTCATCTGCAATACTTTCGGAAATCGCAGGGATTTTGGGAGAAAAAGAGGATGAAGAGGTTTACCGGAAACTGAGCCTGGAAACGGCTCAGGCTTATCGGAATATTCTGATGAATGAAAATTGCCATATAAAAGGCGGCGATTTTCAAACCGGATTTGTTTTGCCGCTGCAGTATAATATGCTTTTTGAAAAAGATAAAAAGAGGGCAGCAGCAAATCTGGTAAAACTGATCCGTGATTGCCTTTTTCATCAATTCCAGCTTTTCAAGGCTCTGCTGTACGGTCTGCTTCTGCT
>OHAJ01000577.1_pt1 | contig 27268 bp, 19 predicted proteins | sample 1577101 | NCBI WGS metagenome assembly OHAJ01 (sample SAMEA3541531, study PRJEB24748) | human gut metagenome | biome: human gut; feature: human-associated habitat; material: faeces | place: China | collected 2012
CCATATTTTATTAAATCAGAATTATTAAAATTTTAATTTTATCGAGATGATGCCGGACACTGGAGGATATTCCGGAGAAGTTCCACCCCGGCGACGTGCTGGTGGTGCCCTATACCAACAACGAGGTACTGCCCTGGCTGCGGCAGGCTGCGGCCATCGTCAGTGAGGAGGCCAGCGCCGACTGTCACACGGCCACCGTGGGACTGCTGCTGAATAAGCCCGTCATCGTGGCGGCCTCGGACGCCACCCGCCGCCTGAAGGACGGCACCTTCGTGTCCGTGGACTGCGCCCGGGGAATCGTGCAGGTCATTCCCCAATAATCATATCAGGACAGAAAAATCGGGAGAAATCAGACGATTTCTCCCGATTTTTGCATCGAATGAGGTTACAGAGTCTCCCGGATGCGGTCGGCGATCTGGTCGGCGGTGAGTCCATACTCCCGCAGAACGTCGGCAGCCTTGCCGGACTGGCCGAACTGATCGTTGACGCCGATCTTGCGGAACTTGCAGCTGACCTTGCCCATGAGCACGTCGGCCACGGCGTCGCCCAGGCCGCCGATGACGCTGTGCTCTTCAACGGTGATGACCTTGCCGCATTTTTCGGCGTACTTCGTCACGCACTCTGCGTCGATGGGCTTGATGGTGTGGATATTGATGACGGCAGCGTCGATGCCATCGCTTGCGAGCGCCTCGGCGGCCATCAGGGACTCGTTGACCATGAGGCCGGTCGCGAAGATTGCAACATCTTTGCCCTCGCGCAGGACGTTTGCCTTGCCGATCTCAAAGGGCTTGACCATGTCGCCCTCGAAAACGGGAGTGGCGAGACGAGCAAGGCGCATGTAGACCGGGCCGTCGACCTCGGCGATGGCCATGGTGGCGGCCTTGGCTTCGTTGGCGTCCGCGGGGCAGATGACCGTCATGCCGGGAATGGCGCGCATGAGCGCGAGGTCCTCGATGCACTGGTGGCTGCCGCCGTCCTCGCCGACGCTGACACCCGCGTGGGTTGCGCAGACCTTGACGTTGAAGTGCGGGTAGGCAACGCTGTTGCGGATCTGCTCATAGGCGCGGCCGGCCGCGAACATCGCAAACGAAGAGCAGTAGGGGATGAGGCCCATCGTGGACATACCGGCGGCGATGTCGACCATGTTGGCCTCGGCAATGCCGCAGTTGTAGAATTTTTCGGGGTGCGCCTTGGCGACCTTGCAGGTCTGCGTGGCGTTGGCGAGGTCGGCGTCGAGCACGACGACCTTATCGTTCTTTTCGACCAGTTCGATCAGCGCTTCGCCGTAAGCCTGACGGGTTGCAATTTTATCAGCCATGTTCTTAGTCCTCCAATTCCTTCAAAGCCTGCTCGCGCTGCTCGGCATTTGGGGCCTTGCCGTGCCAGCCGACCTGATTCTCCATGAACGAAACGCCCTTGCCCTTGACGGTGTGTGCAAGGATGGCCTTGGGCTTGCCGGGCATGGTAGGCTTGGAGAGCGCGGCCTCGACGGCGTCAAGATCGTTGCCGTCGGGCAGCTCGACGAGGTCAAAGCCGAACGCGCGGAGCTTGGCGGGCAGATCGCCAAGGCTCATGACCTGGTCGTTCGTGCCGTCGATCTGGAGCCCATTGTTGTCGATGATGACGGTCAGGTTGTCGAGCTTATAGTGCGCGGCAGCCATGTAAGCCTCCCAGATCTGACCCTCCTGGCTCTCGCCGTCGCCGACGAGGTCACGACAGCAGAAGATATTCATGGTCCTTGGTCTGACCCAATTCGTGTGAATGGTGTTGGTTTTGATGCTTCGTTATTCCATGATGATGACGGAAGAAAATATCTTGTTCAGCAGACATGGGATCACAGAGAGTATCACCATGCATTTGATGGCATTACATTGACAGAATTTGATACAGAAACAATGCAGTTAAAACCGGAGACAGCAAGAAATATTTACAATGGTACAGAGGTAAAATTGGTCGAGGGACCTCATTTGTACAAAATTAATGGATATTATTATTTGTTTGCTGCTCAGGGCGGAACGGTATATACACATCAGGAAGTGGTTGCACGCTCTAAGACACTTGACGAATTAAGTTTTGAGACAGAGCCGGATGGCCCATTTATCACAAACTTTGATACGCCATATTTGGAAATCCAGAAACAGGGACATGGCGCACTTGTTGATACACCAAGCGGTGAGTGGTATTATGCAAGTCTTTGCGGACGTCCATGGACTCATGAAAATCAGTGCTGCATTGACCCACGTGGTTACTGTACTCTTGGACGTGAGACAGCGATTCAGAAAGTATACTGGGATGAAGAAGGCTGGCCTCGTATTGAAGGCGGCCACGGCGGAAAGGTTCTTGTAGATGCACCGAAAGATGCAATTAAAACAGATGCACCGCTTGATCATTCCATGCATGATGAATTTGATACTGAAAAATTACATAATGAATGGAATACCCTTCGTGTTCCATTTACGGATGCAATGGGAACGACAGGAGATGGCAAACTGACTCTCCGCGGACAGGGTTCTCTGAGCAATAAACATGAACTGTCACTGGTCGCAAAACGCTGGCAGGCATTTAACTTTGATGCTTCTGTAAAAGTAAGTTACAATCCATTTTCTTATCAGCAGATGGCAGGACTTACCAACTTCTATAATGACAAGCATTGGTCCTTTGCATTTATCACATGGAATGAGAAAAATGGACGTGTCATCGAAGTGGCCCAGTGTAACCGTGGCGGCTATACATCATTCCTCCGCGATGATGCAATTCCGGTACCGGATGGCGCAGATGTATGGTTCCGCACAAAAGTTAGAAAACAGACTTATACCTACGAATATTCATTTGATGGTGAGAATTACAAAGAAATTCCGGTAACTTTAGACGCATCCATTTTATCGGATGACTATGTACTGCAGAGCTATGGCGGATTCTTCACCGGTGCATTTGTTGGTATGGCATGTGTTGATTATGCCGGATACAATACGGTTGCAGAGTTTAGAAGTTTTGATTACAAAGAGTATGAAGACTAATTAGAAATTTGTAAAAGCGAGTCGGTCACAAAAATGCTGACCGGCTCGTATTTTTGAGAGGAGTCAGATATGCTTCGCATTGAGGATGAGTTAAAGAATAATCAAATATCCCGTTTCCAGCTTTTATACGGCGAGGAGCGATACATGGTTCAGTATTATCGGAATCAGTTGATTGAAAAACTATCGAATCCGGATGATGAGATGAACCGCACATTTTTTCGTGATAAACCGGAGCCATCCCAGATTGCCGAGGCGGCTCAGATTCTTCCATTTTTTGCTGAAAACCGTTTGATTGTTGTAGAGGACAGTGGTTATTTTAAAAGCAGCAGTGATATGGCAGATTATGTGGAGTCATTTCCGGAGACCACTTATATCATTTTTGTGGAGCGCGAGATTGATAAACGCAACCGTCTTTTTAAGTGGATAAACAAAAATGGCTGTGTGACCGAGTGTACAAGACAGCCGGAACATATGTTGAAACGGTGGATTGCCGGCTATATGAAAAAAGCAGGGAAAAGCATTTCAACAAAGGGTGCCGAGCGGTTGATTGAGCGAGTGGGAACGGATATGGAAATGCTCAGCAATGAACTTGAAAAATGCATCGGCTACGTAGGTGAAAGTAAGTTGATTGATGTGCCGGAAGTAGATGCTATTTGTTCGGGAGTAACGGTTTCCAAGATGTTTGACATGATTGATGCCGTGGCACTTGGCGAGAAAAATCGTGCGATGAAATTGTACGAAGATTTGTATACCAACAAGGAATCGCCGATGTCTATTTTATTTATGTTTTCGCGTCACATCAACATCTTACTTCAGGTGAAGGAGTGTAAAAACCGCGGACTTCGCTCAGGAGAAATTGCAAAAAAATGCGGGGTTCCTCCGTTTACAATTCCTAAGTATGAAAAACAGGCGGCACTTTTCAAACGCAGTAAATTACTGGCGATGCTGCAAACCAGATTGGAGTTGGAAGAGCAGTTTAAATCCGGTAAATTGTCGGACCAGTTAGCAGTGGAATTGTTTTTAATTGAGGCACTTAACGGGGAGTAGAAAAGTTGTAATTTTCTATTGACAAATTACCTTATTCTGATAAAATGGAATATGTTGTGGAGACGTATCGAAGTGGTCATAACGAGAACGACTCGAAATCGTTTTGCCTTCACGGGCACATGGGTTCGAATCCCATCGTCTCCGTTTTATATTCCCTCGCTGTGTGCGGGGGATTTCTTTTTTTAACAAATAAGTATATATACTTTTGGAAAAATGGTATATTAGGTTTATACTTTCTGTTTTATGCAGCAGAATATGCAAGGGGATGAGATATTTGAAACAATTGAAAAAAGGAAAAATAAAAGGTATTGTACGGGCTTATGGTTTTCCTATTTTATTTGGAATTATTTTTGCCTGTGTGCTTGTTTATTTTGTGCGTCCTTCTCAGATAGAGGGGGAAAGTATGGAGCCAACGCTTAAGGATGGTCAGTTGATTTTCTGCAGTGCTGCATTAAAAGGGCGGATTGAAAAGGGCGATATTATTTCTGCTATCATTTCACCAAAAGCGAATGTGCCAAAGAAATATCTTTTAGAGGATGGCAAATTAAATATTATTAAACGGGTTATTGGTGCGCCGGGGGATACGGTGGAAATTCGGGACAATGCAGTTTATGTGAATCACAAACAAATAGAGGAACCTTATTTGAATGAGCCAATGAAAACTAGGGATTGTATTTGCAAATTAAAAGAGGATGAATGGTTTGTGATGGGAGATAATCGAAATCATTCGTTGGACAGTCGGGCGTTTGGTGCGGTTCGGACGGAGGAGATAAGAAATTTGGTGTTGAATGGGTGAGTTGGGTAAATGAAAGAAGGGACAAATGTGCTCTCTTGTAAAATTTCAAAACATAGTATTATATAACTTGTGTATAATAATAAAAAAACAATTGATTTCCAATTGGAAATATGTTACCATAAAACGTATATAAGCGACAAAGGCACATTGCTATGTAATATTTTGAATATAATTGGGAAATCAATAGCACATAATCTAAGATTATGACATATGATTATAAAAATGATATTGTAATTTCTATGAAATGGGTTATAATATAGTAAAGAGAGGTCTTGCTTTAGTGGACGATTCAAAATATGAGCTATTTGCTTGCGAGTAAATAGCTTTTTTTTATGGAGAAGAGAATGGAGAAAATAATAGAAAAAATTTTCGTTCTGTAAACAAATTTATAAAAGACAAAATAACTCCAATTGTAATGCAAATTGATTTATGCTTTACAATATATATGTTTGTTGCAAATTTAATTGAATTAAGAATAAAGGATATTATTAGTGATAAACCGAAAGATATTATAAAGCATTTGAATCATCCAAAGACATAAATCTTATTGATAGATGCAAACAATTTATAAATACTGAAACTTTTAAATTTCCAAAAGAATCAAATAATTTACGATTTGATGCTTATACAGATTTGTCAATTTTTAAAAATATTTTAAAAGAATTAAAGGAAGATTTAATTTAACACATAATATCTGTATTTGAGTGGGGCTAATATAATTAGCTCCACTTAACAGACATATTAATACTATACTAAAAACAACAGGAGTCCGGTAGTAATTAGCTGCCGTACAACTGAATCGCTTTAAGAAAGGAGATTATTTATGAAAGCAAGAAAAAGAAATATTATATCCTTTGCTATCTGCGCATTGTTTATTGCCGGCCTGTTAGCCGGTTCTTGTTATATTAAAGAGGGAAAACAGAATGCAGTGGTACCAGTAGAAGGATATAATTCTAAAACGCAAGGAGAAATAAAATGGGCGTATGATACAGTTTCAGGAGATAGTAATAGTCCGGCAATAAATGTTCGAATTGTAGGAGTATATCAAGAAGATGGTGATACTTCTAAAAACATTACAGATGATATTATCATCCCTGATAAAATTCCCGAATGCGAAAATGGAAAAATCATTGCCTATCACAAGGTAGAATCGTTAGGAGATGCAGACGCGAAAAACAAGGATTCGTTTTTTCTCGGCTCCTTCAACGTCACCAGTTCAGGCATTGTCGTTGACGCCACGGCTTGTACGGGGCTGAAAACGGTTAATGATTGGGCGTTTAGTCAGGATGGATATGGAAGCAAGGATGAAGGATATAGAGGAGATGTAACTATTTATTTGCCAGATTCTTTAGAAAAAATTGGACAAAACTGCTTTAACCAAAATCTTGTCTATTGCAACTCTCCAAATATTACATTGGACGGAACAGATAATACGTCTAGCGGTTTCGCATTCCGCGGACCAGTAACTACTCCGGAAAACACATTAAAAACTGTTTACAAAACGAAGTACAAAACCAATATCCCGGCCATCTTAAAAGACCCGGACAAGTTCCCTTACATCGGTGCAGCCGCAAAAGAAGTTACGCTTCATGCAGATGCTCCGGATGGCGGTGAAGTAAACCGCGGGGGCAGTGGTCTGAAATATGACTCGGTATATGTGTTTGAAGGAAAGGAAGATGAGAAAAGTCGTAGTTTCGGCAACATTCATCCACCAAAAAAAGAACACTATGTATTTGAAGGATATTTTGAGAAAAACACACAGATTTTCGACAAAGACGGCGTTTTATTAAAAGTTCCGGATGGAACGGACGTATACGCCAAATGGACACCGGAAGTCTATCAGGTTTCTTTCCGAAACAATCAGAATACCAACGTACAGAACGAAGAACATTCCTATCAGGAAGTTTTCTCACCAAATCTGCCGGAAAACTTTTATCCGACTATTGGATATAAGCTGATTCGTTGGGAAAAGTATTCAATGAATGCAAACGGAGAAGCGGTAGGAGAGCTGGAGAAATTAGAACCGGAAACTACCATGACAGTGGATTGCAACTCTATTTTCAAGGCAATTCTGGAACCAATCACCTATACGGTATCCTTTGATGCTAACGGAGGAGAGGTGAAAGACGCTGAACTGCCGAACACGTTCGATAAGGATTATTCCTTAACAACGGCATCCCGATACGGTTACACCTTTGATGGATGGTACACGGCAAAAAACGGTGGAACAAAAGTAACGGAAGATACACAGATGACCCGCGCGGAAAACCACACGCTCTATGCGCATTGGACGGCAAGAACCCACAAAGTAGTATTCGATGGAAACGGTGCCACTTCCGGCAGCATGGATGACTTGGATGTGACTTATGACACAAAAGCCAATCCAACATGCCGTTTTGAGAAGACCGGCTATTCCTTTACCGGATGGTCGTATGCAAAAGATGGAGATGTAGTGGATGATTTGAGTGGAAAGGTAGATACTGTAATTGTATATGCTATTTGGAAACCAAACACGTACAAAGTAACGTTTGTGACGAATTCACAGTCGAAAACAGAGTACAAGTTTACTTATGATGCATGGGAAGACTTCCCATATCTGTATTCCAAATTTTATGACTTTGCCGGATGGGTAACTGACCGGACAAAAACGATTCCGGTAACGGAACGTGAAACGGCTGTAATCAACTACAGTTCCGGAAAGAATAAGTGGGATATTGCAAAAGATACCACGCTTTATGCAGCATGGTACAAAAAGCCATCGGTAACATTCAGTACAAAGCACAGTGACACAATCGCTTTCCTTGGCGACCGTGAGCTGGACAAAACAAACGAAGTAACGTATGAGTATGGCGAAAAAATCAGTTCATTGATTATGAAGTGCAATACAAACCGTTATATTCAGAGCTACCGTGTAGAAACAGCAGACGGAACAGAGGTAAGTGCCGGGACTTGTGAAGACAAGAATTCGACCGTAACCATTCCTTTCCCGTCCAATTATGCATTGAAGAACAACTTAAAAGTCTATGTGGAAGCAGCAAACCGCACTTACGGCATCACTTATGATACCCTTGGCGGTGAGTTTGTTGGAGACTATCCGAAAACTTATTCCTACGGTGATGAATTTGACCTGCCGACCAATGTAAAGAGAAAGGGATTTTATGTCTGCGGATGGCGTAATACATTGAACAACAAGGTAATGACAAAAGTAGAAGCAACGACTTCCGGAGAACTTTCCTTACAGGCAATTTATGAAAGCACTGTATATCATGTAACAACTGACTTAGACGGCGGAACACTTCCGGATGGAGTGACAATTCCGACTGAGTATAAGTACAAACAGAGCAACATTGTGCTACCGCAGGATGTCACAAAGCAGGGCCATTCCTTTGCCGGATGGTACTTAGAAGATGAAGATGTTATTGTGACCCGCATCGACACAACAAAAGCGATGGATTACCATTTGCGTGCGTTGTGGAGTTCAAATGCGAGTACGACAAAAATAGCCGGAACGGTAGAAAGTGATGGAACAGAAAAAGAAATTCCATACGCAGAAAAACCAATGGAAAGTAATCAATGGTATTACAACCGGCTTACAGATGTGGAGAAGAAAATCTATACGACAATTTATAATTACTATAAATTTGACATGGATAAAGGCGAGTGCAGAATGGAGAATGTGAAAGTTGTAACGAAAGATAAAATTACCATTGCTAACATGTATCAAGCAAGTACAGCAGTCGTTTTAGACAATCCGTCTATATTTTGGATTCGGTATTTTAACCACACACAAATGAAAGAAAAAGATGGTGTTTATACCGGAACAATCCATCCGGTGCTTGCTTATTACAAAACAGCATTTCAGGCTGATGCTTTAGAATACGGTGGATTTTTACAAGAGATTATTAAATCGCTTAATAATTCCGGTGTTCAAAAAGTTTCGACTTCGAAGAAACTGAAATTAATTCATGACTATGTTGTGAAAACATACAGTTACCGTAACAATTCTCATATTTTAAGTGCAGCAGCAACAAATGAAACACGTTCGGTTGGCTATCTGATGACACATAAAGAGGGGTGTTGTGAGTCGTATGCGAAAATGATAAAAATACTTTGTGATTATTATCAAATTCCTTGTGTTACTGTTTACAGTTTGACGCACATGTGGAATCAGGTGAAAATTGGAAACCAGTGGTATCTGCTGGATGCTACGTGGGATGATGAGGAACCGGTTGTTTATACATATTTCTTAAAAGGAGCAAAGTCGGTAATTGATGAACATCATATTGTTACATCAATGTTTTTTAGTGATTGTCAGGGGAATGGAATAAAAGATTACGCCAATTATTCAGTGCCAACGCTCTCTAAAGAAGATTATGTGGAGCCGGTAAATCCGACCCCGAATAACAGTCAAACGGCTCCAAAAAAAAGTAAAGCAGTTACTTCCGCAACAAAAGGAAAAGTAGTATATGCTATTTCCGGAAAGTATGCGGTTGTTAAAAAATGCACATCGAAGAAAGCAAAAAGTGTTACCATCTTGAATAAAGTAAAGATTGGCAAAAAGACGTATACCGTTACTTCGATTGCAAAAAATGCTTTCAAAGGCTGCAAGAAGTTGAAGAGAGTAACCATTAAGGCAATAAAGCTGAAGAGCATTGGAAAGAATGCTTTCAAAGGAATTTATAAGAAAGCTACATTCAAGGTGCCGAAGAAGCAGTTAAAGAAGTACAAAAAGCTGATTCAGAAGAAAAAGACCGGATTTAAAAAGACGATGAAAGTAAAGTGATTTAGCTATCTGGTAAGGCAGAAAAACTTTGTTTCTTTCGCTATAATGTGGTATGATAATAGTAGAATTATTTTGATGGGAGCAGGGGCTTCAGAACGGAGGTTGCTATGGATAAAGTGAAAAAGTGGGTTGTTGATTTGGCAGATCCTATGCTGAAAGCGTATATTAATTATGGACATGGGCTTGAGGAGGACGGCGTTTCGGTGACGTCAAAAGGCATTGAGTTTTTTGCAGAATTTGAACCGGGCCTGTATCCGATGTATGCGATTGAATTAAGAGAGTATGTGGAACATATGGGAATTGCAATTGGGGATGTTCAGGAAATTCATTTGGTGGCGGCTGCGTATGATGAAAATGAGAAAGAAATTGATTTTTCCATTGAATATGAAAAATGCGCACTTGTTTCTGAGGATGAATTAAATGGTTACAGTAATTCGGACATTTTACCAACGACAAATTATAAGGTTATTGGTTCAAAGGAAATTACAAAAATCAAGCTTACGGATTACAATGGATACAAAGCGGATGGAGTTTCTCTTTCGGATCATGAACTTCACGATGCAGTGGGGATTAACATTCAGTTTACGAATGGTGAATTTAGCAGGATTCGTAAATTGATTCTTTTAAAAATGGAGTTGCTGCTGTCAGAAGATGGATGGCCGGAGCATTTCCGGGAAAAAACGGTTAGACAGGAAACGGTTGCGGAACCGAAAGTATTGGTTGCGGATTTGGAGGATAAAGACATTATTGGTTACATGAATCTTGGCAGTGGTCTTGTCGAGAGTGGTGTAAATAAACTCGATGGTCTGATGCTTTTTGAAAATGAATACGATGAGGAAGTTAGTTGTATGATTGCGATTGATTTCAGCCGGTATTTGTTAAAAAAGGGAATTCGTATACAGGATGTCACCTCATTTGAGATTCAATTTGGTGTATATGATGCTTCCGGAACAGAACTTGATTTTGAGGGGGATTATCAGAAATGTGCCTTTGTTTCTGCTGAGGCGCTGAATGGCTACAGTGATTCCGATATTTTAGATAAAGGAAACTATAAGTTGATTGGTTCGAAGGAACATACGGTATTTGATTTAACAGAATATAATGGTTCCATGCCACACAAACTGGAAGAGGGCGTCGGCTTTAACATTCAGATTCTGAATGGCGAGCGGAGTCAGACCAAATATGTATCATTAAATAAATTGAAATTTAACTATAACTAAAATCACAGGAATGTCAGCAAAAAAGCGAACATGAGACATTTGTAACCTTACCATTTTGTGCTTAATTCAGTATAATGAAACGGATTTATATGAAATTAAGAAAGGAGATGGTTAAGGTGAATGATAAAGTTTGTAAAGGAAGGAAATGTTTCATTTTTAGCATGCTTTTTATGTTGACATTCTTTTTCTCAATAGGGTTTATGGGGCAGTCATCAAAAGCAGACACAGTCAATTATTTAGAAGGTGATTTTTCCTATCAATTGACACAGGAAACAAAAACAGCAACAGTGCAAAAATATACGGGGACATCACAAAGTATAACAATACCTTCCCAGATTGATTGGGATGGGGCAAGTTATAATGTTACTGTTATTGGACAGAATGCGTTTCGGGATAACACGACAATTACGTCCATAAATATTCCGAAAGGTGTTTTGGAAATTGATAATTATGCTTTTTATGGATGCAGTGTGCTTTCTTCAGTGAAACTTCCCACAAATTGCCAGCTTGGGAAATACATTTTCTATGAGTGTGATTCGTTAAATGAGATATCAATTCCAGAAGGTACAACATCGATTTACGACACATATCCACTGGATGATGACAAAGAAGTGAACCAGAAAAATGATGGTGCCTGTCTTGCCGGAGATGCAATTGAAAAAATTACATTTGAGTCCGGCGTTACAAAAGTACCCTCACATTTGTGTGAGGGGTTGACCCAGCTAAAAACAATTGAATGGGGTAATGTTGCGTCACTGGGATATCATTCGTTTAACCGCTGCGAAAGTTTAACCACGATTGAACTTCCGGAGAAGATTACAACATTACCGCGACTGGCATTTGGTGGTTGTAAAGCCCTTACAAGTGTTACGATAAAAGGAAAATTAACTTATTTGGGAGAAATGGCATTTAATAATTGTTCTAAAATGTCTAAGTTTACGCTAAAATATCCGGAGGAATTAAAAACCGTATATAAAGATGTATTTGCAAACTGTTCGGAGTTGACTGAACTGCCGATTGGAAAAGATAAGACACCAAATCTTACCTATATAGGTTCGAGGGCATTCCGTGAGTGTACGATTGATACGGTAACACTTCCGGAGGGCTTAACCTTTATTGGCTGCAGTGCATTTGCAGGATGTAAAAATTTGAAAAGTATTAATATTCCAAAATCTGTACAGCATATTGCATCGAATGCGTTTATGGACTGTGAAAAGTTAGACCATGTTGTGTTCCCGGAAGATGGGAAATTTACAGTATCCGCAGCAGATTATGATGGCACAAACCGTTATGAGAATGATGAGGATAAGTATTCCGGCGGTTTGTTCTGGGGATGTAAGTCTTTACGTTCATTTACGATTCCGGATAGCTGGACGGCAGTTCCGGGGACTATGTTTAAGGACTGCAGTGCATTAACTTCAGTTCATATTCCGGATAACGTAACATTTATTGGAAATAGTGCATTTGGAGAAACAACAAATTTAACATCAATTTCACTTCCGTCGAAATTAATTTGTATTGATGGGCAGGCATTTAAGGGATGTGCCATTCGGAGTATATCACTTCCGAACGGTTTGACGCAGATTGGGTATCAGGCTTTTCAGGGAAGTGAATTGGAACAGGTTGTGATTCCGGATTCCGTTAAAATCCTTGGAATAACCAATTTAGCAACAGAGGGAGCTTTCGAGGATTGTGAAAAACTGACATCGGTTGTTCTCGGAGCAGGCTTACAAAAACTTGGCGGTAGTGAATTCCAAAATTGTACTTCGTTGGTTTCTGTTGATTTATCAAAGGCGGTTAATATAGAAGAAATTCCGCCATATACGTTCAGTGGTTGTTCTGCTTTAGAGCAGATTGTAATTCCGTCTCAGATTAAGAAAATCGGATATGGGGCATTTAGTAATTGTACCAGTCTGAAAGCGGATAAAGTTACGATGTCAGAGAATTTACAATCAATGGCAGGCTCAGTATTTTCCGGTTGTACGTCATTTACCGAATTACCGGATTTGAAATCGATGACCTCCATACCGGAATATACATTTTCGTACTGTACCGGACTTGTGAAGGTGGAAGTTCCGGACCAGATACAAACGATTGGCGGGCAGGCATTTTATAATTGTACAAATTTAGTGGCGATTGGACTTGGAACCGGCTTTGATGGAACAAAACTGGAAACATGGGATACTTACATCTTCTATGAAATGCACAATCCATCGACGATTTATACGGCAACAAAAGAGCAGGAAGACTGGTTAACAGCAAATAAAACAGACCGGTATTTGTACAGTGATTACACGGATGTAAAAATAGGAAAAGTGCCGGAAAATCTTGTGATTCCAACACCGAAACCAACGCCGACACCACTGGTAACACCTCCCCCTACTCCGGTACCAAAGACAACACCAACACCAATTCCTACGCCGACACAGAAAACTTCGGGAACACCTGTGAAAACGCCGGCTTCCAACGCAAAACCGACGACAGCACCGGCAAATACAAACAAGAATCCAAAGCAGGCTGTTCTGAAAGCGCCGGTTATCAAAAAGGTGAAAGCAGGCAAGAAAAAAGTATCGGTAAGCTGGAAGAAGTCAGCACAATCAATTACCGGATATCAGATTCAATATAGCACGTCTGCATCTTTCAAAAAAGGGAAAAAGACGATTACGATTTCCGGTAAGAAGAAACAAAGCCGGACGATTAAAAAGTTAAAAACGAAAAAGAAATACTATATACGAATCCGAACGTATCAGGTAATAAACGGAAAGAAAACCGTTTCAAAATGGAGCAAAACAAAGAAATTCAAAACCAAATAATGGTTGACAAATAAGCAGTTCTATTATACACTACCCGTGTAGTAAAACATACGACAAGGGGTGCTTTTATGATAGAAGTTGTGATTGCGTTATGCTATGCATTAGGAGCATGGTTTTATTCTATTTTGCGATATTATGATTTGTGGAAACGCGGGAAAGTACCGGTGGTCTTTTTCGCGTTTTTACATGTTTTTTCTTTAATAGTTGTGTTCCTTTTTGAAACCGGAATATCCGCAATGATTTCGGATGTAGTTTCCGTCATTATGCATGCATATTCTGTAATATATGGCAGTGTTATGATACTCACACCTATTTTGTGTTTTGTGCGTGGCATTGTTCGTTTTATCGGAAAAAAAGCAGGATGCAGCGGGAAAATATACCGCTTTTTCAATCATCCGACCAAATTGATTCTTGGCTTTTTTGTTGTCACCATGTGTGTCGGTGCAGCTATTTTCTGGAAAAGCCGGTGCATATCATGGGAGGAGACTGTCATTTTGCAGGAGAATAAGAAAGAGCCTGTTAAGGATACTTCCATTGTTTATATTTCCAATTGCTTTGTAGGCAGTGATATGACTGCTCATGCGTTTGATTCTCTGGTGGAAAAGGTGAATGAGAAAAAGCCGGATGTTATTTTATTTGGAGGAAATTTATTCGGCAGACATACAAATGAGGTAACGATAGATAAGACTCTTGCAAGTATCAAAAAAATGAAGGCGGCATTGGGCATTTATATGGTGGAAGGAAGTGCAGATTCTGCCCTTGTGGAGGAAAAGAAAGAAAAAATCTCCGGTGCAGGTGTGCATCTGCTTTTGGATGAGAGTGCAGTTTTACATAATGGGCTTCAACTTGTTGGCTGCCGTGCAGATGGCAAAACGAAAAAGCCGATGTCATATACCTTATCTCTAATCAATAAAGAAAAGCCAAGTATTGTACTTGCAGGAGAGGCGATGGAGGAAAAACTAAAGGAAGAAAAGAAGATTTCTCTTGTCCTTTATCCGAAAAAAATAACGGATACCGGTAACGGTGGAACAAGTGGTGTAAACCAGATGTTTCCACGCAATGTACTGGCATCCGCAAAAATCAATTTCATGCAGATTAAGAAATAATTTGTCAGGCGAGCGGTTTTAAGACCTCACCAATTGGTTCGTGCAGGATAAGATTTGCACGATTATCCTTTGAAGTTTTATCCTTATTAATGAGTACCAGCTTATCGCCCTGATAGTAGTCAATTAACCCGGCGGCCGGATAAACAACCAAAGATGTGCCGCCGATAATCAGCAAATCAGCATCGCGGATATAGGAAATGGCACGTTCCATAAGCGGCATATCAAGTCCTTCTTCATAGAGAACGACATCCGGTTTTATGATGCCGCCACATTCGCAGTGAGGAACACCGTCCATAGCTAAAATATCTTCTAAAGAATAAAATTTATGACAGTGTGTGCAGTGATTTCGCAAAACAGAGCCGTGGAGTTCTAGTACTTCCTTGCTTCCTGCCTTTTGGTGCAGACCATCGATGTTTTGTGTAATAACTGCTTTTAATTTGCCCTGCTTTTCCAAATTGGCAAGAGCAATGTGAGCGGCATTTGGCTCGGCGTCAGGAAACAGCATTTTATCCCGGTAAAAGCGGTAAAATTCTTCCGGGTTACGAATATAAAAACTATGGGACAGAATCGTTTCCGGTGGATAATCGTAGTTCTGTTTATATAATCCATCAACACTTCTAAAATCCGGAATTTTACTTTCTGTTGAGACACCGGCACCGCCAAAAAACACAATATTATCGGATTCATCAATCCATTGCAGTAGTTGTTCTTGTTCTTTACTCATACTATAAACCTCCCTTTTGTAAATCCAATGACTTTTTTTATCTTAGCATATTAGGGGCGAAATGAAAAGGTTTTCGTATAAGAGGAGTAAATCCATTTGGACTGTTTTTTGATTTTGCATCTCAGTCGGATTTGCAGTCTTTTTTTGCCTTTTTTTATCGTTGCTGCCGTATTTTTTTTGATTGTTTTCTTTTTCCATTTTCCCTTACCATATCGGTAGGAGATAATTGTCTGGTATTTTTTGCTCTTTTTTTTCCAGGTGACTTTGTATTTTTTCTTGCTTTTCTTTACCTTAACGCTATATGGTTTCTTCGGTTTTGACACAGACTTTTTAGCCGCCGGTGCAAGCGAATTAGAAACAGGCGGCGTACTTGTCGCAGCCGGTATGCTTGTGACTGTCGGTGTGCTTGTGGCAGGGATATCTTTGGCAAGCGTAACACAAAACAGGGTTCCACTGTCGTTGGAATAGTATAAACGCCCCTTGTCATCGGCTGTAATACTGGACAGGCAGTATTGTTTTGCCTGTGGAATATACAAAGTGTGAAGTGAGGCACTTGTTTTTCCTTCTGTATCTTTAAAAGCGTACAAACCACCCGGTAAAGCATTCATGGAGAAATAGACCGTTACTTCTCCGGTGGAAGAACCACGGGTTGAAACAAGAGGAGAAGATTTGACTTCAGCATTTTGAAATCCCTTTACCTGATAAATAGGTTTTAAAGTCAGGGCATCCATGACACAGACATAACCATATTGGTCTGCCATACATCCAACATATAAACGATTGTTATAAATAGTTGGTGTGCTGGTGCAGGTAATAAATTTGGCACCATTCATAATTTTACCGGAGGAAACCTTCGTAATCTTTTGATTCCCGCATTGAATCTGAAATAATGTACCGTCTTTTGCCACGGTATAAAGGGCATCAGTTTCTTTGTGATAGGTCAATCCGGCGCGGATGTTTGCCGTAGTCAGAACAGCGGTATCATATACAACCGGTTCCGTGAGACTGTGGCTTACTAAAATGCCGTTATCACCGGTGAAATAAAGTGCATCCTCATAGACAATGGCACCGCTCCAATAGTAACCGCCCGGATGGTCTTTATCTTCATAAGTCCAGACGGTTGAGCCATCTTTTGCATTCAGGCAGTAGAAGAGACCTGTGGTTGTACCATTTGACAAAACATTTGTCGTGCCGGCATAGAGATAGCCGTCCTGACAAAAGGTAGTCGAAAGAGACTGTCCGCCAAACGACTCGCTCTGCCATAGACTTGTCATTGAAGTGATGTCAACACATTGTATCGTGCCATTTGCCAGCGGAATATATAAAAAATGCTCCTCAAGAAGCATATTGCAGACGCTGTTCATTTTTTCTTTTAAAGTAGTTTGTCTGAGAACCTGTCCATTTGCATAAGACAGTTCATAAAGTATATTCGAATTTACGACATAGGTGCCGTTTGTTCCCATAATCGGAATAGAGTTGTATGAGATTCCCTTTGTGGAAAATTTCTTTGTCCAAATAGCACCGCAATTGGCGGTATCCTCCGGTGTTACAGAGGATACCACGCTGGCACCATCCATACCCTGTTCATTACGAAAAGTCGAAAATGCACTAAGGAAGATGGCAGCGGTGAGTATCAGACATAAAAATGTCTTTTTCTTCATCTTATTTTACCTTGAATTTTACCGGTTTTGTTGCTTTACTGAAAGTAGCTTTGTCAGATTTTACAACATAAGCGGTCAGTTTTACATAATACGTTCCCTTTGTTTTCTTAAAGGTGTATTTTGTTTTTTTCGTATCGGTTACTTTTTTGTATTTACCGTTCTTTTTCTTGGAAAGTGCGATGCGGTATCCTTTTGCGTTTGCTGCCTTTTTCCAGGAAACAGTTACGGATTTTTTCTTTTTCTTTGACTTTTTCACAACAACTTTTACCTTAGTAGGTTTTTTTGCAACTTTTTTAATACCCTTGTCATCCGATGCCGGAGTTGGTGTGGCAGTCGGAGTTTTTGTTGAAACCGGTTTGCCAAGAGAATCTCCTGCCGGAGTAGCTGTTGGTGTAACGGTCGGAGTAGCTGTTGGTGTAACGGTTGGAGTAGCTGTTGGTGTAACGGTTGGAGCAGCTGTTGGCGTAGCGGTCGGAGTAGCCGTTGGTGTAGTAACTGCAGCAAGCACTTTAACAATTCCGTATGGTCTGGAAATGTTGGAGTGTTTGCCGTCGCTGTCCAAACGGTAAGCGGAGAGTACATAAGTACCTGCTTTATCAAAGGAAAGAGTAGCAGTACCGTTTTCATCCGTTTGAACTAAAGAAACAGCATTTCCGGTGGTTGCTGTGCTGGTTTCATTTTCGTATTTTGCTGCTACAACAGTTGCTTTACTAATTGACTTAATAATCGGATTGTAATTTTCGTCGTAACCTACACCCTTCAGTGATACAGTAGTTTTGCTGGAAATTGTTGTGTTCAAGGTGCTGTTTTCAAAATAACTGTAATTTGTTTCTACGTTATTTGGCCATGTGCCGCCGCCCCAAAGTCCATAGATGGTGACTGCATCATTATTTTTTAGTGAATAGGATCCCATACCTACACCCGGGTCTGTATTATTTACAGCATATCCCCAGTTTACGCCGTCCAGAGCGTCAGAGGAGGCACTGCCGTCGGATTTGCCATCGATATTAATACCGGTAACATACAAACCGTACTGACTTGTACTTGCCATAATATAATTTTTCATTGTTTCTGTTGTGGCACCTTTTTTCTCAGTAAGATACTTAGCCAGTGCATGAAGCGGGGTAAGTGTTTCGGTACTGAGGCCGATGCCGTAATCTTTTTTGTCTTCATCAGTCAGAGTAACTTCAACCGGTGTAACAAGTGTTTTATTATCCTGCTCAAGACGAAGTGTTACTTTGACTGTATCCGCTGCTTTTGCTGCATAGCCATGAAAGACGCTTACCGTCATAACAAAGACTAAAAGAACGGATAAAAGTTTCTTTTTGTTTTTCATAGAAAAACCTTCTTTCTCGCGTATCGCGTATTTTTGTTCTGGTATTGCGATAACATAAGAAAAGTCCTGTATTCCCGAAAAAAGGGCATACAAGGACCTGTGATGACTAGAATGAATAGTCAAAACATTTCCTCTCCCTCCGAAAGGTCACATTTCACACCATAAGGCAGGTCTTCCGACTTAAGGTTCATCTGGAAGGTTTAACCAATCTTGTACGCCTTCCCGGCATATGCCAGTGACATTTATGTACAAGCCATCCCCTAATACGGCAGCGGGGGCTGCGGCGGATTCACACCGTCTTCCCTATTAATCTTAAAAGAACCTCATGGTTACTAATATTATTTATACCATCGCAAGATATTATACCAACGCTTGACAGATTTGTCCATTGTTTGTTACTCTGTCATATAAGAAGTTTTTTGGGAGGCTTTCAGATGAAGTGGAATCAAAAAGGAATTATCGCCTGCGTGGTACTGTTTTTTGTTATCATTGGGGCACTTATGGTACAGGGAGTACAAAAGACAAATAATCAGGAAGATGCACATTATGCTTCGGAAGAAGATGTGGTATCTGTAGAAAAAAAGGAGACGGCGAAACCGGAATCAACAAAATCGGTAGAACCAATAAAGACTCCCAAGCAGAAAACGGCAGTAAGTACAAGTACACCAAAAGAGAAAATTAAAGGGAAAAATACAGAAAAACCGACTGCTAAGCCGGCGGCTGTGACTGCACCAAAAAAGGATAAAGGAAATAAAACAGAAAAAAAATCCGGGGAAAATGTTACAAAAAAAACGGTTTCGACCAAAAAACCTGTAACAGTAAAACCGACCGAAAAGCAAACGGAAAAACCCCAAAATGAAGTTTCTTTTGAAATCGAATGTAAGAAGATTTTAAAGAAAAAAGAGTTGTGGAAAAATGGGTTAGAAGAGGTGATTCCGGCATCCGGAATTTATTATTCCGGTAAATGTTCCTTCACGGCAGAAGAGTCCGTGTATGATATATTGAAGCGAATTACAAAAGAGAACAACATCGCCCTAGATAGCGAGTTCACTCCGATGTATGGCACCTATTATGTGAAGGGGATTGGCGGTCTGTATCAGTTTGACTGTGGCAGCGAGAGCGGTTGGATGTATTCGGTCAATGGCATGACGCCGAATGTGGGAGCGAGCAATTATCAGGTATCAAATGGCGATGTAATTGTATTTTATTATGTTTGCGAGTATGAATACTAGAGGAGGAAACCATGAATGCGATGACGCGAAGGCATCCGGTCGTTTTGTTTGTATATTATGTTATGACACTGGTTCTTTTGATTGTGGCAGGACATCCGCTTTTATATGGATTGCTTTTGTTACTGATGGGAATTGATGTTTCGCTAAATAGAGGATTTCTGAAAATGTTTAAATCCTTTGTGGGAAGTCTTGCGGTGGCGGCACTTTGTGTGGTTGTGAATCCACTGCTCAATCACCGTGGTATGACGGTACTTTTCTATTTGAATGAGAACGCCGTGACAAAGGAAGCGGTGCTGTATGGCTGTTATATGGCAGTCGTTTTGTTAGGAACTATTTTTCTGTTTTCCGATTTTTCACATGTGATGACTTCAGAAAAGATTATGACGATGTCAGGAAAAAGATTTCCTTCTTTTTCCCTGCTTTTTTCCATGATTCTTCGTATGGTGCCAAAGGCAAAAAAAGATTTTTCACAGATGATTTCACTGCATGGAAATCGTCCGCATGTCTGGTCTGCACTGCTTGGTAAAACGATGGAAGATTCGGTAGAACGCAGTATGGCTATGAGAGCAAAGTCATATGGGAAAAAAAGGCGCACATCGTTCTATGCGCGCAAATGGAACGCAGGAGATTATGTGCTTTTTACAGTTGTATGTGTGATGAGTGTTTTTGTGATTGGAAAACAAATAATGGAACCTGCGCCGGTTTGGTTTTTCCCAAGTATACACATGGAAATTCTGCCGGTGTGGGAGAACTTGATTTGGATTTTATATCTTGGTATTCCGATTTGGATGTACGGAAAGGAGGAAACAGCATGGCTTTTATCGAAGCGAAAGATTACCGGTTTTTCTACCCGGATGAAGTAACACCGGCGGTTTTTGTGGAACAGATGGAAATAAAACAGGGAACGATTACCTTGCTTGTCGGCCCGTCCGGCTGCGGAAAAACAACTTTATTACGTAAACTTGCCGGTGAAACGGGAATCCGCGGAAGAGAGGAAGGAAGTCTTATCAATCAAGCGAAGGGCTGTGCATATGTGTGGCAGAACACGGATAATCAGATTGTGACAGACCGGGTCTCTTATGAGATTGTATTTGGACTTGAAAATATCGGGATGGAACAGCAGCAGATGAAACGACGGTTAGCAGAAGTGATTAGTTCCTTTGGGCTTGAAAGTCTGGCCACGCGGGACACGATGACATTAAGTGGTGGAGAGAAGCAGCTTTTAAACATCGCTTCCGGTCTTGCCATGAATCCGGAACTTATGATATTGGATGAACCGACCAGCCAGTTAGACCCGGTTGCGGCGCGGAGAATCTATGATTTAATCCGCCAGATTAATGAAGAGTTTGGTGTAACGATTGTAATTGCGGAGCAGCGGCTGGAAGATTTGGTTGCCTTTGTGGATGAAGTGCTATGTATGGCAGACGGAAAAATTGAGAAAATAGGAGAGCCAAGGACGATACAGGCACAGTTAAAAGGAACGATTTTCGAAGAATTTTTGCCGTCATATCTGAAATTGGAAGATAGACTTTTGACAAAAAAGGAAGCGAGAATCTGGTTTGAAGGAAACTATGAAAGCGCAGTGTTTTCGGATGGGAAAGAAGAAAAAATTGAAAGAAAACAAACGTCATCGCAGGACTTTTCTTTGAAAAACATATCGTTTCGCTATGAGAAGAAATCACCGGATGTGTTAAAGGAAACAAAGGGGCGTTTTGCGGCAAATACCATTTCGTGTCTTGTGGGTGGCAACGGAAGTGGAAAGACGACTTTACTGCGGCTGATGGCAGGGCAGTTTCGACCGTATCATGGAAAAATGAGTTCGGTAAACTTTTCTTATCTGCCGCAAAATCCGATGTATTTGTTATTAGAAGAAACAGTGCAAAAAGAATGGGATAAAATGAGCCAATGCTCGAAAGATTTATTTTTGTGGTTTGGTTTAGAGGGACTAAAAAAGCGGAATCCACAGGACTTGTCCGGTGGAGAAAAACAGCGGCTTGCGCTTTGTGTTACACTCGGAAAAGAGGCGGATTATTATTTTTTGGATGAGCCGACCAAAGGAATGGATGCAAAATCAAAGAAGATATTTGGTGAGCTTTTAAAAGAGTGGACAAAAAAGGGAAAATCAATTGTGATGGTGTCGCATGATATGGAATTTATAGCCAAGTACGCTGACGAAATTTCACTTTTGTATCAGGGCAAAATCATTGTGCAGTGTCCGGTGAGAGAATTTATGGAAGAAAACCAGTTTTACACGACAGGGATAAACCGGGTGACCAGACGGGTAAATCCACACATAATAACCATTGAGGATGTGAAGAAATATGCAAAAAGAAAAAATTCGCAATAGTATCCTTGGCATACTTGCCTTTGTATTGCTTTTTTATGAAATCATTGTGTTAAAGGGAGAAAATTATTATCTTGTGAGTATGGCGGTTTTACTGATTGCTTTGTTTGGTTTTTTTGCTCACTTTGAAAAAGAACGGCCGGGTGTTATGCTGCTTACGATGATTGCGTCGCTTTGCGCACTTGCAATTGCCGGAAGAATTGCATTTTTCTTTTTGCCACAGATAAAGCCAATCGCGGCTGTCGTAATTTTAGCGGGTGTGAGTTTTGGAGGTGAAGTAGGTTTTGTGACAGGAGCATTAAGTGCTTTTGTTTCTAATTTTTATTTCGGTCAGGGCTCATGGACACCTTTTCAAATGGTGGCACTTGGTCTGGTAGGATTTTTTGCCGGCGTATTTTTCTACGGACGGGAGAGTAAGCGATGGCTTGTAGCACTCTATGGCTTTTTTGCTGTCGTTATCATCTATGGAGCCATTGTTGATTTAAATACCATCTTTTTTACTTCACAGCAGCTTTCCTTATCGGTGGTTTGTTTTGTGTATTTGTCAGGACTTCCTTTTAACCTGTTGTTTGGAGCAGCGACTGCCGGATTTTTGTTCTGTTTGTATAAACCCGTTCTTCGGAGGATTGAAAGAATGGTAAAGAAATACCGGTTGTTTGACAAAAACGAAGTTTAATAGTAGAATGATATGATGTAATGTATCTTTTGAAAGGGGATTGCATAGATGAAAAAAGTTGCGGTAATTACAGATAGTAATAGTGGGATTACTCAGTCAGAAGCAAAGAAGCTTGGCATTCACGTTGTGCCAATGCCTTTTTTTGTAAATGGTGATACATTTTATGAAGATATTAGCATGAGTCAGGATGAGTTTTATGGATATCTGGCGCAGGGCGCAGATGTAATGACATCACAGCCGGCACCGGATACATTAATGAAATTGTGGGACAGTGTGTTAGAGTGTTATGATGAAATCGTTTACATTCCGATGTCGAGTGGATTGAGCAGTTCTTGTGGAACTGCCATGATGCTTTCTTATGAAGAAAAGTATGAAAATAAAGTTTTTGTTGTAGATAACCAGAGAATTTCGGTTACACAGAGACGCTCCGTAATGGATGCCATTGAACTGGCACAGAATGGTTATGATGGCAAACAGATTCAGGAGATTTTGCTTCGTGAGAAATTTGAGTCCAGTATTTATATCATGGTGGACACGCTTTCTTATCTGAAAAAAGGTGGACGAATTACACCGGCGGCTGCAGCTATCGGAACCGTATTAAGAATCAAACCGGTTTTGCAGATTCAGGGAGAAAAGTTAGATGCTTATGCAAAAGTGAAAACTTTGAAGGCGGCAAAAAGCACAATGATTAAGGCAATTCGCCATGACTTTGAAGAACGTTTCCATGATCCGGATGGGGATAATTTTTACATGCATGTTGCTTATACGGCAGATGATACCGAGGCACAGGCGTTTCGTAAGGAACTAGAGACAGAATTTCCGGGACATCGGGTGGATTTTGTTGACCCGCTTTCCTTAAGTGTTTCGTGTCATATCGGACCGGGCGCATTAGCAGTTGCAATTTCAAAAAAAGTTCCGGAATTAGGATAATAGAATAGAGAGAAATAATTAGAACCGCCTGCACCGGTATGTCCGGTACAGGCGGTTCTTTTGGGGTGAAAGGAGAATAAAAACTAGTTTGTCTTCTTTACATAAACGTCATTGTCATCAATGTCGTCATCTTCGAAATCATCCTCAAACTCGTCATAATCAAAGTCACCATCAAAATCAGCGTACTTTGGATTCATATAACGGTATACAGCAAATGCGATAGCAGCTACAGCAGCAACTGCACCGATAATAGCCAAAATCCAAAGAACAAAACTTTTATTTTCTTCCTCTGCTTTTTTCTTGTTTAACAACTCAGTAATTTTAGCGTTGTTTATCATTTCCTCAAATTTTCCTGACATAATAAAAACCATCCTTTCTCAAAAAGATTCTTTAACCATATTGTAACACGAATAGTTATGGAATACTATACTTTTTTTATCAAATTATAATTTTGTCAGTTTGGCAAACGAAGAGCGGAGCTTTCTCTGTCCAAATCCATCAAATTCAATGACAACCTCATAGTCGTTTGTTAGTTTTGTGAGGGATCGGACAATGCCCTGCCCAAATTTCGTGTGTGACACCCGGTCACCAACTTGATAATCCGGAGCACCGGCAGGTGAAGCACTTCCCATTCCCTTTTGGATGTAAGGGTTATTGGCAAATGGATTTTTGCGGTCCTTGGTATAAAGAGAAGCTTTTGTCCTCGAAAATTCAGTTGGTTTACTTTCGGTCTCCGGTTTAAGGACTGCGCCATAGGTCTGTTTCACCAAGTGGCGCGGAATCTCGTTAATAAAGCGTGATGGGCGGTTGAAATTCATTTCGCCGTTACGCATACGCTGATTTGCGCTGGTAAGCGTCAGCTTTTTCATGGCACGGGTAATTCCCACGTAGCAGAGTCTGCGTTCTTCTTCCAGTTCAGATGGGTCATCGCCAAATACGGCGGAAGCCCCCGGGAAGATTGTTTCTTCCATACCGCAAATATAAACGTTTGGAAATTCCAGTCCTTTAGCACTGTGGAGTGTCATCAAAAGCACCTGTTCAGCGTCATCGGATACCGTGTCAATGTCTGCCACGAGAGCGATGTCTTCCAATAAGTCGTTTAATGTGCCGCCATTATTATCTTCTTCATATTGAACAATCTTATTCATCAGAGATTCAATATTTTCGATGCGGCCATTTGCCTCATCGGTGTCTTCTGCCTCTAATTCACGGACATAACCGGTTACATCCAAAAGTTCCTGAGTCATATCCTCAAGCGAATACATTTCGCCGCGTAATTTCATGCGAAAATGCTCAATCAGGCTGACAAAGGAATGAATTTTTGCACTGGCGCGGGTGCATCCCGGAATTTCGTCCACGCGGCGGAGTGCCTCATAAAATGGCATTTCCTGCGAAAAAGCATAATCCGAAATACGCCCGATGGTTGTCTGCCCGATGCCTCGTCTTGGAATATTGATGATTCGTTTAATCGCGATATCGTCCGCACTGTTATTGATTGTTTTCAGGTAACAGAGAATATCTTTAATTTCCTTTCTGGCATAAAAGTTGACAGCACCGATAATCCGGTAAGGAATGCCCTCGTAAATAAGTTTTTCCTCAAACACACGGGATTGTGCATTGGTGCGGTATAAAATAGCAAAGTCGTTGTAGGACATGCCATCCTTTACCTGACGGTGAATGTCAGCGGCAATGCCCTGAGCCTCTTCATATTCATTATCGTAGCGCCCATAGGAAATCGGAGCACCGGCCTCAGCCGTTGTCCAAAGTGTTTTTTCTTTACGCATGGAATTATGTTTAATTACTCCGCTGGCAGCCGCAAGAATATTTTTAGTAGAGCGATAATTCTGCTCTAAGCGGATTACTTTTGTTGCCGGAAAGATTTTTTCAAAATTCAAAATATTGTGAATATTTGCACCGCGGAACCGGTAAATCGACTGGTCATCGTCACCAACCACGCAAAGATTCCGGTAGCGGGAGGCAAGCAAACTTAATAACGTAAACTGTGCGGTGTTTGTATCCTGATACTCATCCACCAGAATAAATGGAAAACGCTCCTGATAATGGTTTAGTATTTCCGCATTCTGCCGGAATAATTGCACAGTAAGCATAATTAAATCGTCAAAATCCAAAGCATTATTTTGTTTTAGACGCTTTTGGTATTCTTTATAAACCCGTCCAAAAATTTTTTTGTTTTATTCTTTTGCTACTTCGTCAGCATACTGCTCCGGTGTTTTTAACTCGTCCTTTGCCGAGGAAATAGCATTTAAGAAAGTGCGTTCTTTATATTTTTTTGTATCAATATTTAATTGTTTGCAAATATCTTTCATCAGTGATTTCTGGTCATCGCTATCGTATATCGTAAAGGCGTTATCATAACCCAAATGGTCGATAAATCGTCTTAAAATACGAACACAGGTGGAGTGGAAGGTACTTACCCAGATACTGCCGGCACCATATTCAATAATGTTATTCACACGCTCGCGCATTTCGTTTGCCGCTTTATTTGTAAAGGTAAGGGCAAGAATGTGGTAGGGCGGTACTTGATGTTCCTCAATTAAATATGCAATTCGATGGGTGAGAACACGGGTTTTTCCGGAGCCTGCACCCGCTAAAATAAGGAGCGGTCCCTCAAAGTGGAGAACCGCTTCTTTTTGTTTGTCATTTAATCCTGCAAGTAATTCGTTCATAGTAACCTCAATTCTATCCGTAATTTATTTGTCTTTTTTCTGCTTCGCTTCATCGGAAAGAGTTTCGTCAATTAAACGCTCTACCAACTGTTTTTTGAGGTAAGCATCAAAACTGAGCAGGCAGATAAAAGCGAAACGGGAGAGAAAGTCTGCTTCGTCTTCATCCTTAACATCCGGAAACAGATTTTGTGAATACTTAAATCGTCTCAAAATGTCTTTGGTAAGATTATCTGTCTGTATGCGCTCCATCTCAAAAATGACGCGGTAGATTTCTTCCAGTGAAATATCTCTTGATTTATTGTTATAGAACATATCCGTCAGCGGGCGGAAGATTTTCTGCGTATCATTGATTGATAATACATTTTTAAAATAATAAATAAAAATCAGAAGATACATATGTTCTTTGGAATATTTCTTCTTGACCGGTGGTGGAAGAAAATCGTTTTTTGTGTAGTTGTTAATCATGGTTTTTGTAAGTATTTTATCGTCATCCAGACGCTTACACGCAGCAAGATGTTCGTCCATAAATGTCGTAACCTGATCCATGTATAAATCAATATTAGGGATGTCTTCCGGATTTATGTAATCAATCTTTTTCAGTTTTCCGATGATATCCATAATGCTTTCTTCGGTTGCGTTATCCATTCCGGTACCTCTTTCCTAATGTCATTTAAGTTTAAGTATAGCGGATTTTGGCGAGTAAATCAACTGATAGTTTGTGGCAAGTGTTTGTTATTTTTTTGTTTTCGTAAATCCGTAGAAAAAGTTTGCGTCTCGTGGGCGCTTCCGCTTATTGAGTGCGTAGCGGTATGGGCACTGAAACTACCAGAGGTCTCCGCTACGCTTCGGTCGTTGCAGAACAGAAGTCCACTGGACTTCTTGCAACACATACCGAC
>OHAJ01000578.1_pt1 | contig 27218 bp, 19 predicted proteins | sample 1577101 | NCBI WGS metagenome assembly OHAJ01 (sample SAMEA3541531, study PRJEB24748) | human gut metagenome | biome: human gut; feature: human-associated habitat; material: faeces | place: China | collected 2012
GCAACCCCGCACGCATCGCATTCAGAAACAAACGATTGCACGGAAAAAGACTTCCCGAGGGGAATCTTTTTTATCCGACACGTCCGGTTTCATTGGAAATTAATTCGTATCTTTGTGAGTATTTTAAGTTTCCGGTAATGGCAGGTTCCAAAATATTGTACGTTTGTCAGGAGATAACCCCTTATCTACCGCCGACCGAAATCTCGTCCGAATGCAGGCTGTTGGTTCAGGCCATGCAGGAACGGGGCAATGAAACGAGGACGTTCATGCCGCGTTACGGGGTCATAAACGAAAGACGCAACCAGCTCCATGAAGTCATCCGCCTTTCGGGCATGAACCTCATCATAGACGACAACGACCATCAGCTCATCATCAAGGTAGCTTCGATACCCTCGGCAAGGGTACAGATTTATTTCATCGACAACGACGACTATTTCGCACGCAAGGCCGTACTCCGCGACCCTGCAACGGACGGAATGTTTCCGGACAACGACGAACGGGCCATATTCTTCGCCCGGGGCGTACTCGAAACGGTACGCAAACTGCGGTGGGAACCCACCGTCGTACACTGCCACGGATGGTTCTCGGCGGTCATGCCCATCTACCTGCGCAACACCTTCGCCGACGACCCCATGTTCCAGAACCTGAAGATAGCCGTCTCGATTTACGACGATGCCTTTCCGGGAACGCTCGATGCCGGATTCAGGAAAAAGATAGAGAACGAAGGAATAAAAGACCCGAAACTGGCACTGCTCGACTCCCCTTCATACGAAAACCTGATGAAACTCGTTATAGACTATGCGGACGGCGTGGTCATGCGTACCGAGCATCCCTCTCCGCTGATAACGGCAGCACTGGAAGGAACGGGAAAAGTGCTTCTTCCCTGGCAGCCTTCGGATGCCACCGACTATCTCGACAATTACCAGAAATTCTATGAAGAGCTTTTACAATAAGAGATACCTCTCCGCAGCGACGGCCCTCCTGTCGGCCTTCGTGCTGTCGGTAGCCTGCACCTCGGTGGACGATACGCTGGGAGCCGGTCTCATTCCCGGCGGAGGGGAGAAGCTTTCCATCCACATCGACACACTCGGACTTGGCGAAGGCGAACGGATAAGGGCGTTCCAGACCTATACGGATTCCATCGGGCTGCGGGCCTCGACCAAACACATGCGCGGTGCCATGAACGTCAACGTAGGTTATATCGGTTCGGCGGAGGAGAGTTTCTTCGGCAAGACCGTGGCGGCTTCCGTATTTTCGGGGCTGCCCGCCCAGGCGCTTACCCCGAACTTCTTCAAGAACCGCAAGTCACCGTTCGACTCGGTCAAGCTCATCGTCAACATGAAGTACGTATGCGGCGACCCTTCCGTACGGCAGACTTTCAACATCTACCGGCTCCGCGATTCGCTCGCCTATACGACGGACACGATATACTACCATTCGTTCCGCTACGAAGACCATATCGACAGTGAACCGCTGTTCAGCTTCGAATATTCGGGCGAACCGGATGAAATCGAAGAGATAAAGCTCGATATCCTTCCGCAGGGACAGTTGCTGCTCGACGAACTGGCGGCCGCAGACACCACCCTCTTCTACTCCGACAAGGCTTACGAATTCCTGCGGAAATACAAGGGGTTCGTCATCGCTCAGGCTCCCGGAACTCCTGCCAATGCAGCGATATATGCCAACTACCTTCCGAACTGCAACATGAACTTCTACTTCCAGCGGGAGAGGGACCAGTGGGAGATAGACCTCGACGACGACAACAAAGAAAAAGAGGTCACGGCCTACATGCAGTGGTACTTCTCCGACGCCGACGGACTCAAAACGATGTCGGTGGCGAGCATCCGCCACGACTACACGGGTACGCCGCTCGAAGGGGTGCAGAACGGAGGGGAGGTAGCCGCCGACGAAACGGTCTACGTGCAGGGACTCGGCGGCGTGACAGCGACGCTGAAATTCCCGGACGGTTTCTTCGACGCCATGAACGCCCTCAAGCCATCGGAGGATTACGGACTGTACATCAACCAGGCACACATGTTCGTATGGCTGGAAGGAGAGACGACGGAAGCATACGACAAGGCGTTCCAAAAACTCGGCAGTTACTCCGATTACGGCAGCATGACCGTTATCCCGGATTACTATATATCGGACGCCTCCACGGGGAGCATCACGATACCCTACGACGGTACGCTGAACCGCAACCCCGGCAAGGGATACTACCGAATGGACATCACCTCGTTCCTGCAGCACGCCTTGCAGCACGACGACGAAGAGAGCAGGCAGTTGACGCTGGCCCCTACCTACACGCCCTACGAGCCCTTCGCCGACAATACGTCGGTCCTTCTGGCGGCAGACAGCGACAAACCGGTCAGAGTCAAGATAACATACACCCTCATCGAGCCGGACGGCGAATGAACGACAGAGTAACGAACCTAAAGGATGCCTTTAGGTTCTTGTTTTAATCAAATTCACACAAGCGCAGAAAGTTATGGCGCAGGAGAAACAACGCAATACTGACACGAAGAAGACACACGAAAACCTCGTCATCGTCGAGTCTCCGGCAAAGGCGAAAACCATCGAAAAATTCCTCGGCAAGGACTACACCGTCATGTCGAGCTACGGTCACATCCGCGACCTCTCGAAAAAGGAGCTCGGCATCGCCATAGACGACAACTTCAAACCCGATTACGAGATATCGCCCGACAAGAAGAAACTCGTCGAATCGCTCGCCAAGAGTGCGAAGGAGGCCGAACGGGTTTGGCTCGCATCCGATGAAGACCGCGAAGGGGAAGCCATCGCCTGGCACCTGACACAGGTGCTCGGCCTGCCGGTAGACCAGACGCGGCGCATCGTTTTCCACGAAATTACCAAGAGCGCCATCATGGCCGCCATCGAGAATCCGCGCACCATCGACATGAACCTCGTCAATGCGCAGCAGGCACGGCGTGTACTCGACCGACTGGTCGGATTCGAACTCTCGCCGGTACTCTGGAAGAAGGTCAAACCGTCGCTCTCGGCCGGAAGAGTCCAAAGCGTCGCAGTGCGCCTCATCGTCGAGCGCGAGCGCGAGATAATGAATTTCCGAAGCACCCCCTACTATCGGGTCACTGCCCGGTTCTACCGCACGGACGACCCTGCCAAAACCCTTTTCAAGGCGGAACTCGACCGGCGGTTCGATTCGGCCGAAGAGGCTGAAGGATTCCTCGGGACGTGCAGGGAGGCCGACTTCCGGGTACTCAGCAGCGAAAGCAAACCTGCCGAACGCCACCCGGCCGGGCCGTTCACCACATCCACACTCCAGCAGGAGGCGGGACGCAAGCTCGGCATGTCGGTATCGCAGACGATGGCCGTCGCCCAGCGGCTTTACGAAAACGGTTACATCACCTACATGCGTACCGATTCCCAGAACCTCTCCTCGCAGGCCATCGCAGCCGCCCGGGAGGAGATAATCAAGATGTTCGGAGAGGAGTACAGCAGCGCCCGGAAATACAAGACCAAAAGCAAGGGAGCGCAGGAGGCCCACGAAGCCATTCGCCCCTCCTATCTCAACCGCCAGCAGATAGAGGGCTCGCCGGAGGAGAAGCGTCTCTACGACCTGATATGGAAACGTACGGTGGCTTCGCAGATGTCGCCGGCACGGATAGAGAAGACGGTGGTATCCATCGCAGCCGGAGAATCGCCCCACAAGTTCACCGCTACGGGCGAGGTCATCCTGTTCGACGGTTTCCTCAGGCTCTACTCCGAAACCGTAGAAGATGAAACGGAGGAGGGACAGGAGAATACGCTGCCCGAACTGAAAGCGGGCGACGGACTGAGCTATCAGGATATATCAGCCACGGAACGCTTCACCCAGCCCCCGTTCCGTTACAGCGAGGCATCGCTGGTGCGACGGCTCGAAGAGCTCGGCATCGGCCGGCCGTCCACCTATGCGCCGACCATCTCCACCATCATCAACCGGGGATACGTCATCAAGCAGAACAAGCAGGGAACCAAACGCAGCTACCGGCTCATCCGGCTCGAAAAGGGCAAAATCAGCTCGAAAGAGCTGTCGGAAACCACCGGCCGGGAGAAGGCCAAGCTGACGCCTACCGACATCGGCATGATTGTCAATGATTATCTCGACAAACATTTCGAGGAGATACTCGACTACAACTTCACGGCCAACGTGGAGAAGGAGTTCGACGAGATAGCGGAAGGAGGCAAGGAATGGACCAACATGATTCGGGAGTTCTACACCGCCTTCCATCCCACCGTGGAAAAGGCGCTCGAAGAGCTTCCCGACCGCAGCGGCCGGGAACGCATTCTGGGAACGGACCCCAAAAGCGGCAAACAGGTTTCGGCACGCATCGGCCGTTACGGTCCCATCGTACAGATAGGGAGCGCGGACGACGAGGAGAAACCGCGCTATGCCAGCATGAAGAAAGACCAACTGATTGCCACCATCACCCTCGACGAAGCGTTGGCCCTCTTCGAGCTTCCGCGCACGCTGGGCGAGCTGGACGGCAAAGAGGTGGTCGTATCAATCGGGAGGTACGGCCCCTACATCCGCTACGACGGCAAATTCACCTCGCTGCCCAGAAAGGACGACCCCTACTCCGTCACGCTGGAACGTGCCGTAGAGCTTATCCATGAAAAAGAGAGTGCCGCCAAGGCATCGAAAGAGCCCATCAAGGTCTTCGATGCCGAACCGGAGATAAAGGTACTGAACGGCCGTTACGGTCCCTACATCGCATCCGGCGGCAAAAACTACCGCATCCCGAAAGATACCGACCCGGCAACGCTCACGCTGGAACAGGTCAGGGACATCATGGCGAAATCCAAAAAATAAAGGTCCGAAACCGAAAGCGGACACGATACGACAGAGAGGCTGTACCTGAAGGTACAGCCTCTCGCATAAACGGTACGCCGCGGCTCCCGCCGCTGCCGATTAATGCCTGCTCAGGTAATCCGACACACCGGCCCCCGTCGCACTCATCGCATCCTTGCCTTTGGCCCAGTTGGCGGGACAAACTTCGCCGTACTCTTCGAAGTGCTGGAGTGCATCGACCATGCGGATGACTTCATCGACACTGCGCCCCAGCGGCAGGTCGTTGATGACCATATGCCTTACGATACCGCCCTTGTCGATAAGGAAAAGCCCGCGGTAGGCTACGGGAGCACCGCCCTCGAACAGGAGTTCATCCTCTTCACCCGACAGATACTCTCCACCGAGGACGCCGTAATTCTCGGAGATGGTTTTCGTCGTATCGGCGATTATCGGATACTTCACCCCTTCGATACCGCCTCTGTTTCTGGGCTGGCCGAGCCAGGCCAGGTGGGAATACTCCGAATCAACCGAACAGCCTACTACCTGTACGCCGCGGGCCTCGAATTCGCCCAGTTTCTCCTGGAACGCATGCAGCTCCGTCGGGCACACGAACGTAAAATCCATCGGGTAGAAAAACAATACCACATACTTTTTTCCCTCGTACTGGCCGAGGGTGAAGTCCTGTACAATCTCGTTTCCGTTCACTACCGCCGTCGCACGGATGGCAGGCGCCTTTTTTCCTATCAAAGATTTCATATCTCCTTATGTTTTAATGAATGATTCCGGTTTATCCGATACAAAGATACAGACTCTTACTATAAGAATAACAAACAAGAGTACAATCCACGATTGTTATTTCTTATATACTCATAAGCAAAAAACATACCTTCGGAAAGGGGAAAAGCGAAAAGTCCCGCCGCCTCCCGAAAACGGTGTAAGGATGATTACCGACCGATGATGAAGATGGCAGGCCGCTTGTTGAGGTCGGGCCTCGGCCTGGAATGCCATACGGCTACCGGCAGGGTAAGAATGAATTCGGAGGATGCAGTGATGTCGGCTGCCACCGTCAGGCGCGTATGGGGCGAAAGCACTGCGAGCATCTCCTCCAGCAGTTTCGCATTGCGGTAGGGCGCTTCGATGAAGAGCTGCGACTGTCCCTCACCCAATGCCCTTTTTTCATACATCCGCAGGGCTTTTGCCCGCTCCGGCGGCTTGACGGGAAGATAGCCGTTGAAAGCAAACGACTGCCCGTTCTGCCCGGAGGCCATCAGCGCCAACAGGATGGAAGAGGGACCGACCAACGGCACCACCCGGATACCCGCCCGGTGGCACAGCGCTGCTATCTCCGCACCTGGGTCGGCTACGCCGGGAACTCCTGCTTCGGATATGAATCCGGCATCCCTACCGCCGAACAGCGGTTCCAGCATGGACGGAAGCTCCTCGGGACGGGTGTGTTCGTTGCACTCCACGAAGGTCAGCTCCTCTACCGTGCGCCCCATCCCTCCGCGCCCGAGGAAACGGCGGGCCGAACGTACATTCTCCACGATGAAATAGTCGAGCGCCTCCACTACCGGCCGGTTCGCCTCCGGAAGGACGCCGTAATCCGTCCCTATCGGGCACGGTATCATATAAAGTTTTCCGTAAGAGGCCATCTCTCCGCTCCATTCGAACACCGGCACCCGGTCTCCCTATTCCCCGCCGCGGCACGCCGTGCGGAGAGGCCGGCAGGTTCCATTTTACTCTTTCAGATAGATACGCTTTACCCGTTCCGACACGGAGGTCATGATTTCATAGGGAATGGTACCTAGCAGAACAGCCATATCCGAAACGGTATTGCCCGGCGTGCTGCCGAATACGGTCACCTCATCACCCTCCGAAACGTTCATTCCCGTCACGTCCACCATGCAGCTGTCCATGCAGATGCGCCCCACAATCGGAGCCGGCCTGCCGTTCACGAGCACGCTCCAGTTTCCGCATCCGAGCCGGCGGTCAAGTCCGTCCGCATACCCTATCGGAATGGTTGCCAGCCGCGAATCGCGCGCGAGCTTTCCGCTGCGGCCATACCCCACCGTCTCCGACTGCGCCAGTTCCTTCACCTGCACGATGCGCGTCAGCAGCCGGCTCACCGGACGCAGCGCCTCCCCCTCCGTACAACTGACGCCATAGAGTCCGATACCGAGACGGCACATGTCGAACCGCGCCTCCGGGAAACGCTCCATGCCGGCCGTATTCAGGATGTGCATCAGGGGACGGTAACCCAGACCGTCGGCAAGCGCCTGCACCGTCCGCCGGAAATAGTCTATCTGCGAACGGGTGAAGCCGTCCTCTTCGGGCATGTCGGCCGCCGCCAGATGGGAAAATACCGACCTTGCGGCTACGGCACCCGCTTCGCGCCGCAGAAAGGCGGCCAGCTCTGGCATATCCTCCATCCGGAATCCGAGGCGGTGCATCCCGGTGTCTATCTTGATGTGTACGGGCCAGGAGGTCTCCCCGGCATCCCGCACGGCCGCGATGAAACGCTCCAGCGACCGGAAATTGTATATCTCCGGTTCGAGACGGTTGGCTACCATCAGCGCAAAACTGTCCGAATCGGCATTCAGCACCACTATCGGCATGGCGATACCCTTCTCACGCAGCGTCACCCCTTCGTCGGCGAAAGCCACCGCAAGGTAGTTCACCCCCTGTTTGTCGAGCATGTCCGCCACTTCGAAATTTCCGTTGCCGTAACACGACGCTTTCACCATGGCCATCATCTTCACCCCGTCGCCCACCAGCGCACGGTAGTGATTGAGGTTGTGCCTCATGGCGTCGAGGTCCACCTCCAGCACAGTCGTATGGCTGCGGCGGTCGAGTTGATGCAGGATGCGGATGACCCCCGTGTCGGAGTTGCCGCGCAGCAGGATGGCCCGGCCCGCTATGCTGTCCTGCGTACAGTGACGGATAAACTCCTCCGCCGTGCGGTAGAACTCGCTCCCCGCACCGAACGCGTCGCGGCACGCCGAGATACGTTCGCCGACGCCGACAAACCGTCCGATACCGGCACTCCTGACCATGGCGCCCACTTTGCCGTAAAGTTCCCAGTCGGGCATGGGGCTGAAGGGAATGTCCGACATGATAAGTACCTTCTCGCGGCTGCCGGCCACTCCGGTCAAATAGTCGAGCGCCATCGGCAGCGAATTGGCGTCGGTATTGTTCATGTCTGTCACGATGATGGAACCGGCGATTCCCTCCCGCATGCCGAGCCGCACGGCCACGGGCTGCAGTTCGGAAAGCTTCGGAACGACCGTCGCGGGCGGCACCCCCACCGCATCGTAAAAAGCGGTCACGAGCGCCTTGTTGCGGCGGGCCACCCCGTCTTCCCCCTCCTCGGGAAGCAGACATTCGTAAGGCAGGGCATCGCGCAGCTCCGCTTCGGGTGCTTTCGCCCGCAGTGCCTCCTCTATCAGCGGCTCGCCGCCGCAGTAGACGATGCTGCGGCATGTCGCGAAAAGCTGAGCCTTCTCCCGCATCTTCTGACGGTCGGACTGGAAATTCTCGCCGTGCTCCGGACCGAGATGGGTAAACACCCCTACGTCGGGCCGGATAATGGCCGCCAGCCGGTCCATCTCTCCCGGACGCGATATGCCCGCCTCGATGAGAGCGATGTCCTCGTTTCCGGTCATCATCAATATCGAAAGCGGCACGCCGAGCTGGGAATTGTAGCTGCGCGGACTGCGGAAAAGCGACACTCCCTCCGGGGCGGCCTGCGCTATCCACTCCTTCACGGTGGTCTTCCCGCTGGAACCGGTGATACCGACTACCGTTCCGCTGAACGACAGTCTGTAATGAGCCGCCAGGGCCTGCAGTCCGGCCAGCGACTTGTTCACACGCACGAATCCTGCACCCGGCCAGGCCGAAGCGTCCACCTCGCGCTCCACCATGAAACCGCGCACTCCCCGGCGGTACAGTTCGCCGATGTGGTCATGGCCGTCGTGGTTGCGGCCCCGTATCGCCACGAAGAGCGCGGCTCCATCCCTGGCAACACTCCGACGGCTGTCGGCCATCACGCTGCGGACGGTGACATCCTCGCCGCAGAACGTGCCTCCGCATATCGCGGCTATCTCGCTTACAGAATACTCCATCACTTACATTATTCTTTTCTACTTCCCGGACCGAAACCGCTGCCAAAAATTTTTTCCGTACAATTTTCGCACCGGAAAACCGCATCCGCCCCCGCCACATCCGCACGCACGGCGGCAACTGCCGACAGGGAGAAAGTGCGCCGCGACCCGTCTTGCGCGGATGCCGCTAAAATAGCACTTTTTGACGCGCCTTATCCCCTGCTGCGCTATTTTATTTCGCCCGCACGGGGACTACTGCCGGAACCGCACCACCGTAATACCCGCGCCTCCGCGGTCGGCATGGTCGTCCGTAGCGGAAGCCACCTCGCTCACGCTGCGCAGATAACGCCGTATCTCCTCCTTGAGCGCCCCGGTACCCTTGCCGTGCAGGATGCTCACCTCCGCCACCCCCACCATCAGGGCATCGTCGATGAAATCCTCCACCCGTTCGAGCGCCTCGGCGGCACGCATACCCCGCACGTCGATGTTGTCCTTGAAATTGAGGCGGCGCGACGCGATATCCACACTGACCACCGTACGTGCCCGCTCCGGCCTCACCTGCCGCTTATACTCCGAATTGGAGATGGCCTCCAACCGGTCGAGCGCCACCGTAGTCAATAACTGTCCGAAAGCCACCGTCGCCTTTTTCCCCTTGATTTCCGTCACCTCGCCGGCACCCTCCTGGCCCTTGATGCGCACCTTCCCGCCCACTTTTACTTCGAGCGTCTCCGGTTCCGCAGCCGGCTCCCGGGTCACCTCACCCTGCCGGGCCTTGCGTTCGCGGCGCTGTTGCTGGCGACGTTCCACCTTCTCCATTTCGCGGTCTATGCGAGCCTGCTCCTCCGGTGTCACCGCACGTTCCTCGACCTCCCGCTCCCGGAACTCGTCGAGCTCACGGCGGGCGAAGCGCGTCATCTCCTTCTCCGCCTGGGATTCCCTTATCACACGGATAGTATTCTCAATCTGCTTGTTGGCCTCGGCAACGAGGGCACGGGCCTCCTCCCGGGCTTCATGCAGGATACGGTTCCGCTCCTGCTTGATATCGGCAAGCTGACGTGCATAGGTCTGTTCCAGTTCCTCCACCTTTCGGTCCGTGATGCGTATCCGGTCGCGTTTCTGTTCCCAGTAGCGCCGGTCGCGGGCAATGTCGCGCAACTGCTTTTCCAGATTGATGTGGTCGCTGCCGGCCTTTCGGGAAGCCGCATCGATTATCTGCGCCGGCAGCCCTATCTTGCGGGCTATCTCCACGGCGAACGAACTTCCCGGCTCTCCCATCTGCAGACGGAACAGCGGACGGATGTTCTGTACGTCGAACATCATCGCTCCGTTTTCCACCCCTTCATGGCTGCCGGCGAAATACTTGATATTGGAGTAGTGGGTGGTGATGACACCATAGGTTCCCGTCTCCACGAAACGTTCGAGAATCGCTTCGGCTATCGCCCCGCCTATCACCGGCTCCGTACCCGAACCGAATTCGTCGATAAGGACGAGCGACCCGGAGCCTGCCCCGGCCAGCATATGCTTCATGTTGAGCAGATGCGAAGAGTAGGTACTCAGGTCGTTGTCGATGGACTGTTCGTCACCGATGTCGATGAATATGCCGTCGAATACCGGAAATTCGGAATTTTCGAGTACAGGCACCGGAAAACCGCACTGGAACATGTATTGCAGCAACCCCACGGTCTTTAGACATACCGACTTGCCTCCGGCATTAGGACCCGAAATGACGAGCATGCGGCGTCCGCGGTCGAGCTTCAGGTCGAGGGGTACCACCTGTTTCCCCTCGCGCGCCAGCGTCTGCCGCAGCAGCGGATGGCGTGCCGAGCGCAGCCACAGCGTTCCCTCTTCTGAAAGAACCGGCTTCACGCATTCGTTCTCCGCAGCCCAGCGGGCCTTCGCACGTATCATGTCCATGCAGGCGAGGTACTCCCCGGCCCGGGCGATACCCGGCGCATCGGGCCGGATACGGTCGGTAAACGCCGTCAGTATCCGCACCACTTCGCGGCGTTCGGCATACTCCAGCTCCTTCAGTTCGTTGTTAATCTCGACTATCTCTACCGGTTCGATATAAAAGGTCTTGCCCGTGGCCGATTCATCGTGTATGAAACCGTTGATTTTCCGTTTGTTGGCTGCCGACACAGGAATGACGGCCCGACCGTCGCGTATCGATACGGCGGCATCGGCATCGGCATAGCCGTCCTTTTGCGCCTTGGAAAGAATGGCCTGCAACCGCTTCGACACCTGCCCCTCCCGGTCACGGATGGTACGGCGGATGGTGTACAGTTCCGGCGAAGCGCTGTCCTTTATCTTGCCGTAACGGTCGAGGATGGTATCGATATGACCGGTTATCTCCGGAAAGCTTTCGACCCCCTGCGCAAGACCGCGCAGTACCGGATAGCGCCCCTCCTCTTTCGCCGCGAGGAATACCGTTATTTCGTTCACCGCACCGAGTCCCGCCCGCAGGGCTATCATATCCTCGATATCCAGAAAGGTGCATGCCACCTCTATTTTCCGGGCGACAGGACCTATGTCGGTGTACTCCTGCAGCGGAAACCCCGACTCCAGCATCAATATCTCCTGCAGTTCGCTGCAAAGCGACAGCCGGTGCGCTATCTCTCCGGCCGACGCCGAAAACCCTTCGCCGTCGAGCAGGGCACGACCGCCATCGGTCGTGCATTTGCCGCGCACCTGGGCCCTTATGCGGTCGAAACCGGTTTTGTTCTCGTAATCTGACGGATATACCATATTTATCATCCATTATCTTCTATCCACGGCCGCCCGAACGACGACAGACCCGCAGTGCAGCGCCTCGCCGCAGACACGGTGTACACTCCCACCGCACCCCGTCCGGAAAGGAACAGGGAACGGCGCAGTTCCACGGCCCCGGCAGGCGGCGCTATTTGTTCTTGCCGCCCCCGAACAGGGAGAAATGCACGTAACGTTTCGGATTGTTCTGAAGGTCTTCGAGCAGCGAGGAGAGGTTTTCGCTCGCCTCGGCGAGCGAATCGTACAGCGCCCGGTCGTTCATCAGCAGACCGATGCTGCCCTCCGTAGAATTGACCGCCGCCAGGGTAGCGGTCAATTCGTCTATCGCACCGTTCAGCTTAGCGACCGTCTGCGACAGGTCGGCTTCGGCAAGCGCTCCGCTGACGTTTTCGATATTGGCCATGGTATTGTCAATCCGTTCCGAATTGGCCGCCAACGCTCCCGTGACCTCATTGAGGTCGTCGATGATGCTCCTTATCTCCTCGCCCTTGGCGCCGAAAGCCTCTGCTCCCCTGCGCAGACCTTCGAGCGTACCCGCTATCGAACCGCTGTTATCGACGAGTATCGAGTTGAGGCTCGTCAGCGTAAGGTCGAGGGAACTGATGAGCTGGTCGAGCTTCTGTTTGAAATAGTCGAGCTCGGAACCGGCCAGCTCCAGAAAGCTCGTTTCGCTCTCCGACCGTATGGTCGCACCGTCGGGAAGCGCATTGGGCGAATCGCCCAACTCGATTTCGAGGGCCTTTCCCCCCATGATACCGTTGGTAAAGAGGCGGACGACCGAATTGTCCGGTACGCGGTAAGCCGACTTCACGTCGAACTTCACCTCCACGGTATTGTTCAGGTCGGGACGGAATTTGATGCCCGTGACCGCACCGACACGAATGCCCTGCACGATGATGGGCGAAGACATCTGAATGCCGCTCACATTGTCGTAATAGGCGTAGTACGTCATGTTCCGGTTGAACAAATCCCTCCCCTTCAGAAAGTTTATCCCCCAATAGAGCAACGCGAGTATGGCTACCGTGAATATTCCTATCTTAACCTCTTTTCTCATCTTCATAACCGTAAACTTATTTAAACACACGCCCGGCGGGCGCCCTCTCCGTCACCTGAACGTACGGGGCGACATCCTATTGTCCCGTTTTACGCCGTGCGGTCTTTACATCTATCCGTTTATCGCCCTCATAGGCCACGACGAAAGCGTCGGGAAACTCCTTCCGGGCCTCGGACTGTATCTTCACGATGGCATCGTAATCCCGCACCCCGCCCACGAGGTAACGGTATCCGCGTCCGGGTTCTCGCTTCTCCGTCACCCGGTTACGGTACGATTTGAATACCCTGTCATTCAGCGGTTTTCTACTTCCAAGAAACCCTATCTGCACATAATAAAGTACACCGTCGTAAGGTTCCTGCCCGACGAGACGGGTGTCCGGTTCCCCCTTTTCCTGCAACTCCGGTGCCGGAGTCCTGCCGCTCCCTTTCCGGACGGGCTCCGTCTCGGCCTCGCGCAGCATGACGACATTGGCCCGGCCCTCCACCTTGCTCTTATATTCGCTGAAAGCGTTGAACAACGCCCGCGCCGCCTCGCTCTGCCCCTTGCCGGAAGTGACATAGCTGCGGTCGGTCTGATTGGAAAGGAAACCCACCTCGGTCAGCACGCTGGGCATGGAGGTACGCCAGAGCACGAGGAAAGGCTCCTGGGTCGTCCCCCGGTCGGGCATGGGCAAGTCGGCCTTGAAATGTTTCTGGATGATTTCGGCGAACATCATGCTCTGGTCCTTGTAGGCGTACTGCATCAGGGAGAACATGATATAACTCGCCGGGTCGCCCGGATTGTACCCCTCGTACTTGGTCGTATAGTCGTCCTCGTAGATGATGATGTCGTTCTCGCGCATAGCCACCTCCAGGTTCTTGCCGTCCTTGTCCATACCCATGACATGGGTGGAGGTTCCCCGCGCATTCTGATTCGTCGCCGCATTGATATGGATGGAGATGAAGAGGTCGGCATTGGCCCGGTTGGCGATTTTTCCCCTCTCGGCAAGTTCCACATACTTATCGGTGGAACGCGTATAGATAACCTCCACGTCCGGATAGTTTTTCCGAATAAGCTCTCCCAGCTTCTTGGCTATGCCGAGGGTCACATCCTTCTCGTAATAGTTTCTGTACACGCATCCGGGGTCCTTCCCCCCATGCCCCGGGTCGAGCACCACCTTGCACACCTTTCCCCTCTCGGCGGGCTGCGCGTTTTGTGCACCCGATTCCCAACAGGTACACAACATAAAGAGGGAGGCTGCCGTTATGAGTAGAAAATTGCGGGGCGTAACCTTCATGCTTTCCGTATTTTTTGCTGCCGTAATCCCTCCGCACTTTATTGGCTGCGGATGCGATAAACTGCTTTTTTTTACCTATTTTTGTTGGCGAAAAACCCGCCCCGGAAGGGTTCCCGTGGCGTTTTTGCCGACTTTGTCGGCAAAGTTAACCATTTTTAACGGAATTTGGTCAAACGAGCGTTAAAATATGCCGCCGCGCTGCTGGCCGCGTCGCTGGCAATACAGATGGTGTTCGGTGCAGGACTGCGCAGCGGTTCGCATGCGCCGCGTTTCGGCATCCTCGGAACCCTCCGCGATTCGCTTCCCGACTCCATCCCCTCCCCCGCAGCGCTTCCGCCGCAGGGCGATGCCTCCTCTCCGGTGCCGCCGGCAGGGCAGGATACCGAAACGGAGAGGGATTCGGTACGGCCGACTGCACCGCAAACTCTCCGCCAGCTCGGGACGGTACGCCAACAGCCGTTGCCGGAGAACTACACCGCCCTCGACTCCATGGTCCTCTTCCCGGACTACATCCCGCCCGAAGAGCGCGGACCGCAGGACACGGCCCGGCACGACTCGGTACGGGTCAACAATTTTCTCGACGACGTGATAAGCGGCAAGAACAAGGACTCGCTCGTGTACCGTCCGAAAGAGAAGCTCGTTTACATCTATAACAGCGGCGACGTGACTTACGGCAACATGAACATGCAGGCCGATTTCATGCGCGTAGAACTGGATACCAAACAGATGTATGCCACCGGCGTCAGCGACACCCTCGGCAACAGGACACGGCCCGTATTCGTGGAGGGTGGCTCCACGTTTACGATGGACACCATCCTCTACAACTTCAAATCGGGCAAGGCGAAAATCAAGGGCGTGGCAACGCAGGAGGGCGAAGGCTTTCTGCTGGGCGACGACGTGAAGAAGATGCCGGACAACTCCATCAACATCAGCTCCGGCAAATATACGACCTGCGACCAGACCGACCATCCGCACTTCTACCTCGGTCTCACCAAGGCGAAGGTCATCCCGCAGAAGAAAGTCATCATCGGTCCGGCCTACCTCGTCATGGAGGACGTACCGCTGCCCATTGCCGTTCCCGAAGGCTTTTTCCCCCTCACGCAGGGGCGCAGTTCCGGTATCATCATCCCGAGCTACGGCGAGGAGACCACCCGCGGATTCTTCCTGCGCGACGGCGGTTACTATTGGGCAGCGAGTGAACACATGGACCTGACGCTGCTGGGCAGCATCTACACTTACGGTTCGTGGGAGCTCTCCGCCGAGAGCCGATACGTACAGCGATACAAATACAGCGGCCGGATATCCGGCCGTTACGCCAAGACCGTCATCGGCGAACCGGGCGATGCCAACTACGTGAACTCGCCGAGTTTCCAGTTGCAGTGGACCCACCAGCAGGACCCCAAGTTCAATCCCGGCTCGACCTTTTCCGCCTCGGTGAACTTCGCCACCAGCGGCTTCCGGCAGTACGCCTCCACATCGCTGAACGACTACGTCAGCACCACCACCGAATCGTCCATCTCCTACGGCAAGAGCTGGGCGGGTACCCCCTTCTCCCTGCAAATCAGTATGCGCGCCTCGGTAAACTCCCGCGACTCCACCATACAGCTCACCCTGCCGAGCGCTACGTTCAACATGTCGAAGGTCTTTCCCTTCCGGCGAAAAAATGCCGTAGGCAAACAACGGTGGTACGAGAAGATTTCGGTCTCCTATACCGGTAGCCTCACCAACTCGGTCAAGGCGAAAGAGGACGAACTGCTTTCGCCCGACATCTTCGACAAGATGGTGAACGGCATCCAGCACAAGATTCCCGTATCGACGTCGTTCAACCTGTTCAACTACATCAACGTATCGCCGAGCTTCAACTACAATGCCGTATGGCTCTTCAGAGAGGTGACCCAAGCCTACGACCCCGACGCGGAAAATCACCTGCGCAGGGACACGACCTACGGATTCCACCATCTGAATGACTACAACTTCAACGTGTCGGCCAACACCAAGGTGTACGGGACCTACGATTTCACGCGGTACGAGAAGTTCCCGCTGAAGATGCTCCGTCACACGATAACGCCGACGATAGGCTTCCGTTATACACCGAATTTCGGCTCTCCCACATACGGTTATTGGGAACCCTACCAGACCTCCGAAGACGGCAAGATAGACTACTACTCCCCCTATTCGGGCAACGCCTACAGCGTGCCGAGCCGCAGCAGCCATGCCGCCTCCCTCACCTTCAGCGTCGCCCAGACGCTCGAAGCCAAGGTGGCGAGCAAGCGGGATACCTCCGGCATGAAGAAGGTGAAGATTATCGACAACTTCTCCTTCAGCGGCTCCTACAACTTTCTGGCCGACTCCATGAAGCTCTCCACCATCCCGCTCAGTCTGCGCATGACCATTCCGGGCCTCAAGAACTTCGGTATCAACATCTCGGCCACACTCGACCCGTACGATATCGGCATCGGTGCGAACGGACAGCTCACCCGAATCAACAAACTCATGATAGCCAACGGCAAGGGCCTCGGGCGCATCACGAACGCCTCCACCTCGATAGGCTACACGTTCAATTCCGGCCAGTCCAACCAGACGGGCCAGCCGGCCATCAACAACAGCATCAATACGCAGGCCGACCTGCTCAACCCCTTCTACTTCGACCCGGACAACCCGATAGACCCGCTGCTGAGGCGGCAGATGATGAGCGCCACCTACTACGACTTCTCCATCCCGTGGAACCTGACGTTCAATTACAGCATCAGCTACTCCAACCAGCTCGCCCGGAAGAACATCGTACAGACCTTGAGTTACAGCGGAAGCGTGAACCTGACGCCCAAATGGGGCATTACGCTCACGGGAGGCTTCGACTTCGAAACAGGCAAGCTGACCACCGGCGTCTTCACCCTCACGCGCGACCTGCACTGCTGGCAGATGAGTTTTTCGTGGGTACCGACCGGGGCACGTAAAAGCTGGCAGTTCAACATCAGCGTGAAGGCCGCCGCCCTGCAGGACCTCAAATACGACAAGCACAGCTCCTATCTCGACAACATCGACTGGGGCGAATAGGAAAGGCAGACCGAACGCATACACGTGCTCCCGCCCCCCGAGGAAGGGAGTCCGCCCGGACACGAAAGAAACCATTCAACAATACCAATGAAAAAAACAATCATCATCCCACTCACCATCATGACATTGGCTGCGACAGCATGTCAGCAGGGCGGCTCCTCGGAAGAGAACCCGCTCCTGACGACGCCGGCAACGCCCTACGGCGCACCGCAATTCGACAAAATCAAAACGGAACATTACGAACCCGCCTTCGACGTAGCCCTGGCCGAAGCACGGGCCGACATCGAGGCGATAGCCCGAAATCCCGAACCTCCCACGTTCGACAACACCATCGTCGCACTGGAGCGCAGCGGAAACCGTCTCAACTCCGTCGCCACCATCTTTTTCGCCCTCCAGAGCGCCGAAACTTCCGATGAAATGGATGCGATAGCCGAACGGCTGCAACCCAAGCTGGTGGAGTACTCCAACGACATCTATCTCGACCCGGTCATCTTCCAGCGAGTGAAGACCGTGTACGACAACCGGGCCGACTACGGGCTCGACATCCAGGACTCCATGCTGCTCGACAGAACCTACAAAAGTTTCGTCCGCGGCGGAGCGGGACTCGATGAAGCAGGCAAGGAACGCTACCGCGCCATTACGAACGAGCTCGCGACCCTGTCACTGAAATTCGAACAGAACGTACTGGCTGCTACCAACGCCTTTACGCTCAACATCCCGGCAGCAGACTCCGCCAAAGTAGCCGAACTGCCCGATTTCGTCCGGGAAAGCATGGCCGACGAAGCGGCCGCACGCGGCGAGGAGGGATGGACCGTAACGCTGCAGATGGCGAGCTACGGTCCCTTCATGACCTACTCCAGCGACCGGGAACTGAAGGAGAAGCTCTGGAGAGCGTACAACACCCGCGGCATCGGCGAAAATGACAACCGCGACATTGCCAAACGCATCGCCGAACTGCGCCTCGAACTGGCCGGACTCTTCGGCTATCCGAACTACGCCGCCTACGTGCTGGAAGAGAAGATGGCCGGCAACGAGGCGACGGTGGATGCCTTCATCGACGAACTGCTGACCGCCACGAAGGGACGGGCGCTCGAAGAGGTTGCCGAACTCCAGCGCTATGCCGTCGCAAGCGGCCTTTACGGGGCCGGATTCGAACTCATGCCGTGGGACTGGAGCTACGTCAGCGAGAAGTACAAGAACGACCGCTATGCCGTCAGCAACGAGGAGATAAAACCCTACCTCGAACTCGAAAGCGTGAAACAGGGCATCTTCTCCCTCGCCGAGAAACTCTACGGCATCACCTTCGTCCCCAACAAGGAGATTCCCGTCTATCACCCCGATGTGGTGGCTTACGAAGTACACGAGGCCGACGGAAGCTTTACGGGCATCATCTACATGGACTTCTTCCCGCGTGCCACCAAGCGCGGCGGCGCATGGATGACCAACTACCGGCCGATGTACACCGAAGCCGACGGAACCGAAGTACGCCCGATTGTGACGCTCTGCGGCAACTTCACCAAACCCACCTCCTCGACACCGTCGCTGCTGACCTTCGACGAGTTCGAAACTTTCCTACACGAATTCGGCCACTGTCTCCACGGCCTCTTCGCGGAAGGAAAATACGCATCCCTCACGGGGACGTCCGTGTACCAGGACTTCGTCGAACTGCCCTCGCAGATAATGGAGAACTGGGCGACGCAGAAAGAGTTCCTCGACCTGTTCGCCGTGCACTACAAAAGCGGTGAAAAGATGCCGCAGGAACTCATCGACAAGATAGTAGCCTCCAAAAACTACCTGGCCGCATACGCCAACGTGCGGCAGCTCGGCTTCGCCATGAACGACATGGCATGGCACACCGTTACAGAGCCCGTCACGGTCAGTGTGGAGGAGTTCGAACGCACGGCCACCGCACCGGCCCAGATAACGCCCTACATCAGCGGTACGGCCATGTCGCCTGCCTTCTCCCACATCTTCGGCGGCGGTTATGCGGCAGGCTACTATGGCTACAAATGGGCCGAGGTACTCGAAGCCGACGCCTTCTCCCTCTTCGAGGAGCAGGGCATCTTCAACCGCGACGTCGCCGGCTCGTTCCGCGAGAACATCCTCTCCAAAGGCGGCAGCGAACACCCGATGACACTCTACGTCAGGTTCCGCGGCCACAAGCCCGAAACGAAAGCACTTATCGACAAAATATTGGAATAGCCATAACCGGCACTGCCGCACGACATATCGAAGGGCCTGCTTGCAGCAGGCCCTTCGATATTATCGCCCCCTGCCACACGCACAACGTCCATCGGACAGCCGGTCTCCCTGTCTCCGTCGGAAATCGGACGACACCTGGACGGCGCGCATGGAGCTGGCTGCCGAACGAAATGACCGCCATTTCCTCAGGTACGATATCCGCCGGTTTCTCTTGCCGCGGAAGCAGCCGGGTATCCGGATGCGAAAAACGCCGACACCCTCCCGAAACACCTTGCACATTGCCATCGGACAAACCGATTGCCACCTGCCCGCCGAAGCGTTTCATCCGACTCCGGTCTTCAAAGTCATCCGTTTCGACACACAGTCTAGACACAGCCTCTCCCCCAGGTACCCCGCTACTCCCCGCAAAAGCGCGGGCAACACCCCTAATCTGTGAAAACAGATACCCTGCCGAACGGGACGTTTCCATGTTCCCAATAACAAACGGTACGGCGGCAGACAGAGACACCGAAGAAACCGACTCCGGTATCTCCCCTTCCGAAAGACGACGGTATTCGCCGGCCCGACCGCCGGCCCCGCATGACCTGTCGTCCACCGAATAATCCAGCGGCCGCTTTTGGTTTCTCGATTATTTCCGTATATTTGTTTTGACCGAACTGCAACAACTGCGAGCCGGGCTATCGCCGACAACCGCTTTGGTTTTTAAGACATATAATCTTATATTTGTCTGAGTCGAACTATTTCGCAAACATGTATCGGTTCCTTGCACGGCTCGTACATTCAACCTTTAACGAAAAGTATCTTTGAAATACAAACCACAACAGATTGTAGCTTGAAATATAATTTATAGTGTTGTATTGCATCCTCTTTCTACATCAAACCACAACGGAGCCCGCTTCAATACAATGGGCTTCAGAGTTGTATTGCATCCTCTTTCTACATCAAACCACAACCCATGGTACGGCATCAAGCGACGCGCACGGTTGTATTGCATCCTCTTTCTACATCAAACCACAACGATGCTGCGTAATTAGGGCTGGATACCGTCGTTGTATTGCATCCTCTTTCTACATCAAACCACAACCGGCGATGCATGGGTGTACGGCAATGCACAGTTGTATTGCATCCTCTTTCTACATCAAACCACAACATCCTTTGCCTTCTCGGTTTCTTCCCGCGCGTTGTATTGCATCCTCTTTCTACATCAAACCACAACAGCTTTCAGAGCATCTCGGCGGTCGGCAAGGTTGTATTGCATCCTCTTTCTACATCAAACCACAACAGGAACGGGTCATAATACTCGATGGACGGTTGTATTGCATCCTCTTTCTACATCAAACCACAACTATCAAAGCATTCGGAAATGCCATAGTACCGTTGTATTGCATCCTCTTTCTACATCAAACCACAACGTTGACCGTCCCGACAAGGAAAACGCAAAAGTTGTATTGCATCCTCTTTCTACATCAAACCACAACAGGTGCGGCGACCGGCGAAGAAGCCGATGCGTTGTATTGCATCCTCTTTCTACATCAAACCACAACTGCACTTGGTGCGGATTCGATGCTAACTCGGTTGTATTGCATCCTCTTTCTACATCAAACCACAACCGACAATGCGCGGGTGTCCGGCAATGCACGGTTGTATTGCATCCTCTTTCTACATCAAACCACAACGTTCCCTGGCGGCGCGCACAGACAGACGGCGTTGTATTGCATCCTCTTTCTACATCAAACCACAACATAAAACAAAAAAAGAGTTTGAGGCTGAAAGTTGTATTGCATCCTCTTTCTACATCAAACCACAACGGAAGGTTCTGCCGTCCTGTTCGGCTCGAAGTTGTATTGCATCCTCTTTCTACATCAAACCACAACAAAAGCGACTTCGGATGTATTATCCATATTGTTGTATTGCATCCTCTTTCTACATCAAACCACAACGGGAGCAGGATATTCCGTATGAATTGGTTGTTGTATTGCATCCTCTTTCTACATCAAACCACAACTATTCAATTTCAAAAATATCCGCAGTTCGTTGTATTGCATCCTCTTTCTACATCAAACCACAACCTCGGACGCCAGACACTTTGATTTTCGGGCACTTAACAGCCAGTAGACATGACACGAAACGAGGCGGCGTACACCGGGGAAGTCGGTTCGATGCAGTTTTCACATTTTCTACAAATATACGGAAAATTATATTCACTGAAATACGACGGTGCATGTCGGTCCAAAGGGCCGGTGCACGGTTACGAAGCGATTCGTCTGAAGCAAATATATAAAAATAGATTCATTGAACGTCGAGAGCATGCAAAGCATCCCTCGGGCGGCAGCTCAACTCGGCAATCGTACTGCGACTCGCCGGAAGCAAATATCCAGAATATCCGACAACTCCCGCAAGTAGCCGTCACGCACGTCCCGATTCTCTAAAAGCACAAGAAAAACGCCGCCCGAACGATACCCGGTCGGCGCTCCCTGCATTCACCCAAAATGCGGACAGTATCACGGAATACCCTCTCCACGAATCACATCGCAACAGCGACCTGCCCCGATGCACCCCGCATACGAAAAGGGCACGGAAAAAACTTTCCGCACCCCATTTTCGATGACAGCCCACCGGGCTTGCCGCAATGACTATTTCGCGTAACTTACCGAACGCGTTTCGCGTATCACGGTTATCTTCACCTGACCCGGATAGGTCATCTCGTCCTGTATCTTCTTGGCTATATCATGCGACAGCGCATCGGCCTCCTGGTCGGAAATCTTCTCACTCCCCACGATGACACGCAATTCGCGGCCGGCCTGTATCGCATAGGTCTTCATCACACCCGGATAGGCCATGGCGATATCCTCCATCTCCTTCAGTCGCTTGATATAGGACTCCACCACCTCCCGGCGAGCACCGGGACGTGCACCCGAAATGGCATCGCATACCTGCACAATCGGAGCTATCAGCGAAGTCATCTCCATCTCGTCATGGTGCGAACCGATGGCGTTGCAGACTTCGGGTTTCTCCTTGTATTTCTCCGCCAGCTTCATACCGATGATAGCGTGCGGCAGTTCCGGTTCGTCATCGGGCACCTTGCCAATGTCGTGCAGCAGACCGGCCCGCCGGGCGAGCTTCGGATTGAGACCGAGTTCGGCGGCCATGATACCGCAAAGGTTGGCCGTTTCGCGGGAGTGCTGCAAAAGGTTCTGTCCGTAGGACGAGCGGTATTTCATCTTGCCTATCAAGCGAATGAGTTCCGGATGCAGGCCATGGATGCCGAGGTCGATGGTGGTCCGTTTGCCCACCTCGACTATCTCTTCCTCTATCTGTTTCTGAACTTTGGCCACGACCTCTTCGATGCGGGCCGGATGAATACGACCGTCGGTAACGAGCTGGTGCAGCGCGAGCCGCGCTATCTCCCTGCGTACCGGGTCGAAACCGGAAAGAATAATCGCTTCCGGGGTATCGTCCACGATGATTTCGATTCCGGTCGCCGCTTCGAGAGCCCGGATATTGCGTCCCTCGCGCCCGATGATACGCCCTTTCACCTCGTCGCTCTCGATGTTGAACACCGTCACCGAATTCTCAATCGCAGTCTCGGTCGCCACCCGCTGGATGGTCTGCACGACAATCCGTTTCGCCTCCTTGTTGGCGCTCATCTTCGCCTCCTCGACGGTCTCGTTGATATAGGCCATGGCAGCTGTCTTCGCTTCGGAGCGCATATTCTCCATCAGGATATTCTTAGCCTCCTCACTGCTCATGCCGCTTATCTGCTCCAACCGGACATTCTGTTCCTTTATCATCCGGTCGGCCTCCTCCTTCCGCCGTTCCAGCACGGCAATGTGGCTCTCCATCTGCTCTTTGAGCTTGTCGTTCTCGCGCATCCGGCGTTCGAGTTCCTGCTGCTGCTGCCCCAGACTGCTCTCCTGTTGCTTGATACCCTGTTCGCGCTGATTGAGCTTCTGGTTGCGCTCATTCACCGCACGGTCGTGGTCGCTCTTGAGCTGAATGAACTTCTCCTTGGCCTGAAGTATCTTCTCCTTCTTGATGACCTCTCCTTCGGCCTCCGCCTCTTTGAGAATAGCCTCCCGTTTCTTTTTCAGGCTCTTCTTGAATATGACGTTCGTTACCAGAATGTAGACGCCTATGGCAGCCACCGCACTGATAACGCAGGCAAGTATTGTTGCTAACATGATTATATATATTTAAATAGGTTGAGTAATAAATAATTATTATGTCAAATCAACTTTCCGTCCGCATATGGACACAAAAAAAAACCCGCACAGAATCCAAGTTTCGTTTGACGAAGCTCCTGTATCGTCATGTATGGGGCCTCCGATAAAAATCGCAAACGTCCAACGGCACCGTACCGCCCGCGAGCGGCAGAGGATGCACCTCCGAAGAGGTTAAGGCCTGTTTTTGAAAACTCGAGTTAAACCCCAAATAGTTTAAATGTTAAGTTTCGCAAAGCTAAATGGAATCCATGCGGGATAATTCCTTCTATGTAAAGAACCTGTCTGTATCGTGTAAGGCCCGCGTACCCCGCGCACCTGCATTATTACATGCAAATACGGTACCACACGGCTACCTGAGCCTGTTGAGATGTTCGTCCAGTCTGCGGTTCAACGCATCGAGCTCATCTATGTCCCGTCCGAGGCTGCGGCTCGCTTCGAGCTCCACGACCTTGACGGCAAGCTGTAACGCCACTACTGCGAGGTAATCCTCCCGGTCGGCCATATACTGCGACTCGACCGCGGCTGTCAGGCGATTGACCTCTTTCTCCGCCCGCCTGAATATCTCTTCCTTTTCGCGTTCTATGCCGAGTGCGTAGCTCTTGCCGGCTACATTCAATCTGATATTGAATTTCTGCATAAAACGTGCTCCTTGTCCCTACCTGTTCATCAGCGCAATGCAACGGTCAATCTCCCGCATAAGCCGATTGATACGCGCCTGCGCACGCTTGCTGTCCGTTCCGCCCGTCAGGCCCTCCTTCAGTTCGAGGACACCGATGCGCCTTTCAAGCTCCGCCACGGTCTGTTTCAGTTCCCTGTTCTCCGCCGCCAGACGTTCCCTGCGAAGTGCGAGCTCCCTGTTTTCGGCAAAGAGCCTGTCATTCTCCTCCATCAGGCGCCCCACCTTACCGGCAAGGGACTCTACAACGGCATTTCTGGCCATTTCTACAACATTTGGCGATAATCCGGCAACAACCGTTACGGTTTACAGCACTTCAAAGTTAAACAAATCTTCGCAATCTCCAAAATCATTTTGCAGCCCTCACGCGAGTCTGCCATAAAGGTCGTACTCCTCGCATGCCGTGACAACCACCTCCCGGAACTCTCCGGGGAGGAGCCGGCCTTCGGCAACCGGTATCAGTATCTCCTGGTCTACCTCCGGCGAATCGTATTCCGAACGGGCCACATAGTAATCGCCTTCCCGGCGGTCCACCACCACCCGGAGCTTCCTGCCTATCCTTGCAACGTTCGCCTCGTGCGAAATGTTGCGCTGCAGCTCCATGATACGCTCCACCCGGGCCTGCTTAACCTCTTCGGGCACATCGTCGGCCATCTCCGCCGAAGGCGTTCCCTCCTCGGCCGAATAGGGAAACACGCCGAGACGTTCGAACCGCTGGCGCTCCACGAAATCCGTGAGCTCCGCAAAATCTTCCTCGCTCTCACCCGGAAATCCCACGAGCAGCGTCGTCCGGATAGCAATGCCGGGCACCTCCCGCCGCAGCCGGGCGATGAGCTCCTCTGTGCCCCGTTTCGTGATGCCGCGCCGCATGGCCGAAAGCTGCCGGTCTGCGATAGCTGGAGCGGTATATCAATGTAACGGCATATCTTCGGCTCCTCCCGCATGGCGGCAAGCACATCGTCGGGGAAACCGGTCGGATAGGTATAGTGAAGTCTTACCCACTCCACGCCGGGTATGGCGGCCAAACGACGCAACAAACGGCCCAGACGGCGTTCTCCGTAAAGGTCCACACCGTAGTAGGTGGTATCCTGCGCCACCACTATCAGCTCCTTTACCCCGCGGCGCACCAATCTCCCGGCCTCTTCGAGCACCTGCTCCTCCGGAACGGATACATGGGGTCCGCGGATAAGAGGAATGGCACAATAGGCGCACCGCCAATTGCACCCTTCCGAAATTTTCAGGTAGGCGTAGTGTCCTGGCGTCGTCAGCATCCGTTCCGTCGCAGGCGCCCCCCCTTCGCTGCCGGTCAAGGCCCGCACTACGCCGGAAAAGTCGCGTGCTCCGAAATAGGCGTCCACTTCGGGAATCTCGCGCCGCAGCTCCTCGGCATACCGCTCGCTCAGGCAGCCTATCACGAAAAGCCGGTCAATCGCTCCCTCCTCCTTGGCCCTCACGAAACCGAGAATGGTATTGATGGACTCCTCCTTGGCATCGCCTATGAACCCGCATGTATTGACCACCACCGTCCGTGCCTCCGTCCCGTTGGAATCGAACACCACGTCATATCCCGCTGCAGCCAACTGCGCCATAACATGCTCGGAGTCCACCACGTTTTTGGAACAGCCGAGCGTAACGACATTTATCTTTTTTCCCTTTACTTTTCCCATCATCCAATCCTGATTCCGGATATCCGAAACGTTCCTCCGCGGCTACCGTCGGCCAACCACGGCCCGCCCTTTCGGCCGACAGGCGGAACGACAAATCTCCTTCTCTCCTCTATTCGCCGAACAGGGCGTTCACGAACTCCTGCCGGTCGAAAATCTTCAACTGGTCGATACCCTCCCCGATACCGATGTAGCGCACCGGAATCCTGAACTGGTCGCTGATGCCGATGATGACCCCCCCCTTGGCCGTACCGTCGAGCTTCGTAACGGCGAGGGAGGTGACCTGCGTAGCATCGGTGAACTGCCGCGCCTGCTCGAAGGCATTCTGCCCCGTACTGCCGTCCAGCACGAGCATCACCTCGTGCGGAGCATCGGGGATAACCTTGGCCATCACGTTGCGTATCTTCGTCAGTTCATTCATCAGACCGACCTTGTTGTGCAGCCGGCCGGCCGTATCTATCAATACGACATCCGCCCCGTTGGCAACGGCCGACTTGAGCGTATCGAAAGCCACGGATCTTCCAAAGCATTGGAAACAGTTGCCACATCAGAAAGATGGATCACATCTCCATTTGCCAGCGGGATCGCTACATTTTTCAGTGCTTCTGTGTTGTCAAAATCATTTCCGACGCTGACAGACAGATTCTGCTTTCCTACGTTTACATCACCTGCAGGAATGGTAAAGTCTGCAGCACCTACAAACTGTGCAATACGTGACATGCTAAGGCCATACTGCGCTACTTTTTCAGGATCCAGCTTGATGCTGATATATTCCTTCTGGCCACCAGCCAGAGAAACTTCACCAACAGAACCTAATTTTTCCAGTTCCGGCTTGATATTGTTTTCTACATATGTATAAAGGTTTCCGTCTACCTGACCACCTACAGCCAGTGTGATAACAGGCTGGGAGTTCATATCCATTTCCATGATATTTGGCTCATTTGCGTCATCAGGCAGGTCACTCTTAATACCGTCGATCGCTTTCTTTAAGTTGATGTATGCAGTATCAATGTTGGTACCGTAATTATATTCAACTAAAACGATGGCTACGTTATCCTGTGAGAAGGAATAAACGTTTTTAACATCATCCAATGACGAAACCGCATCTTCTTGTTTGGTTGCGATCAGGTCCTTGATATCATCAGGGCTTGCTCCTGCGTAAACAGTGCTGACAACCAGCATAGGGAATTCCATCTCAGGAGTCAGCTCTACCTTGGTCCCTAACAGGGACTGGATACCAAAATATGCAATGGTGAGCAAGCACATGATAATGGTCACAGGCTTGCGTACCGCAAATTTTGTCAGATTTAACATCTTTTATTCACCTGCTTTCTGTGTTTCTTCTCCAGCATTTTCTGCATGCCAACCACAAAGTATTAGTTTGATAATTGTTCTC
>OHAJ01000588.1_pt1 | contig 27022 bp, 22 predicted proteins | sample 1577101 | NCBI WGS metagenome assembly OHAJ01 (sample SAMEA3541531, study PRJEB24748) | human gut metagenome | biome: human gut; feature: human-associated habitat; material: faeces | place: China | collected 2012
AAATGCAAGCCCAGGCCACCTTGGCCGATGTTTGCACGGATACAAGAAAAATACAGCCCGGCAGCCTGTTTGTCTGCTTGCGGGGGGAACGGTTTGACGGCCATTCCTTTGCATCTCAGGCGGCCAAGTTAGGTGCGGCGGCGCTCCTGGTGGATCACCCGGTAGACGCGGATGTGCCCCAGCTGGTGGTAACGGATACCGGCAAGGCGCTGCTTCAGTTGGCCGGTTGGTATCGGCGGCGGTTTCAGCTGCCGGTGGTGGGTCTGACCGGCTCCGTGGGCAAAACCACCACCAAGGAGTTTATCGCTTTGGTGTTGGGTGCCAAGTATAATACCTTAAAGACACAGGGCAACCTGAACAACGAGATTGGCGTGCCTCAAATGCTGTTCCGTTTGGAAGACAGCCACACGGCGGCGGTCATTGAAATGGGCATGAACCATTTTGGCGAGATCAGCCGTCTGACCCGGGCGGTGGCGCCCACCGTGGGGCTGATCACCAACATTGGCGTGTCCCACATTGAGAACCTGGGTTCCCGGGCGGGAATTTTGCAGGCAAAACTGGAAATACTGGAGGGGATGGCACCTGATGCGCCCCTGATTGTGAATATTGATAATGATATGCTGCGCACGGTCAAGCTGGGGGACCGTCCGCTTTTGACCTTTGCCATTGACGATCAAAGCGCAGATTTTACTGCTACGGATATTGCAGAGCAGGGGAGCACCACCACTTTTACGGTGCACCACAGCACCTTTACCCGGCCGGTAACCATTCCCACTGTGGGTATACATAATGTTTATAACGCCCTGGCGGCTATGGCTGTGGGCTATGTGACCGGGGTGGATCCTGCTGCTGCTGCGTCAGCCCTGGCAAACTATGTGCCTGCCGGTATGCGCCAAAATTTGGTGCAGGTGGGTGGCGTGCAGGTGATTGAGGACTGCTATAATGCCAGCCCGGACTCCATGCGCGCGGCATTGCAAACCCTGGGCAAGCTGCCGGTGCATTGCCGCTATGCGGTGCTGGGAGCCATGCTGGAGCTGGGAGATTACGCCAAGGAGGCACACACCCAAGTAGGCAAGATGGCGGCAGAGAATGGCATAGACGGCGTGCTGGCCTATGGGGCAGACGCTGCCTATATTGTAGAAGCGGCCAAGCAGGCGGGGCTGGAAAACGCCCGACTGTTTGACACAAAAGAGGCGCTGGCGCAGTCGCTGACGCAGCAGGTACAGCCCGGTGACGGTGTGCTCTTTAAGGGCAGCCGTGGGATGCACCTGGAGGATGTAATGCACACGGTGTATGAAAGGTGGGAGAAGGCGTAATGTCTATTGTATCTGTTCTGATCAGTTTGGTGGTGGCCTTTGCCGTCACCGCAGGGCTGGGGTTTGTGATCATTCCCTGGTTGCGCAAGCTACACTTCGGTCAAACCATTTTGGACATTGGCCCCGTGTGGCATAAGAAAAAGCAGGGCACGCCCAATATGGGCGGGTTGATGTTTATTATCGGGATCGTTGTGGCCTTTATTGTAGGCGCCTTGACCCTGCACTTTTCCGGCGAGTCGCTGGAGAGCGCCTACTCCGAACTGCTCCCCGGGCGGGAGATCATTCTGCTGGTGGCGGGTTTGTGCCTGGCTCTCGGTAATGGGATTGTAGGCTTTACCGACGATTTTATCAAAATCAAGCTGAAGCGCAACGAGGGCCTGTCTGCTAAGCAGAAGTCTTTGGGTCAGCTGATTGTGGCAGTGGGATATGTGGCGACCCTGTGGTTCTCCCACAATACGGTGTGGTACTTGCCTTTTGCCGGTTCCGTGAACTTTGAGCGCAATTTCGGCACCGGACTGCTGTTTTGGGTACTGTCCATCTTTATCATTTACGGCACGGTAAATTCCGTGAATTTAACCGACGGTATCGACGGCCTTTGTTCTTCAGTGACCGCCACCGTAGCCATTGCCTTTATCTATTTTGGTATGTACTGCGGCTACACGGGTATGGCCATTTTGGCTGCAGCTATTTTGGGCGGCGTGTTGGGTTTCCTGTGCTGGAACTGGAACCCGGCCAAGACCTTTATGGGCGACACCGGCAGCCTGTTCCTGGGTGGTTTGGTTGCAGCTTTAGGCTACTGTATCAAGTGCCCGATCTTGCTGCTGCTTTTCGGTATCGTTTATGTGTGCGAGACCATGAGCGATATTATCCAGATCGGTTACTTTAAGATCACCCACGGCAAGCGTATTTTCAAAATGGCGCCCATTCACCATCACTTTGAGATGTGCGGCTGGAAAGAAAAGAAAATCTGCGTTGTGTTTTCACTGGTAAATGCCGCCGGATGTATTCTCGCTTTGGTGCTGCTGATTAAGGGCACCTTCGGAAAATAAGATTTGAAGAAAGAACAGAAAGGAGCATTCTGTGGCTTACCACGCAGATAACGCATTGCCTTCCCACAGCGAAGGGGAACGGGTGCTGCCGATGCAAAAAGGCGGCAAACAGCGACTGAAAAAAAGTGATATTTGGGTCACCGGCTCCTTTGATGTGCCTTTTTTGGCGCTGTCTTTGCTGCTGCTCACCATCGGGCTTGTGATGCTTTTTTCCGCCTCCTATGCCTATGCTTTTTATAATGATGATGGCAACAGCTATGCTTATATCAGCCGCCAGCTGATTTTTGCAGTTGTGGGCTTGGTGGCGATGTTTATTCTATCCAAGTTGAATTATAAGGTGATCCAGGCGGCTACTGTGCCGCTGTTGCTGGTCACATTGGCGCTGCTGTGTTTGGTGCTGGTGTACCACACAAATCTGCGGGGCTTTCGCCGTTGGATCCCCCTTGGTCCCATTACTTTTCAGCCGTCGGATCTGGCTAAGTTTACCATCTCGGTGGTGCTGGCCAATTACATCAGTCGGTACTACCACCAAATGCGCAAGTTTAAGTACGGCTTTGTGTATCCCATTTTGGTCATAGCCGTATTTTGCGGGCTGATCTACTTAGAGCATCACATGTCCTGCACCATTTTGATCTTTCTCATCGGTGCGTCGCTGATGTGGGCCGGGGGCAGCAACTGGAAGTTGTTTGCCATCGGCGTTGGTATCGTGGCAGCTGTGGCGGTGCTGGTGGTGGTCAATCCGGAGTTGCTGGAGAATTACGCCGGCGAGCGCATACGCGCCTGGCTGGATAAAAGCTACTCGCCGGATGATCTGCGCTGGCAGACCAACAACTCCCTGTATGCCATTGGCTCCGGCGGTCTGTTTGGCACCGGGCTGGGCAATTCCAAGCAGAAGTATCTGTATGTGTCTGAGCCGCAAAACGACTTTATCTTTTCTATTGTATGTGAGGAACTTGGCTTTGTAGGCGCTGCGTTTATTATTCTTCTGTTTGGGCTTTTGGTGTGGCGCGGCGTTGATATTGCCAAAAAGTGCCCCAATCGGTTCGGCTCCCTGCTGGTGCTGGGTATTATGGCTCAGATCGGGTTTCAGGTGGTGCTGAACATTATGGTGGTCACAGATACCATTCCCAACACGGGTATTGCTCTGCCGTTCTTCAGTTACGGCGGCACAGCACTGATCCTGTTGCTGGGCGAGATCGGCGTGGTGCTCTCCGTATCACGCAAAAACAATCAAAGAGTGGAGGTAAGCGAATGAAGCTCCTGTTTGCCACCGGCGGTACAGCCGGTCATATTAACCCGGCTTTGGCTGTGGCTTCCTACCTAAGAGAGAAATATCCCGAGGCAGAATTTTTGTTTGTCGGCACGGCGGACCACATGGAAAGCCGTCTGGTGCCTGCTGCCGGGTTTGATTTTAAGACCATTCAGATCAGCGGCTTTCGCCGTTCCTTTTCACCGGCGGCTATTGCCCACAATGTGCGCACGGTGGCCTGGCTGATGAAAAGCGAAAAGAAATGTAAACAGATCCTCACCGACTTTCAGCCGGATGTGGTGGTGGGCTTTGGCGGTTATGTCAGCGGTCCGGTGCTACAACAGGCGGTGAAGCTGGGTATTCCCACTTGTATTCACGAGCAAAACGCCTACCCGGGCATCACCAATAAAACCCTGGCCAAAACGGTGGATCGGGTTATGCTGACGGTAGAGGACGCTGCCAAGCACTTAACGCCGAAGAATCCGCCGGTGGTTACCGGTCTGCCGGTGCGCGGTCAACTCCTGTGTGCCGATCGGGCGGCTGCCCGGGCAGGACTGGGCATACCGGACGGTCAAATGTTGGTACTGTCCTTTGGCGGCTCCCTGGGTGCTAAGCCCCTGAATGAGGCCATGCTGCCCATTCTTCTGCGCCATGCAGAGGACGGCAGCTGTTACCATATTCATTCTGTGGGCACCAACGGCGGCGAATATTTAGAGAAGTTTGCGCAGGCGGGCTTTACCGATGGCCGCAAAGGCACGGTGGAAGTGCGCCAGTATATTGACAATATGGATGTATGTATGGCGGCGGCGGATTTGGTGATCGGCCGTGCCGGCGCCTCCTCTCTGTCTGAGATTGAGGCTATGGGCAAGGCATCCATTTTAATTCCCTCGCCCTATGTGGCAGAGAATCACCAGTTTCACAACGCGATGGCGCTGGTAAATCGTAATGCCGCTCGTATTTTGGAGGAGAAGGACTTGTCCGCAGATACCTTGTCTGCCATGATGGACGAGTTGCTTTCCGATAAAGAAAAGCTGTTTGAAATTGAGCGTAACGCCAAGGCTATGTCTGTGGCTGACGCTCGCAGCCGCATTGCCGATGTAATCCTGGACCTGGCAAAGGCAAAATAACCCGATACACCCAAAGTCCCCTCCTTGCATAGTATGGCAAGTACGAGGGTGATGGAATGGAACAGTATGTAATCGAGGGTCAGACCAAACTCCGGGGTATGCTGCCGGTGCACGGCGCCAAAAACGCAGCGCTGCCTATTTTAGCCGGCACGCTGCTGGTACCCGGGGTGTGTGAAATACATAATTGCCCGGCGCTGTCTGATGTGGCGGCGGCCGCTGCCATTTTGCAGTCTCTGGGCTGCCGGGTGCAGCAGGAGCCGGGGGTAGTGACCGTAGACGCTACGACGATGAGCGGCACCTGTATTTCCGAAGAAATGATGCGTACCATGCGCTCCAGCATGCTGTTTTTACCGGCGATTCTCAGTCGGGCAGGCAGCGCCACCGTATGTTATCCCGGTGGGTGCGATATTGGACTGCGACCCATTGATCTGCACCTGTCCGCTCTGCGGCTGCTGGGTGCGCGGGTCACAGAGGACGGCTGTTGTATGCACTGCACGGCGCCCGGTGGCCTGGTGGGTTGTCCCATACATTTGCCGTTCCCCAGCGTCGGTGCCACAGAGTGCGTGATGCTGGCGGCCTGTACCGCCAAGGGCGTGACTACCTTAATGAATGCAGCGCGGGAGCCGGAGATCGGTGATCTGGCAGACTTCTTAAATGCAGTGGGTGGCAAGGTGCTGGTAGATGGCAACGGCACGGTGACCGTTGAGGGTGTACCGTCGCTCCACAGCGCGGCGCATACCGTGATCCCGGATCGGATCGTGGCGTCAACATATATGAGCGCTGCGGCCATTACCGGGGGTAAACTGTTGCTGCGGCAGGTGCGCACGGCGCATTTGGCACCGGTACTGCCGGTGTTTCAGGAGATGGGATGTGACCTGCGCCTGGACGGCACAGATCTATTGATCACAGCGCCGGAGCGGCTGCGCGCCTTTAAGCGGCTGACCACCATGCCGTATCCGGGATTTCCCACAGACAGCCAGGCAGTGCTTGCCGCCGCAGCTGCCACTGCTCGGGGCACATCTGTGATTTGTGAGAATATATTTGAAAATCGATTTCGTTATACCTGCCAGTTGCAGCGCTTTGGTTGTGACATTGCTGTTAGCGGCAAAACGGAGGTCATTCGCGGTGTGCCTACGCTCCACGGGGCAAAGGCAGAGGCTACGGACTTGCGTGGCGGTGCCGCCTTGGTGGTTGCTGCATTGGCTGCTGCCGGTACTTCCACCATCAGCGAAATTCATCATATTACCCGCGGGTATGAGGACTTGCCGACCGTACTCACTGCGGTAGGGGCAAATATCAAGAGGACGAACCATGAAACTAAGGACACCAGAACCGCCTGAACAACGGCGCAGCGCTTACTTGGATAATGGGCTGGAGCCGCCGAAGCTGTATCGTCGGGAGCAGCAGCAAGCCGCTTCCCGACAGCAGCGCCAGGCGCCGCCGATGACCCGTCAGGAACGGCGCAAAAAACAGAATAAACGCCGCCGGTTAAAGCGCAGCGTGCGCCGGGCTTTGGCCGTGATCGGTTTGGTGCTGCTGGCGGTAGCGATTGTGGCGGTGCTGTGTCTGACCGTGTTCTTTAAGATCGAGAGCATTACCGTTACCGGCAGTAAGGTATATGACACGGAAAAGGTGCTCTCCGTTTGTACCATTGAAACAGGGGAGAACCTGTTTTTGGCAGATACGGACAAGGCAGCCCAGCAGTTGCAGCAGGCACTGCCGTATGTGTACAGCGCCAAGATTAAGCGCAAGCTGCCCGGCACCGTTCAGATTCAGGTGACAGACGCCGTACCGGCTTATGCGGTGAAGAATAAGGACAAGACCTATACCTTGATGGACGATCGGTTCAAGGTGCTGGAAGTGGTGCAGAAGAAGCCGAAAGAGAGCATTCTTATTCAAAAGGCCAATTTAAAAAGTGCCAAGGTGGGACAGACCGCCCAGTTTGCCAACAAGAATGTAGCAGCGTGCTTGACCCAGTTAGCACAGGCCATTCGTGATTATCAGTTCACAGAGGCAACGGCTATTTGCAGCGAGGGACTGAACAGCAACTCTATTGTATATGACGGTCGGATCGTCTTTAAGCTGGGCACCTGTGAGAAGCTGGAAAAGAAGATCCATCAGGGCTTAGCTGCCTGTGCACAGTTGGATCAGGATAACCCTTCTGTGAAAGGAACTCTGCGATTAACAGGTGAAAAGCAATATTACTTTACAGAAGATTAGCTGTAAAGAAAATAAATGTACATATTTTAGACAAGTTTCGCACACTTGTGGAAACTGCACAAAGTCGAACCGGTTGAAAATCGGAAATATTGTCAAAAACTTTGAGAAATATTCAAAAAAAGTGTTGCAAAAGGATTACAATATTGTTACAATATGATTTGTAAAGTTGTCTGCTGACAAACTGATGGATTTACAAAATAAATGAAGGAGATACATAATCTATGGCTCGTTATGAAATTGATACGGATGACAACAAGGTTGTTCAGATTAAAGTAATCGGTGTTGGCGGCGGCGGCGGTAACGCCGTGAACCGCATGGTAAAATGTAATATTCAGGATGTGGAGTTCGTTGCGATCAACACGGATCGTCCGGCTCTGGCTAAGTCTGCCGCTTCTCATAAGATTGAGATCGGCGAAAAAGCCACCAAGGGTCGCGGCGCAGGCGCTAAGCCGGAGGTTGGCACTCGTGCCGCCGAGGAGAGCCGCGAGGCTATTACTGACGCTGTGACCGGCGCAGAGATGGTATTTATCACTGCCGGTATGGGCGGTGGTACCGGTACCGGTGCTGCTCCCGTTGTAGCGAAGATTGCCAAGGATATGGGTATTCTTACCGTTGGCGTTGTGACCACTCCCTTTGCTTTTGAGGGCAAACGTCGCATGAATCAGGCAAAAGAGGGTATCGAGGATCTGGCTCAGTATGTGGACTCCCTGATGGTCATTCCCAATGAAAACCTGAAGTATGTGACCGATGAGAAGATCACGCTGCTCAACGCTTTTGAGATTGCGAATGATGTACTGCGCCAGGGCGTGCAGTCCATTTCTGACCTGGTAAATGCTACCGGTCTGGTAAACTCTGACTTTGCCGATGTGACCGAGATCATGAAGGACGCCGGTTATGCCCACATGGGTGTTGGCCGCGCCAAGGGCAAGGACAAGGCCGAGGTGGCTGCAAAGCAAGCCATCACTTCTCCGCTGCTGAACACCTCTATCGAGGGTGCCCGGGGCGTACTGCTGAACATTACCGCTTCTACGGATATCGGTTTGGAAGAGATTGATGCAGCTTCTACCATCGTGACCAATGCGGTTCACCCGGATTGTGAGATCATTTGGGGTGCCAACTTCGATGAGGAGCTGGAGGACGAGATGATTATCACCGTCATTGCCACCCGCTTTGGTGACGAAGGCCCCAATCATCAGATCAAGTCCACTACTGCTAACCTGGAGGTTGCACCGCCGGTAACCGAGCCTGTGGCGCCTACCACTGCTGCCCCCTCTGCGTTTACCAACAGCGACGATGACGCTTTTGACCAAATTGTGGATTTCTTTAAGAAATAAACAAGTTTAATACAAAAAGCGCTCCTGTTTTTCAGGAGCGCTTTGTATTTATACAGATCGTTCAAAAGTGGGCAGGATGTATATTTATCGTCTCTATGGTATAGAAATGTGGAAAATAATGAGAAAGCAAGTGAAAGCCTTTACATTTTGCACATTTTCCACCGAGTTTTTCGCAAACTTCGTCCACAAACCAATGGAGACTTCCACAGTTTGAACATAGATTTCCACATCGATTTACACTTTGTGATTTTGTAAAGGTGTTGTGCCTTACAAAGAGAAAGGACCGATATGCAGAATTTGCATACCGGTCCTTTTGATATTTATGCACCGTTACCATTCACTTTTTGTATAAGAGCGAATGATGTTGGTAATGGGGTTGTCCCTTTTCCAGCCTTTGCCCTTACCGCCCTTGGCCTGGTCCTGGATCTTGCCTGCACGAATGGTGACAAAGTCCGCCTTGTCAATCAGTTTTTCCATTGGCGGAATATCGTCAAAGTCGTAGTCGCCGGTAACAGTGTCCAGCAGGGGGGTAGCCAGGGTGGTGTTGGCATATTTCTTTACCGCTGTCATGGCCATAATGATCAGTCGATTGTCCTCCGGCAGGGTCAGGGTCTTGGCACCGCGAATGTCCAGTTCATACAGGTAGAACCAGGCTTTCTTGGCGGCAATGTTGCCCTCCGGGTGATGGCAGTGTGTGAATTCAAGGGCAATGTCCGCATCCTTAATGCGGGCGGTCTGCTTCAGTCCAGCCATATCCCACAGAAATGGCAGCTCTGCCATACTGTGAATGGTTAGGGTCTTTGTGCGCCGATCGGTGGCGAATTCCGCCTGCCGATCACCGGCGGTGCTGGCTGCCAAAAAGTACAGCTTGGTGCAGCCCTTGGGCAGTTCCAAAGTCTCGCCGCGAGCCACAAGCAGGTCGTTGCCGTCGCTGACCTGCGGCAACTTAAATGTAATGCCCTTATAAGTGGGTACCTGCGGTAGCAACTCTGCCGGCAGCGAGAACCCGGCGCCTTGCAGAATGCAGTTACGCATATCCTCGTCGGTCGTTAAGCCCTTGGTATTCACCGGAAGCTCTATTTTTTTAAATTTCTCTCGGGGCAGCTTTTCTGTCTCAAAGGTGAGTAAAAAGGTTTTCACTTCAAAGGGCTTCAAATCAAAGGTCAGTTGACCGTTTTGGATCTCTATCGGTTGAATCGGTCGCTCGTCTGCGGTGCACAGGGTGGCACCGGCGATGGGACGATAGACGGAGAAGGTTACAGCCTTTTGTGCTCGGCCTGCAGCTTCGCCAACGCGGACGATATAACCGCTGCCATCCTCGCTTTTCTTAAAGGCGCGGAGTAAGGCGCTTTCTGTATTTAATGTAGCCGCGGAAAATGCGCTACCCAGCTTGCCGTCCTTGCGGGCGGAGGTTTGGAATGCTACCAGCGGTTTGCTAAAGGCTTCTGCCGCTGTTTGCGTGCCGGTCTGCCAGCCGCCTTTGTGGCTGTAAATGCCAAAGTCGAAGCGGTTGCGCCCAAGGTCCATCAAATCCTGGCGCGCCTCTTTGATAAAAGCGCCGGCGGGCGTGTGCAGGCAGGTGAGCCGCAGGGTGTGATCGTCCGGCTTGTCCCAGCCGTATTTGCTGTCTGAAAAGACGGACACGCCAAAGCCGCCGTCGCTACCTGTTAGATCCGCCCACTTTTGGGCCGGCACTTCATATAGCTTTTCGTTATTATTCCCTCTGTGGATCACACCCAGTCCCAGGTCGTAGTCCGCGCCGTTTGCGGCGGCAACAAAGGGAAATTCAGCCTTGAGCATAGACCGGCGGCTGCGCCAATCCACAGCGTTCTCCACCCGAATACAGCTGCTGCCGGCGTCCAGGCTGATGATCTGTTCCACCTTAGATACGCCCAGTTGACGGCTGACTTTAATAGCCGCCTTGGCGGGGCCGCTCTCCAGCAGCTCAAACTTCGGTGTGTTGGCATAGAGATAAGGCGCTTTGTCAATATCGGCCTTGCGCATTTCCCACGCCGGGTAGTTTAGTTCGCCGGTGTCGTGGAGCACAGCCAACTTAATGGGTCTTTCCAAAATCTGGCGTCCCAGCTCTTTATCATACAAAAAGGCGATATCGCCGTTTTTGTTCAGCAGCAGACGGTACTTGCGGTTCTCCAGCATGTGCTCACCGCAACGCAGGTCGGTCTTTACCGGACAGGGGGCGTTTGCTGCCGTCACATCCAATACCAGGTAGCCCATAGGAGGCACGGTGGCCAGCACCGCCATGTGAAATGCCTTGCCTTCTTTGCGGATTACCTGGCTGGGCAGCTCATTACCGTCTCGATCCAGCACCCGCAGGTACTTGCCGTTGTGATTCAGTCGCACATGGGCTTCTACCGATTCCGTTCGGGCAAAGGGCAGGGGATTGTGTACGATCAGGGCGCAGTCCGTTACCCATTGGGTATCCAGTTGGTTGGCAATGGCACCCACTGCACCGGTGTATTCCCCTTGCAGCTGCACCAGCGAGGTGTGGTAGTCGTTCCACCCGGTGTTGTAAATGTCCATATTGGAGGTGCCGGGCAGATCGTCGTGGAATTGGTGCTGGATCAGCCGTTCCCAGGCCTTGGTCATCGTTTCCTGCGGGTAGGTATAGACCCCCAGCAGCTCCGCGGTGGAGAGGGTGCTCTCTGCCACATCGGCCAGCACCTCACATTGGCGGTTCAGTCGCTTGCCCATCGCCCGGGCAGTGTAACCGCCGGCACCGTGGCTGGTCATCAGCAGTTCGTTGTTCCACACGGGCAGACGATCCTTGTCGCTGTCCGGCAGGGCATCAATGTCCTTGAAAATTTGGTCGGAACGAGCGCTGATCACATCAAAGTCTTTTTGCTCATTTTCTGCCGCGCTGGCGCACACGCTTTGCACGCTCTCCTCAGTGGGAGCGCCGCCAACGTCGCCGGTGCCGTACAGGTGCTGGGCATAGGGGAGACCGCCTTCAAAGGCGTTCTTTGCCACATCGTCAATGACGGACACTTCGCCGCGCAGATCGCCGCTGAATTTGGAACGGTAAGACCGGGCGTTGGGGCACGCCAGCACACGGCTGCCGTCCACGCCTTGCCAATAACCCAGGGTAAAGGGCACGCCGTAGGCACTGCCCCAGCTGAGCTTTTGGGTCGTAAAGCCCAGCAGCCCGGCATACTTCATCACAGACGGCAGCGCCTGGCCGAAGCCAAAGCAGTCAGGCAGAAAAATGTCCTTAGACTGCACGCCGAACTTTTCCTGAAAATACCGATTGCCAAGGAGAATATTGCGAAAAAGTGCCTCCGGAGAGGGAATATTCACATCGCCGTTCTCATAGCAGGCACCGGCGGGATACCAGTTGCCGCGCTTTACTAAATTTTGAATTTCCGCAAAGGCCAAAGGATAATATTCCTCAATCAGCTGATAGCGAAAGGCGCCTTCAAAATTGAAGCAGTAGTCGGGATAACGCTCGATCAGATCAAAGTTCTTACGCAAGGTATCCGGCAGGTATTCCTCAATGGTTTTGCGCAGATCCCAGCGCCACACCGTGTCCAGATGGGCGGTGGAGACTGCATATACTTTCTTCTTTTGCATACTTATTTCTCAATAATCTCGTAGGTGAATTCGTACTGCTCTTGCAGAGCCTTTACCTTGTCCTCATTGTCCTCAATAAAGGTGGGGGTGTACACGCTCTTGCCATCCTTGGAGTAGTCGGCTACAATTTGATTCAATGCCTGCCAGGCCTCGTCCTCTTTCTCATAACCGTCGGCAAATTTGATCAAAAACTCTCTGTGTTTGGGAAGTCTGACTTTCATACTGTTCTCCTGTTCCGGGCATAGCCCATAAAATATACTTCATTATAATATTAAAAACATATTATTGCAAGAGCAGATCGGCTTTTTCTGCCAGCAGGGCGGCAGCGTGGGCAATGGCAGCCCGGGGCGGGGTGTCCTTATCTGTTAAGGTAATCACCTTGTCACCCACCAGGGTGCCGTCCCCATCGCCGCTGATCACCACACAGCGTTTGCCCAGCTTTTTGGCCCGTTGCGCCACCTGATAAGGCAGCTTGCCCATCAAGGTTTGCCGATCCGTGCGCCCCTCGCCGGTAATCACCAGGTCTGCACCGGCAATGGCGCTGTCCAGATCGGCCAGCGCCGCCAGCAGATCAAAACCGCTTTGGGTGCTACCGCCCAGTACGCCGTACAGGCCGCCGCACAGTCCGCCGGCTGCACCGGCACCGGGCAAAGCACTGACAGCATTAGGCAACAGCGCCGCCAAGTGCGCCATACCGTTGTTCAGCAGTTGTACTTGCGCCGGAGTGGCGCCTTTTTGGGGACCGAACACCGCAGCGGCACCGTTTTCGCCTGTATAAGGATTGGTCACATCGCAGGCGTATGTAAAGTGCATACCCTTTACGCAATGTTGAAAATCCGACGGGATCTGCAACCGCTCGATCCGCTGAAGATCGCCGCCGGTCGGGTGGGGGATAGAAGTCCCGTTTCGGTCATAAAATGCCACGCCAAGCGCGGCCAACGCACCGGCGCCGCCGTCGCACATACCGCTGCCGCCAAGGCCGATGATAAAATGGTGAAAACCAAGGTCTATGGCGCTTTTTAGCTGCATACCCACGCCGTAGGAGGAGGCGGCCATAATGTCCTTTTTCGTCTGTAAAGCGCAGGTTGCGGCGCACTCGATCAGCGCCGTATCGCCCCAGGTGTACAGGGGTGCTTGTATTGTATTGCCATATAGGTCAACGGCATTTGTGTAAAGGATGTCGCCCTTACAGGCGTCAACACAGCAGGTGCCAAATCCCTCGCCTCCGTCGGACAGGGGCAGGGTGGCTACCGTCACCCCCGGGTGGGTCAGCAACGCTTGCGCCAATATATCGCACACCTGGCGGGCGGTTAAGGAGCCTTTGTAACTATCCGGCGCAATGAGTATGTGCATCTTCAATCAACCTCCTGAGTGCCGCTTGAAAGTCTTTATCCTGTTCTGCTGTGCGCTTGGACGGTCCTTTCAGCCGGTAGCCGCCTCGCCGGGCTTTTTTTGCTGCGTGGCGTGTGAGCAGCAGTGTGTCAATATTGGCATCGGTGAGCCGCTTGCCGTTTTGGGTAATGGGATAGCCCCGCTTGGCCAGCACCATGGCTGCCAGTCCGTAATCCTGGGTCACCACTATGTCTCCCGGCTTCACCTGGCGGATTAGGGCAAAGTCTGCGCTGTCGCTGCCTTTATCCACGGTGACGACCCGGGCGTTTTTCTCTTTAAACTCATGGCTGGTGTCGCAAAAGAGTATGGCCTCCAGCCCATGTTTGGCTGCTGCTTGCAGAGTCAGATCCACCACCGGGCAGCCGTCAGCGTCAATTAAAATCTTCATAGCCATATTGTACCACATTTGAATTTTGGTTGCAATTCTGTTATACTGGCGTAAGAAAGGCGGTGACGATATGCGAATTTTAATTGTGCGCCATGGCGATCCGGACTATGAGAAGGACTCTTTGACCCCCAAGGGGTTCCGGGAGGCAGAGCTGTTGGCGGAGCGATTGTGTAAATTGGATGTAAAGGCATTTTACTGTTCACCTTTGGGTCGAGCGCAGGACACGGCACGACCCACTTTGCAGCGGTTGGGGCGCAGTGCGGAGACTCTGGATTGGCTGCAAGAATTCCGCGGCCAGGTGCGCCGGGGGCTGAAAGTGGAGGGCTGTTGGGATCGGCTGCCTTCTTACTGGTGTAAGGAGGACAATTACTATTCGGCCGATGCGTGGTTGAACACGCGGCTGATGCAAAGCAAAAATGTGGAGAAAGAGTATCGCTATGTATGCCGCAATTTGGACACCCTGCTGGCGCGGCACGGCTACCGGCATAACGGTCGAGTGTTTGATGTGGTAGACGGCAATCATGATACCATTGTTCTGTTTTGTCACTTTGGCGTAGAGGCGGTGCTGCTCAGCCACCTGCTCTCTGTATCGCCGATGCCCCTTTGGCACAATTTTGTGGCGCTGCCCACCTCCGTTACCACAGTGGTGACCGAGGAGCGGGAGCAAGGAATTGCCACTTTCCGTGTGCAGCAGTTTGGCGATTTGTCCCACCTGTATGCGGCGGGGGAGCCGCCGGCGTTTGCCGCGCGATTTTGCGAATGCTTTGATGATGATACCCGCCATTAAAAAGAATATAAAAAATGCACCTTGCCCGGGTTCCATCCCGGTAGGGTGCATTATTTTTGTTCTCGATGCGCGCGCAGTAGGCGGATGGGCACCGCCACCAGTACAGCGCCAAGCCCCATACCCGTGGCGATCTGTAAGGTTTGTGCAGCATAAACAACGGCTTGATTCGGCTGGCCCCACAACAGGTATTGCATGGCGTAGTAGATGGCGCTGCCGGGCAGCAGGGGCACGGTAGAGGGGTAGAGCAGTACGGTGGACGGGGTCTTCAGCACCCGCGCCAGCAGCTCTGCGTACAGGGCAACGGCCAGCATGCCCCATAGGGTGGCGCCAAAAGCCCCCATGCCATTTTCTTCGGCAAACCGATATACAGTGCCGGACAGCAGACCGCCAAAAGTTGTAAAGAACAGCAGTCGCCGCGGCACCTGCATTAAAACAGAAAAAGCGAAAGTGCCAAGGGCACCGGAGAGGATCTCTCTCACCGCCCCACGCTCCCCGGCAGCCAAAGGGCAAAGGCACAGCCCAGGGCGATAGCCAGGGCACACAGCACTGCCTCTGCCAGTTGCAACAGTCCGGCCAGCAGATCACCGTCAATCATATCTCGTAGCGCGTTGCCCACCGTCAGCCCGGGCACCAGCAACATAATGGTGCCGATGAGTATGTTGGCGCCCCGTAGGGGCAGTCCCAGTGCCTGCGGCGTAAACGCCAGTAGCCCGGCCACCGTGGCGTCCAGCAGCACGGCAGTAAAGCCGGATTGCAGTGCCGGTCGATAGCCGGACACTAAAATGCCAAATCCGCCGCACAGCACCGCTTCTGCCCAAGTGCCGCCAAAGTAAATGCAAAAGGCGGCAGTGGCCAAAAAGGTGCATAGCAGTCGGGTGCGCCTGCTGTATATCCGGCGTTTGGTGACTGTCCAGTCTACGGTCTCGCCCCTGCACAGGCGGCGGGACAGGGTATTGAGTCGATCCAGCTCTGCCAGGTCAATTTCCTCCGGTCCCAAGCGCTTGGTGCCGGTGTGGGTGGTATTGTCCGCCAGGATCACCGTGGCGGTGAGTATGCCCGGCACAGCCCACACCTGGGCATCTGTGGCACCGGCGGCATAATTGATCCGGGTGACTGTATCTTCTGTGCGGCGCACTTCGCCACCGCTTTCCATCATAGCTGCACCGATCTCCAGGGACAGACGCAGCGCTTGCATTTTTTGCGATTCCATATTCTTAGTGTGTGCAAAGTGGGAAAAAATATAAAAGCCCTCTTGGTGTATATTTTACATCAAGAGGGTTTTTTCTATTGACTGTCTTTACGGACTTGTGCGTCTTTGCTTGCGCTTTTTATTTTTTGGACCAGGTGGAGGGGGAGAGTGCAAACCAAAGCGGGAAGATTTCCAACCGCCCCAGCAGCATTGCCATGGACAGAACAAATTTGGACAAGTTCGAGTATCCGGTATAGCTTTGCACCGGACCCACCAGCCCCAGGCCGGGACCGATGTTGTTAAAGCAGGACACAGTGGCGGACAGGTTGCTCTCTATATTAAAGTTCGGCTCCAACGAAAGGATTAGAAAGATCCCGGCGATGAAGGCAAAATAAATGGGAAAGTAGGCACTGACGCCGTTTAAGGTAGCGTTGTCTACCCGCTTGCCTTCTAATTTGACCACGCCTACGGAGCGGGGGTGCAGCATGTGACGCAGTTCCCGGCGTATGAGTTTAAACAGCAGCATTACGCGGGAGACCTTCAGTCCGCCGGCAGTAGAACCAGCACAGCCGCCCACAAACATCAGCAGGAATAAAATGGAACGGGACAGATCCGGCCACAGGTCGAAGTCTGCCGTAGAGTAGCCGGTGGTGGTCAGGATAGACGCCACTTGAAAGGTGGATAGCTGCAATGCCTTGCCCACGCTGTGGTACAGATTGTAAATATTGGCGGTGATCAGCGCTGTAGCCACACCGAAGATGCCCAGGTAGCACCACAATTCCTGACTTTTGAATAGGGAGCGGAAGTTGCGCAACAGCGCCAGATAATACAGGTTAAAGTTGACGCCGAACACCAGCATAAATATGGTAATGACCACCTGACAATAGGTGGAGTAGCTGCCGATACTGTCCGCCTTAATGCCAAAGCCGCCGGTGCCTGCGGTGCCAAAGGAATGCACCAGTGCGTCAAACAGGGGCATTTTGCCGCATACCAGTAAGATGACTTCCACTGCGGTGAGAAAAACATAAATCAAATAGAGAATCCGCGCGGTCTGTTTGGCGCGGGGTACCAGCTTGCCCACAATGGGACCGGGCATTTCCGCTCGCAGGATGTGAATGGAGCGGTCCGTAACCGAGGGGATGATGGCCATAATAAAGACCAGCACACCCATACCACCTACCCAGTGGGTAAAGCTGCGCCATATCAGCACTCCGTGGGGCATGGATTCCACATCGGTCATTACCGAGGCGCCGGTGGTGGTGAAGCCGCTGACTGTCTCAAAAAAAGCGTCAAAAAAGTTGGGCAGCGCGCCGCTGAGCACAAAGGGAATACAACCGATCAGGGACAGGGCAATCCAAGCAAAGGCCACGATTACAAAGCCCTCTTTGGCGTAGATCACCCGGTCTTTCGGCTTAAAGATCAGCGACAGGGCGATACCCAGTACCAGGGCTATGCCGATGGTGATGAGAAAGGGCAGCGGCGTTTCTTTATAGAGGAGCGCCACCACCAGCGGCAACAGCAGCATGGCTGCCTCCGCCAGAACGATCTTACCGATCATGTAAAATACCATTTTACGGTTCATGGTTTCTGTTCCTCTAATCCTTATTTAATAATATCCGTCAGGTCGTGCAAGCGGCGATTGGCAGCCAGCACCACGACTTTGTCTCCGGGCATAATCTTGTCCTCGCCGGTGGGAATAATGGTCTTTCTGCCACGAATGATCCCGGCGATCAGGGTGTTTGGCTTTAATGCCAGGTCTTTCAGCGCCGTTTGGGTTATGGCAGAGCTGCCGCAGACTTTGAACTCCAGCGCCTCCGCCTTGCCGTCCATAATTTTATACATCGTTTCCATATTACTATCCTGGGAATTGCGCAAGGCACGGGCATAGCGAACCACCACATCGGAGGTGATGTCTTTCGGCGACACCAGGCAGTCCAGACCCAGCTTTTCCGCCATATCGCCCAGTTCGTTGCGGTTGACCTTGGAGATCACCTTGGGTACATTCTGGGACGCAGCAAACAAAGACATTAAAATGTTTTCCTCATCAATGCCGGTGAGCGCTACAAAGGCGTCCATAGAACGCAGCCCCTCCTCCAACAGCAGCTCCTGCTGGGAGCCGTCGCCGTTAATAATCACTGCGTTTGGCAGGGCCTCACACAGATTCCGGCAGCGTGCCCGATTTTGGTCGATGATCTTAACATTGTTGCCGGTGTTGGAAAGCATTTTGGCCAAGTAAAAGGCGGTGCGGCTGCCACCCAGGATCATTACATCTCTGGCCTGCTTGCGCAGCACGCCCAAACGCTTGAGCAGCTTTTGAACTTCAGCGGGAGATGCGGTCAGGCTGATTTTGTCGCCCCCGCGGAGAATAAAGTTACCATCAGGGATAAACGCCTGTTCTCCCCGGCGCACGGCGCAGATCAGCACCCGGGTATGGTACTTCTTTTGCAGGTCGATCAGGCGAATGCCATCCAGTATAGAGTCCTCTCGCAGGCGCAACTCTGCCATTTCAAAATTTCGCCCGGAGAAGTATTCAATCTTCACCGCAGAGGGCACTTTGAGAATATTAAACAGCTCCTGTGCGGTAAGCAGCTCCGGGTTGATGGACATAGAAAGGTTCAGCTGCTGGCGCATAAAGCCAAGGGAACGGTCGTTGTACTCCGGGTTACGCACCCTGGCGATGGTGTGCTTGGCGCCCATTTTGCGGGCAAAAAAGCAGCACAGCATATTCATCTCGTCCGAGCCGGTGGCAGCCACCACCAGTTCCGCCTTGTCTACCGCTGCTTCCTCCAGGGTCTCACAGTCGGCGCCGTTGCCGCAGACACCCATCACATCATACATATTGGTGATCTGTTCCAGAACGTGGGCGTCCTTTTCCAGCGCCACTACATCGTGCCCCTCGGCGGACAGGCTCTCCACCAGGGTGGAGCCGATCTTACCACAGCCAACAACAATAATATTCATTCTTTTTCCTCATTTAATTAGATTTAGTAGAATTACAAACCTATACTGCCCCAAATCATACCACTTTCATACGGGATTTGCAATATACCTTTGCTAAAAATTAAAATGAAAAACCGTCTGCCTGAGGCAGACGGCTCTTGCTTATTGGTTTAAGGTGTTGCGGATCTCTTTGCGGGCGGCCCGTTCCAGGGTGCGGGCGTCTGTGATGACGGTTTTGTCGTAGCAGTAGCTGATGGATTGGGTCAGCCCCAGCAGCAGGAACAAAAAGATCATCTGCTTGGGGGAGTTGAAGATAAAGTCCGACAGCCCAAAACCCAGGTACAGCACCAGGGAGGTGAACACGCAAAACACAAGGGTCAGCTTTCTGGAATTGTTGGTGTTGATTTCCAGTAGTTTGCCGGCGCTCCAGATCAGGAGAATGCCCAGCAGAATAATACCGACCACCCCAAGCTCTACCCAAAATTCAATAACAAAATTGTGGGCGTGGGGTTTGTCCAGATTATACATATACTTGAGAATGTTGCCGGTTTCCTCACATCCGAAGCCGGTGCCGATGAAAAATGCCCGGGTGTGAGAGAGCACATAATCAATCAGGCTTTCCCAAATATTAAAGTGCGCCACAGAGGACTTTTTGGCCTCGCCGTTGCCCCCGGAGGAGAAGATAATGCCGTACCGGGTGAGAATGGAGGGCACGATCACTGCAATGGTGGGCAGGAAGATGGTGAGCATCTGCTTCCAGTACCGGCGGCACAGTACAATGAACATAAAGACCCAGCCGGCCAAAGCAATCACGCAGCCGGCGCGGGTTAGGGTGGAACTGAGCCCGGCACTGATCAGCACATTGGCAAGAAAGCACAGCACTTTCTGCTTTTTTGTCTTGGCGTTTAAGAACAGGTAAATGGAAATGGGATAGGCGATCACCATATGGGTGGCCAGCAAATTGGGATTGGAAAAAGTGCCGCTGGCTCGGGAGTCAAAGGTTTTGGTGCTGATGGCAAAGGGCAGGTGGGTGTAAACGAATTTGTCCAGTCCCTTGTACAGCGGGGTTACCAGCACGGCGCCGTCCGGAATACAGTCGTAGCGGTTCAGGGTGTAGCCGCAGATCTGCAAGGTGCCGATCACGCCGTTGACGCAGGCGCTGGCGGTGCAGGTTTGCAGCAGCGCATCAATCTTGTCCCGGCTGCGGGCCAAGTTGTAGATCATCACCTGGAGCAGAAACATACCCCACCACAGCGCAGCGGTGGAAAAAGTGGAAAATGACGTGGGGGACCACAGGGTGCTGAGAAGGGCATAGCCCATAAACAGCATCATCATTTTGCCGATGGTGCCCACCTTGGCCTTTCGCCCCTCCCGGCTCCATTGCACCTTAAAGACGATAAAGCCCGCAAACAGAATAAAGGGACTTACATACTCCGGCAGCAGGGGAAAGAGAAACAGGATGGCAAGGAGCCAACACCAGCCCGGGTTGGTGCGATATTCAATTTTCAGCGCGGCAAGTTTTTCTTTCATATACACTCTCCGTGCAGGGGGCTGCACTTTTCTTGGCGTTTTCTGCCCCTATATTACTACAAGACAGCGAATTTTGCAAGGGCGGGGGATTTACAGATTGTTTACACCTTCATCGGCAAAGAAAGGTTGCAACCACAGTCTAAGTATAGTATAATTGATAAGACATTGAAACAAAGGAGCATTGTTCTATGGACGACGAGAAAAAATGGTCCGGTGATGAGCCGCAGAAGGATACGGCACCGCCGGAAGCAACCAAGCCCTCTGTGCGTTATGAGGAAAACGATAATTGGGAATTTGAGGCTCAGGCGCCTACTTTGGATGACAATTTCCTGGCCGATGATCAGTTTGAGATTCAGATGTCGGCGGAGAAGCCTCGTCCGGCAGAGTCTGTACCTGCTGCGCCTGCGACAAACAGCGGCGAAAAGCAGGTCACCGTGCGTACGGCACCCTTGAAGATCACCCTGTTTTGTTTGCTGTTTGCAGCCGTGGTGGCTGTATTGGCAGTGCTGGGTGTACGCTACTACACCGTGCCTAACGGCAAAGAGGGCGAAATGCTCAATCCCGGCGGCACGGCCCTGACGGTGGGTGAGACAAAAGTGTCCCTGGGCGCATACAACTACTATTATTCCCGTATCGTTCAGAACTACCTGAACTACGCCAATTACGGCTACTATGACTTGGACTCAACCAAGGATTACAGCAAGCAGTATGTGACCAATTCCGATGGGGAGAAGATTACATGGCTGCAAATGTTCAAGGACAAGACCGTGGATCAGATTCAGTATGTGACCTCGTATTATGAGGCCGGGCAGGCAGCGGGTATTACCCTGACGGCGGATCAGAAGAAGAGTATCAAGGAGCAGATGGACAGCTTAAAGTCCAGCGCCTCCGAGGCGAATCAGTCCCTGGACGATTATATTGAGAAAGAATTCGGCGATTACTGCACCGCTGCCACGCTGGAGACTGTGCAGGAGCAGGCATATATTGCTGAGAACTATTATCGCCACACGCTGACCCGTTCCAACATCAGCGATGAGGAATACAATGCGTTCTATAAGGCGCACAGTAAGGATTATTACAACTGCGCCTTTGCCTTTATTGAGATGACTTATGACACCACCAGCGCAGAGAGCAAGGCAGCGTCGGTGAAAAAGGCAAAGGAGTACTTGACCAAGATCCATTCCGTAAAGGATATGAAAAAGATGATCCCCACCGTGTGTGCGGATCTGATCAAGCAGTATGTAGCCGGCGGCTACTTTGAGAATGAGGCCAAGGCTGTGGATGGGCTCAGCGAGTATGTGGAAAACACCATGACCGCCAAGGACAGCTCCTATGGCAAGGAGACCACTAAGTGGCTGTTTAACGACAGCACTAAGGTGGGCGACACCACTTATTACTGCGACGAGGAAAACGGATTTATCTATCTGTTTATCAAGACCGGCACACCTAAGTTGGACGAGACCACCGTGTACTCCGTGCGGCACCTGCTGGTGACCCCCGGGGATGACAGCAAGGACAGCAGCACCTCCTCCACCAAGAAGAAGTACACCAAAAAAGAGTGGGCAGCTGCCAAGGAAAAGGCTGAAAAGCTGCTGGCACAGTACAACAAGACGGACAAGACCGAGTACGATTTTGCCATGCTGGCGGAGGACAACAGCGCCGATACCAATTCCACCTCCGCAGGCGGTCAGGGCGTTTTCGGTGGTATGATTGAGGGCACCAAAAAGGGCGCCATGGTGGCCGAGTTTGAGAAATGGGCTATGGACGACAGCCGCAAGTACGGCGATGTGGCCATTGTAAAGTCCAAGTACGGCTACCACATTATGTATTTCATTGACAAATGCCCCCAGTACCAGTACAACTGTAAAAAGGACATTCTCTCCGACCGGGAGACCCAGATGGTCGACGGCTGTGCCGTAAAGGAGCACAAGACGGTAATGAAGAAGGCCACCCAGGCTAAGCCGGAGAAGACCACCACCGCCGGCAGCTCTGCTACCTCCGGCACCACCGGCGAATAATTCCAAAACCAAAAGGGAACAGGCGCTCTCTCCGGAGAACGCCTGCTTTTTTGTATATTTTATTGAAAAAAAACAAAAAACCCTTGTAATATTTTAGCAAGTAGTGTAAAATATCTTTGCATTGTTTTTAGTAAATTCTAACGAATTAAGGATGATTGACAAATGGCAAAAGACAAAAAAGAACTGGACGACGATCTTTTGACCGGCGGCAAGACCCTTTCTTCCGACGCCGACAACAAAAAGGCAGAGAAGAAAAAGCAGGCCGCTGCGAAAAAGGCAGAAAAGAACGCAGCTAAGTTGGCTGCCAAGAAGGAAAAGCTCTTAAAGGAAATCGAGGCTGCCAAGGCCGCCGTTGCCGCAGAGAGCGACACCGAGAAGAAAGAAAAAGAGCAGCAAAAGCTCAAGGCACTGCAAAGCCAGCTGGCTGCACTGGGCAGCAAAAAGGCAGCCTTGCAGATGGCTAAGCGCACCAAGAAAATCGCGACCTCTGTGATTGCGGTGGTGGTTGTGGTGGCGCTGCTGGTGACCTATGTGGCCACCGGTGCCGTGCGAAAGGGCTTTATCAGCTACCTGGGCTGGCCGGCCCAGACGGTGACGGCGCTGACCGTTACCGACGGCAAGGACCAAAAGGCCAATATTAAAGTAAGTACATACAACTACTACTTTGCTACGACTTACAACAATATGCAGAGCCAGCAGAGCCGGTACCAGCAGTACGGCCTGGATTTGAGCCAGTACCACCTGGATGTGGACTTTGACAAGCCCCTGTCCAAGCAAACCACCAAGAATGACGACAATAAGGAAGTCACTTGGCTGGAGTACCTGCACGACGAAGTGCTGGAGACCATCAAGTCCAATTATATGTACTACCTGGAGGCTGTAAAGGCCAACGACGGCAAAGAACCGAAGATCACCGATGAGCAGCAGAGCGACATCGATGATACCATGAAGCAGTACAAGGAGCAGGCGCATAAGTACGGTTATACCTTAAGCGCATATCTTGTAAAGGCCATGGGTCGCGGCGTAACGGAAAAGACTTTCCGCCAGGAGGCCAAGATCGCCTACATTGCCCAGAATTATAAGAGCGATCTGTCTGACAAAAAGGCCAGCAAGACCTACTCAGAGGACGATTATAATAAATATCTTAAAGAAAATCGGGACAACTTGGTGAGCGTAAGCATTCGTGCTTTTGAGTGCGACACCGAGGATGATGCCAAGGCTTTTGCCAAGGCGTTGAAGAGCGACGGCTCCAACTTCACTGCTTTGTGCAGCGCTTATGCCTCCTCCGATTTCTACAAGAAAGCCTATAAGGCTGCCGGTTACTCCACCCAGCTGGATGTGACCAAGACCACCTTGAAGAACCAGCAGATGGCCATTGCAACAGCGGACAGCAAGGATAGCACCAAGTATCCCGGCTTGGACTGGCTGTACAGCAAGGACCGCAAGGCCGGTGATGTAAAGCAGTACAGCACCTCTGTGGTGTATGTTCTGCGCCCGGTGGCTCTGTCTGAGACCAAGACCGTTAATGTACGCCATATTCTCATTAAGCCGGAGACGAATAGTAAAAACACTTCCGCCACGCAGGCGACCACCAAGCAGTGGAATGACGCCAAGAAGAAGGCCGAGAAGATTTTAGCTCAGTATAACAGCGGCAAGAAGACCGAGGACGCTTTTGCCCAGCTGGCGAAGGACAATTCTGCGGACAACAACGCCAACGACGGCGGCCTGTACAAGAATGTATATCCCGGTCAGATGGTGAATTCCTTTGGCAACTGGTGCTTTGACAGCAGCCGTAAGAGCGGCGATGTGGCCATTGTACAGACGGACTACGGTTATCATATTATGTACTTTGTGAAGCAGACAAATATGCCCGCTTGGAAGTACACCGCCCAGCAGGCCATGGCTTCTTCTGACGGTGACGCAGATACCAAGGCGCTGGAGAAATCCTACTCCATTAAGGAGCATTGGTTCGGCTCTCGCTACTTTGAGATCGACACCGATATTGATATGTAACAGATCATTGCAGGAGGCGGTTTTTCGCCTCCTGTTTGTCCCTAAAGAGAGGGGGAGTGTCCGGTGCAAACGGATTTAGAGCGCCTGCAAGCGGAGATCTCTCGCTTGATGGCTGCGCTGGAAGATGTGAATTTTGAATGCCAGCGACTGGAGATCGTCAATAAAAATCTGGACTTTCAACTAAAAGAAGCCAATCGGGAGCTGCGGCAGAATATAGCTGTGCTGGAAGCACTGGAAAGCGAAAATCGCGCGCTGCGCGCCCGGTTGCAGGAGCAAGAGTAATGGAATATAAATTGAATTGCGCCCAGCTGCGCCAAATGGCCCCGCGGCTTCACGCCGGGGATCGGGTGCTGCTGTCCGGGCGTGTTTATACCTCCAGAGATGCGGCGCACAAGCGCATTGTGGCTGCCATGGACGCCGGTGAGCCGCTGCCCTATGATCTGCAAGACGCAGTGATCTACTACGCCGGGCCTACGCCTGCGCCGGAGGGCTTGGCCGTGGGTGCCTGTGGCCCCACCACCAGCAGCCGTATGGACCCGTATGCCCCCCGCCTGTTGGACGCCGGCGTGGTGGCTATGGTGGGCAAGGGCGAGCGCAACGCCGCCGTATGTGACGCGATCGTGCGCAACAAGGCTGTGTATTTGTGTGCCATCGGCGGCGCCGGTGCGCTGGCCTCCAAGTGCATTACGACCTGCAAAGTGATCGCCTTTGAAGACTTGGGCTGTGAGTCGGTAAAGGAACTGGAATTTACTGATTTCCCCTTAACGGTGGCTATTGCCTGTGACGGTAGCAATTTATTTGATCGTTGATCGGTTGCGTTGCTTTTTGCCGTTTTCTTCCGGTTGGACCGCCCGTCGAATGGCGGCGAGTACGCTCTTTTCAATGCGACTTACATAAGAACGACTGATATTTAACCGCTGCGCAACTTCACGTTGGGTCAGCGGTTTTTGATTGTCCAAACCGTAGCGCAGTACCAAAATTTCCCGCTCCCGCCCCTCCGGCATGGCTTCAATGTAGCGGCGCACCTTTTCCCACCGGATTTTTTGCTCCAGCTCCTGTTCCATATCCCGTTCATCGCGGATCACATCTTGCAAGGTCAGGGGATTGCCGTCTTTATCCATCTCAATGGCGTCGCCCAGGTGCACCTCGCCGCTGGTTTTGCGCTGGGCGCGGAAGTACATCAGGATCTCGTTTTCAATACACCGGCTGGCGTAAGTAGCCAAGCGGCCCAAAACAAAAGAAGTCACCGTAGCAACAATCAATATTAAATACCCGTAAATGGCTACTAATGTCGTTTTCAGATATTTCAGCCCGAGAGGAAGTAATAAATAACTAATGGTGGTAGGAAATACCAAAACAAAAAGCAAGACCAACATAGGCGTAGAGAAAAGTGACATTTTCAGTATAGGAGCATCAAAACCATAAATCGTATTGACAACAACAGCCATAACAGCCGCCCCTAAAAAAGTATATTTTAACATCGTCATATCTCCCACTCCTTTTAACAGACGGTTACTGAAAACAAGATAGACGGCATAAACCAATGAACTGGCCAAACACATCAAATTACCTAACGGAGCATTGGAGGCAAGATCGTCACTAGGTTGTGTGAATATGCATAGAACATCATGTTTTCGCTGCGGTCCACCTCTTCCGAGACGACGTCGTCACGCAGACGCTGAACGCCGTCGTGCGGATTGGGCATAGGAGCGATGCCCGTCGTATCCACGGAGCTGATGCGTTCTATCATCTGGAAAATATCGTTGAGTTCGCCCTGAACGATCCTGGCCTGCTCATCAGAAATGTCGATACGGCCAAGGTCGGCAATGCGGCGAATGTCGTCCATCGTAAGGGACATAGTCGTGCTTCTCTTATGCGGTTTAAATTCGAGGATGGGATTCAGTTCCCGCCAAGGATTTTTTTAAGCTTTGAAACACTCAAACACAAGAGAGCAAAGCTCGCGAACCTAATTCACACTCCAGCGGGCGATCAGTTAGTTTATCATTAACAGATTGCTTCTGGGTCTCGCCAAACCCGCGCCGTCAGCGAATCTCAGCGCTTCCGGCACCGTTCCATTCCCTCCCTCGAAGCGGCCGCTTCACCCTACACCAGGTTAAGAAGCTGCGCAGCGAGATTGATTTCGGTATGTTCCTGCCCATCCAGAAAGCTGCCATTGCCGCACTGGAAGGACCTCTTGACAGCGTGAAGGAACAGTGCATCCAGTACCAGGCACGCCGCGATGCCCTTTGTGACGGACTTGCCTCCATCGGCTGGGAAAAACCAAACGGCAAGGGAACCATGTTCGTATGGGCCCGCATCCCAGGCGGCCGCACAGACAGCATGGCATTCTGCATGGAACTGATGGAAAAAGCCGGCGTCATCGTCACCCCAGGCGCAAGCTTCGGACCTCACGGGGAAGGATATGTGCGCTTCGCACTGGTACTTCCGCCTGAGAAAATCAAAGAGGCGGTTGAGGCAATCCGTACAAGCGGAATTTAATGCATAAAAAACCGCCTAAAACAGCCAGCAGGAAGGGAGTTTTCCATTACAGATTTGAACCTCGAAACCAGGCTCACAATCCACAAGGCAGAAAATTTTCTGACTCATATTTGGTTTGTGCATTCAAACATAAGTACCAAAATCCAAAATAACTCAAGAAAAGAAAGGGCTTTTATAACTCATTCAAGTTATAAAAAGCCCTTTCTTGTTTCCAGAGCATGTTTGCAAAAGGCCTTCTGCAAGATGTACGTTACAATTTGCGGAAAGATTTTGGAGACACACTCTAAATTATTTGTGGTAGGGTTCGTGGTTCATGATGCGGTAGCCGCGGTAGATCTGCTCCAGGACCAGATTGTTATTAGCCTTGTTAGCACCTTCTTCGT